>Ga0233369_1000667_pt1 | contig 13196 bp, 12 predicted proteins | sample ElkDunMinimDraft_26_FD_191537 | JGI IMG/M metagenome (GOLD analysis project Ga0233369, IMG submission 191537) | Fecal eukaryotic communites from dung pellets of Tule Elk in California, USA - Elk Dung D16 | ecosystem: Host-associated > Mammals > Digestive system > Large intestine > Fecal | place... | reverse complement strand
TGGCGACCTCATGCGTTCGCACCGGTTGCATCGCGCCGCTCCGTGGAGGCCTGCGCGCACGTTACCCCGTGCCGGCCGCGCATACAAAAAGGGCCCCGGGAATGCCCGGAGCCCTGAATCTGGCCGATAAGTGAACCTGGCATCGTTATCAGTGGCCTCGAAAAAGTGAACCTGACCCCGTTCCCAAACCTGGCACCGTTATCAACAGGACCCCATGCTTTCAACGCTTACGAAGTCAGTTCAGAGCGGGCCAGTTCCGCCAAGAATCCAGACAGGCAGCCGGGGCTAGACACGCCAGCCCGGGACACAGCTATGCTGCTTCTTCTGTCCCCGCCCAAATCTCGGCAACATAGGCGAGCTCTGCCTTCACCATTGCGAGCAATGTCGGCGATGCTGGGTGCTTCGCCAAGAAGAGTCTGCTCCTTCTCACGTCAAGCACCGCGAACTGGGTATCTGGACCTACCGATGAACTCAAAGACGATTCCATGAGTGTCGTGATCAGATCTGCACCCGTCTTCTTCAGCTGATCTGCCTTGAAGTAGAGCTTGATCACGTGCGGCACACCGTTGATCCCCAAGCCAAGCTCTGGATTGATCGATACGCTCACCCCGTTGCTCGTATAGATCGCACTAGGAGGGTTGAACCAATCCAGCTGCCTTTTCCCCCACCACTTCTTGTATGACAAAATCACTTGTGGATATGACTGCAAGCGCGATTCTCCGCTAACTCGATGGAGCACAAGATCGAGCTCGCCTCTGCCTCCGCCGCCACGATGGGTCTTGACGATCTGATCCCTCAGCATCTTGTAAAAATCTGTCTGAGGGGAATACGCGCCTTGGCGTGCTCTGATCTGGAAGACCTTAGTCGCCTTGGGTGAACCTGATTTCGACACAACGTCAACGAGCTCTGTAAGAGTCACTTTCATCTTCACGATTTCCTTGCGCTATCACAGCGTCGCAGTGCCGAGTAGCACATGCGGCAAGTGCTTCAGATGGAGCTCGTTGCCACGAAATTGTTCGTCATGCTAAATTTCGTGACGCGGAAGGGGCTCACCCATCTTCTGCATCGCTCGGTCGCTGCATTTTCCCGAGCTCTCAAAAGCGACCGAGTTCACAGCTCGGTCGCTTTTTTTGCCTCTAGATTACTAATGTCTTAGTTGCGATCAACCGCACTTTGAGTAGCCGCAGTTGAGGCAAGTCGCGCACCCATCCATCAGCACAAGCGCCTTCGTGCTGCACTTGTGGCACATGCTGGCGCTGGGCGGGAAGCTGGTGCCGTCGCCGGTGATTTCGATGTCTTCCTGGTGGCTGGCAGAAGCGGAAGCGCCCTCATCCGCCCTGCGGGCACCTTCTCCCGCGGGAGCGGGAGAAGGTGAGCTCACGTCAGCGTTTTTTTTTGAGCGATCTTCGTACTGCTTGCGCTTCTCGGCGATCAGCGCCTTCTGCGCGGCGCTCATTTCCGGGTCGTGCATCATGCCGATCGACTTGAGGTGGTCCTCGATGATCGAGCCCAGCTCGGCCACCAGCGAGGGCATGTACACGCCGCCGGCCTTGAAGTAGCCGCCCTTGGGGTCGAACACGGCCTTCATCTCTTCCACCAGGAAGGTCACGTCGCCGCCCTTGCGGAACACGGCCGACATGATGCGCGTGAGCGCGACGATCCACTGGAAGTGGTCCATCGACTTGGAGTTGATGAAGATCTCGAACGGGCGGCGCTGTTCGTGCTCGGAGCCGGCATTGAGCACGATGTCGTTGATGGTCACGTACATGGCGTGCTCGACCAGCGGCGACTTGATCTTGTAGGTGCTGCCGATCAGCACGTCCGGGCGTTCGATGCGCTCGTGCATCTGGATGACGTCGGCGCTGGGCAGTTCCGCCGCCACGGTCTCGCGCGGCACGGCGGCGCCTTCGACTGGCTTGTCATCGGGTTTGATGACGGCGTATCCGGTGATCTTGCGGTCGATCTTGACGGCCATGGGGCGGGTCCTGGGCGGGTGTTGTCGAGCTGGGTTGGTGGCGTGGGCGTGTTGCACGTTGGGGCAGGGCCAAGGGCGGCCCTCACCCCTACCCCTCTCCCAAAGGGAGAGGGGCTGAAGTCGGGTCAGGGCTTGCCGGCGGCGCGCCTGGTCGCGGCCTTCTTGGCCGGGGGCACAAGCCTGGCGACCTTGCCGGGCGACTTGGTTGCCGTCTTCTTCGCGACTGCGGCTTGGCGGGTGCCGGGTGCGCCGGCAGCGCGCTTGCTGGCGGTGTCCTTGGTGGCGGGACTCTCGCTGGCAGGACTTTTTGCAGCGGCCTTCTTTGCGACCGGCGCCTTCACCGGAGCCGTGACCGCCTGCTTCGCGACTTTCTTTGCGGCAACCTTCGCGGCACTGCTCTGGCGCGTCACGGCCTTCCTGGCCATGGTCGGGGTCTTCGCGGTGACCGCGAGGGTCTTGCGGGCGGCGGCGTCGGGCGCAGGCCTGGCGACCTTTGCGGTCTTGGCGACCTTGCCGGGGCTGCGCGCGCCGGCGCCCTTGCGCTTGAGCGCTGCGATCTCGTCGACGGCGGCGGCTTTCGCCGCCTCGAGCTTCTGCTTCACCGCTGCGACGCGCTGGCTCACCGCTTCGCCCGCCTTGGCCACGCGCTGGCGGGCCTTGGCTGCGCCGCTGGCCACGGTCTGCTCTGCGACCTGTGCACGCTGCTTCGCCGACTGCACCACGCCGTTCGAGCGCTGCTTGACCGTCTTCACGACGCCCCTGGCCTTTTCGGCCACATCGCCTGCCGCGTTCACCAGGGTATCGGCGACGCCTTTGTCGTTGCGCATGTCAGAAGTCCTCGTCAGTGATGGAAGCGCTGCTTGCGGCGCGGCAAAAATGTATCGCGGGCGTTGTGCACTGGGCGACAGGACAACTGCGCCGGCATGCACGCACGGGCGCGACGCCCGTGCGCGGAACGCTCAGAACTTGCCGTAATAGCCTTCCTTCAGCGCATCGAACAGGTTGGCCGCGGTGTGCATCTCGCCGTCGTATTCGATCTGCTCGTTGCCCTTGACCTCCACCACGCTGCCGTCGTCGAGTTCGAAGCGGTACATGGTGTTCTCGAGGTCGGCTTCCTTGACCAGAACACCCTGGAACGCGGCAGGGTTGAAGCGGAACGTGGTGCAGCCCTTGAGGCCCTGCTGGTGGGCGTAGCGGTAGATGTCCTTGAAGTCCTCGTACGGGTAATCCGTCGGCACGTTCGCGGTCTTGGAGATCGAGCTGTCCACCCACTTCTGCGCGGCCGCCTGCACATCGACATGCGCCTTGGGCGTGATGTCGTCGGCGGCAATGAAGTAGTCCGGCAGCTGCGCGTCGGGTTCTTCCGAGTACGGCATCGCCTTCGGGTTCACCAGCTCGCGGTAGGCCAGCAGCTCGAACGAGAAGACGTCCACCTTCTCCTTGGACTTCTTGCCTTCGCGGATGATGTTGCGGCTGTAGTGGTGGGCGAACGAGGGCTCGATGCCGTTGGACGCGTTGTTGGCCAGCGACAGCGAGATCGTGCCGGTGGGCGCGATCGAGCTGTGGTGGGTGAAGCGCGCGCCGGTTTCGGCCAACTGGTCGACAAGCTCGGGCGCGACCTCGGCGATCTTCTGCATGTAGCGCGAGTACTTCGCGTGCAGCACCTTGCCGGGAATCTCCTGCCCCGGCTGCCAGCCGTCGGCGGCCATTTCCGGGCGCAGCCGCAGCATCGCCGGGGTCACCACGAAGCGCTCCTCCATGATCGGCGCCGGACCCTTCTCCTGCGCCAGCGACAGGCCTGTTTCCCAGCCGGCCACCGCCATCTCGCGCGCGACACGCTCGGTGAACTCGCAGGAGCCCGCTTCGCCATAGCGCATGCGCAACATGGTCATGGTGCTGCCCAGACCCAGGAAGCCCATGCCGTGGCGGCGCTTGCGCATGATCTCCTCGCGCTGCTTCTGCAGCGGGAGACCGTTGATCTCGACCACGTTGTCGAGCATGCGGGTGAACACGCGCACGACTTCCTTGTATTCCTCCCAGTCGAACCAGGCACCGTCGGTGAAGGGCTCGCGCACGAACTTGGTGAGGTTGACCGAGCCGAGCAGGCAGGCGCCGTAGGGCGGCAGCGGCTGTTCGCCGCACGGGTTGGTCGCGCGGATGGTCTCGCACCACCAGTTGTTGTTCATCTCGTTGACGCGGTCGATGAGGATGAAACCCGGCTCGGCGTAGTCGTAGGTCGAGACCATGATCATGTCCCACAGGTGCCGCGCACGGACCTTGCCGTAGACCTTGCAGGCGACGAGGCCGTCGTCGCGGCTCACGTAGCCCGCCGTCTGCGGCCAGTCGCGCCAGATCACCTGGTCGGGATCGGCGAGGTCCACTTCGTGCGCCTCGGCCTCGGCCAACGGAAACACCAGCGGCCAGTCCGCGTCGTCCTCGACCGCCTGCATGAAGCCGTCGGTGATCAGCAGCGAGAGATTGAACTGGCGCAGCCGGCCGTCCTCGCGCTTGGCGCGGATGAAATCGCGCACGTCGGGATGGCTGACATCGAAGGTGCCCATCTGCGCACCGCGGCGACCGCCGGCGGAACTGACGGTGAAACACATCTTGTCGTAGATATCCATGAAGGACATCGGGCCGGACGTGTATGCGCCGGCGCCGGCGACGAACGCGCCGCGCGGCCGCAGCGTGGAGAACTCGTAGCCGATGCCGCAGCCGGCCTTGAGGGTGAGACCGGCCTCGTGGACCTTCTCGAGGATGCCGTCCATCGAATCGACGATCGTGCCCGAGACCGTGCAGTTGATCGTGCTGGTGGCGGGCTTGTGTTCCAGCGCACCCGCGTTGGAGGTGATGCGGCCAGCGGGAATCGCACCGCGGCGCAGTGCCCACAGGAAACGCTCGTTCCAGTGGCGCTGTTTGTCGGGAGTGACCTCGGCCTCGGCAAGCGCCCTCGCCACGCGCTGGTAGGTGCCGTCGATGTCGGCATCCACGGCCACGCCCTGCTTGGTCTTCAGGCGGTACTTCTTGTCCCAGATGTCGGCCGACGCGGGCTGCATCGGGATCTGCGGGCCGGGTTCCTGCTTGACCGCCGCGAGGCGCACCGTACTCATCTCTTGCGTTCTCCTTGGAGGCGCCGGCGTGCCGGTCACCTGTCATGTCCATGCCGCGCGAGCGGCTCGCCGTTGCGAGGCTCCGATGGCGGCGGTTATGCGTGCCCGGATCGGTGCGTGACCATTTGGCTGCAATGCCGGAGATGGTCGCCGGCTGCGGAATTCCTGGCTTTCAAACCCATCGCGTGCATCCCCTTGCTGCGAAGCGTTGTCTGCGGCGAAAACCCCCATTGGTTGGGGCCGCCCAATGTGCGCACCCAAGATATAGGGGCGACAACGGGTGTCCAAGCTACGCCCGGACTCCGACCGGTGTCAACCGCGACCCGTGACCGCTGCCACGGCACGCTGTCGGCGCGGACCTGTCGGCCAGCTCACTGTCCGATCAAACTGAATACGTCTTTCAAGCCCGATTCAAACGCGTTGCGCCAGACTGCAGGACCGACGGCGGTCGCCGACATGCCGTCGACCCGATCTCGACGCCGCGGCGTCGAGCATGACGCACTGCCGACAGGGGACGTTACATGCGCGCCAAGACCACCCTCCTCGCCCTGACCGCCGCTGCTGCGTTCGGCGGATTCACCGCGACCGCGATCCGCGACGCCCTGCAGCAACCCGCCGCCGCGGCGCCGACCGTCGCCGCAGTGCCGATGGCCGCGCTGCCGGCCACCGTCGACGGACAGGCGCTGCCGTCGCTGGCACCGATGCTCAAGACAGTGACGCCGTCGGTGGTTTCGGTGCACACCAAACAGCGGGTGCGGGTGAGCCCGTTCGGCAACGATCCCTTCTTCCGCCGCATGTTTCCCGAACTGAGTCAGGAGCGGATCAACGAATCGCTGGGCTCGGGCGTGATCGTCGATGCGGCCCAGGGCTATGTGCTGACCAACCACCATGTGATCGAAGGCGCCGATGACGTGTCGGTGACGCTCTCCGACGGCCGCACGGTCAAGGCGGAGTTCATCGGCTCGGACATCGACACCGACATCGCCCTGATGCGCATCCCCGCCGACAACATCACCGCCCTGCCGCTGGCCCAGGACGCGAACCTGCAGGTCGGCGATTTCGTGGTCGCCGTGGGCAACCCCTTCGGGTTCGGGCAGACGGTGACCTCGGGCATCGTCTCGGCGGTCGGCCGCAGCAACGTGCCGGGCGTGGGCTACCAGAACTTCATCCAGACCGACGCGTCGATCAATCCGGGCAACTCGGGCGGCGCACTGGTCAACCTGCGCGGCCAGCTGGTCGGCATCAACACCGCGAGCTTCAACACCCAGGGCAGCATGGCGGGCAACATCGGGCTGGGTTTTGCGATCCCGATCGGCCTGGCCCGCAACGTGATGACCCAGCTGGCGACGACCGGCAGCGTGCAGCGCGGCACCCTGGGCATGGATACGCAGACCGTGGATGCGCGCATCGCGCAGGGGCTTGGCCTCGACGCGCCGCGTGGCGCAGTGGTGACCCGCGTCTACAACGGCTCGCCGGCGGCGCGCGCCGGCGTGCGCGCCGGCGACGTGGTGGTGGCGGCGAACGGCCAGCGCATCGACGACAGCGAGGCGCTGCGCAACTTCCAGGGCCTGCAGGCGCTCGATGCGCCGGTGGTCCTGGAGGTGCTCCGCGACGGACGCACGCTGAAGGTGGAAACGCGGCTGACCGCATTGCCGCGCGACGGCGCCAGCGTCGACATCCGCCTGACCGGCGCGACCTTCGCCGACCTGCCCGAAGCACTGCGCCGGCAGAACCAGCGCGTCGGCGGCGTGCTGGTTGAGAAGGTGGAGCCGGGCAGCCGCGCCCACCAGAACGGTCTGCGCGAAGGCGACCTGATCGTCGCCGCGAACAGCGGTCAGTTCCGTGACCTCGCCGGCTTCCGCGACTCGCTGGCCGGGCGACCGTCCGACCTCGTCCTGCGCCTTTCACGCGGTGGACGCATCGCCGACGTGATCATGCGCTGAACCGACCCACCCGGCCGCGCGTTTCCGCGGCAATGCCCAACGACAGGAGCAACACCATGAGCCCCACTTCGACCGACACGGTGAAGACCCATATTGGCGAGGCAGGTTCGCACCTCGCCCAGGCTGCACGCGATGCAGGCGCCGCGGTCAAGAACGCCGCCCAGGTGGCCGGCGACGAGCTCAAGCTGGGCCGCGCCAGCGTCAAGTCCGATCTCGCCGATTCCGCGATGGCCGGTGTGGCCGCGTTCGAGGAAGGTGGTACCGCCGCGAAGGAACAGTACGACGTGCTGCTGGACAAGGGCCGTGACCTGGTCGAGAGCGCTGCCGATCTGATCCGCGAGCGTCCGATCGCCGCGTTCGGCACCGCGTTCGCCGCGGGCTGGATCATCGCCAAGCTCGCGCGCAGCAAGTAAGTCGCAGGCGCATGACCGAGCGCGTGCAAGGGGAAGACCCGCGCGAGGGGGAATCGGCCGGCAGTGCACATCGTGCCGCCGGCGAGGTTCCGCATCTCGACGAAAGCATCCGCCGCATCCGTGCGGCGGCGACTGAAACGTTCAGCTCCGGACTCGACAGCGGCCGCGCCCTGCGCAAGCTCGTGTCGGCCGACTTCGCCCTGTCCCGCAGTGCGCTCGGGCGCGGGCTGGCCTGGTCCGCGGTTGGCGTGGTCTTCGGCGCATCCGCCTGGCTGTTGGCCATGGGCGCCGCGATCGCGCTGATGCAGTCATGGGGCTTGTCCTGGCTGGCCTCCATTTCGGTCACCGCGTTGTTCAGCCTCATCGTCACCGCGTTCGCCGCCTGGCGGGTCTCGGTGTTCTTCGACTACGCCGGCATGCATGCCACCCGTCGCCAGTTGGCGCGGCTTGGCCTGTTCTCGGAAGCCGGCGACGATGACGACGACACGAACGACAAGCCGTCGGCACCTCCGAAGCCGACGCCCACGCCGGGAACGGGACAGCCGACACAATGAACTTTGAAGGCCTGAAGAATCGCGTGGAACGTGCCGAGACGCTGGTCGACGGCCGAATCGTCCAGACCACCGACCGGTATCGGGCGCTACGCGTGAGCTGGCGCGAAGCCTGGACCCCGCCGCGCATCCTGATTGCCGGGTTCGTGGCGGGCTTTGCGACCGGCCATCTGGAGCCGCAGCGGGCGTTGGCCGGGCTCGGCAAGTTCGGCGGACCGAAATCACTGCAGCTGCTCAGTGCGGTTTCCGGCCTGATGGCTTCGGTGCAGGCGACCGTCGCCGCCGCCACGGCGGGAAAGGCCGCCGCCACCGCCGACGATGCCGCGCAGACCGCCGACGCGGCAGCCGACCAGGCCGCCACCAATGGGCCGGCCGATACCCGGGCCGCTGCCGCAGCCGGCGCTGCTGCTGCGATGCACGTGCAGGCCAACGCCGCACAGGCGCAGTCGCAGACCCGACAACCTCCGTCGGCGCCGACCGCCGGTGGAGTGCCGCCGGGTGCTGCCGCCCAGCCGCGCTCCGACCGCAGCCGTCCCGATCCGGTGCTGGCGGAACAGCCGCGTCCGGCCGAAGCGTCCACCGAGCTGTCCGAATCCGGGCGCTGAGCGCCTGCGCATTCCATTGCCGATGAGTATTCCGACCAGTCCGGTCCCGGCGGACGACGCGCCGCCGCCCGTCGACACGCCCCTCGCGCCGCGCCCACGCGCATCGACTGCGCTGATCATCCTCACCACGCTCGCCGTGCTCTCGATCCTGTGGGCCGCGCAGACGGTGATCCTGCCGGTACTGCTGGCGATGTTCTTCGCCCTGGTCGGCAACCCGGTGTTGCGCGCCCTGCGGCGCCTGTGGGTGCCGCGATTCGTCAGCGCGCTGCTGGTGCTGTGCCTGGGCCTGGCCGGTGCCGGCATGCTCGGCCTGCAGCTCTACGGCCCGGCCAGCGAATGGGTGCAGCAGGCGCCCAAGCAGCTGCGCGCGCTGGCGCCTCGCCTCAAGGCCATGACCCAACCGGTCCACCAGGCCAGCCAGGCCGCCGAATCATTCGCCCGCGCCACCGAGGACCGTCCCCAGCGCCGCGTGCAGCTGGTGGAGATCCAGGACAACAGCTCGTGGCGGACCATCGTGGCCACGCCCAAGATGCTGGCCTCGGTGCTGGCGGTGGTCCTGCTGACGTTCTTCTTCATGGTCTACGGCGAGAACCTGCAGAAGAACGCGATCGCGATGCTGCCCGACCGCCAGCGGCGGAAGCTCACTTTCGACATCATGCAGTCGATCGAGCGCGAGATCTCGCGCTACGTGCTGACCATTTCGATCATCAACACCCTCCTCGGCGCGGTGTTCGCCGGCGTGCTGGTATGGATGGGCCTGACCCTGCAGGACGCGCTGCTGTGGGGCACGGTCGTGGCGCTGCTGAACTTCGCGCCCTACGTCGGCCCGCTGATCGGTCTGCTGCTGATGCTGCTGATGGGTTTCGTGAGCTTCGAGGGCACCTGGCCGAACGCGACCTGGGCGCCGGTGATCCCGGCCGCGATCTACCTGCTGCTGCACACGATCGAGGGGCAGTTCGTCACCCCCATCGTGCTCGGCCGGCGCATGGCCATCTCGCCCCTGGTGCTGATCCTGGCGCTCATGCTGTTCGGCTGGCTGTGGGGCATCATCGGACTGCTGCTGGCGGTGCCGCTGATCGTGTGCGTGAAGCTGGTGCTGGCCAGGGTGGAAGGGCTCGAGGGCTGGGCGCGGCTGCTGGCCTGATCTTGCGACCGGCCCTTGCGCCGGGGTTTTCCGGCCCCCTGCACCGCTTGCTCGAACGCCGCACGCGCGGACGCAGGTCGCGAGCCCGACGGCTTCGGGACAGAGCGTCCCGGAGGTCGCCGACCCCCACTCGCTACAATGGCGTATGAGTTTCCCGATCCGCGCCATCACCCTCGATCTCGACGACACGCTGTGGCCGTTCGCGCCGATCGGCGTGCGGATCGAGCAGGCACTCGATGCGTTCCTGCGCGAGCACAGCCCGCAGACCGCCGACATGTTCCCGGTGGACAGGATGCGCGAGCTGCGCGAACGCGTGTTCGCCGACAACGCGCATCTGATGCACGACCTGTCGGCACTGCGCCAGCTCACGATCCAGCAGGCACTGCGTGACAGCGGCGGCGACGTCGGCCTGGTCGACGCCGCATTCGATGTGTTCTACGCCGAGCGCAACCGCGTCGAGTACTACCCCGACAGCCTGGCCGCGCTCGAGCGCATCGCCGCGCGCGTGCCGGTGGCCGGGCTGACCAACGGCAACGCCGACCTGGAACGCGTCGGCATCGGCCACCTGTTCGCATTCAATCTCGGCGCGCGCGAGCACGGCGCGGCCAAGCCCGATGCCAGCATCTTCCATGCGGCCTGCAGCCGCCTGGGCTGCGAACACGGCGACGTGCTGCACGTCGGCGACCACATCGAAATGGATGTCGCCGGCGCCGCGCGTGCGGGCCTGCGCAGCTGCTGGATCAACCGCGAGGGCAGGCGCTGGGAACATCCCGAGCTCAGGCCTGACCTCGAGTTCGACACGCTTACCGCGCTCGCCGACTGGCTCGACACCGTGCCGACGATTGCCGACCGCTCCTGACCCGGACACCCCCCATGACCGATATCACCACCGACATCTTCACCACCGACGCGCAACACGCGCGCCCGCTGCACGTCGTCGCACGCGAGGCCTATGGCGCCTGGCGCGAAGCACAGCCGGCCGCCACCCGGGCCTGGCTCGACGCGCAGGCCTTCGACGCATCGCCCGGCGCGCTGAGCCTGCTCCCCGGCGAGGATGGCCCCGGCGGTGCGGTGATCGGCATCGGCGATGCACGCGACCCCGACAGCTACGCGCACGCGGTCTTCGGCCTTCCGGCTGGCGACTGGCGCGTGGATGGCGCACACGAGGCCGACGCGCTGCAACTGGGCTGGGGACTGGGCGCCTACCGCTTCACCCGCTACAAGGCCGCCACGCGCAAACCCGCGCGGCTGGTGGTGGAAGGGATCGATGCCGAGACCGTGGCCGTGATCGCGGCGACCACGCGTGTGCGCGACATGGTCAATACGCCGACCGAGGACATGGGCCCGGAACAGATGGAAGCGGTGGTGCGCGACATCGCCGCCGCCCATGGCGCCAGGTTCGACAGCGTCGTCGGCGATGCGCTGCTGGCGCGGAATTTCCCGGCGATCCACGCGGTCGGCCGCGCCTCGCATCGTGCGCCGCGACTGCTGCACATGCACTGGGGCGATGCCTCGCACCCGCACGTGGCGATCGTCGGCAAGGGCGTGTGCTTCGACACCGGCGGCCTGGACATCAAGCCCGGCGACGGCATGCGCAACATGAAGAAGGACATGGGCGGCGCGGCCCATGCGATCGCGCTGGCCGAACTGGTGATGACGCGCAAGCTGCCGCTGCGCATCACCCTGCTGGTGCCGGCGGTCGAGAACGCGATTGCGCCGAACGCCTACCGCCCGGGTGATGTCATCGCCACGCGCAAGGGCATCCATGTGGAGATCGACAACACCGATGCCGAAGGCCGCGTGGTGCTGTGCGATGCGCTGGCCTTCGCCGGCGAGCAGTCACCCGATGTGATCCTCGACTTCGCCACGCTCACCGGCGCGGCGCGCATCGCCCTGGGGCCGGACCTTCCGGCGCTATTCTGCAACGACGATGCGCTGGCCAATGCCTGGCTCTCCGCCGGCGAGGCCACCCGCGATCCGGTCTGGCGCATGCCGCTGTGGCGCCCCTATCTGCGCTATCTGACCAGTGGCATCGCCGACCTCGCCAATGCCGGCTCGCGCATGGCCGGTGCGGTGACCGCCGCGCTGTATCTCGAGCGCTTCGTGCCCGATGGCCTGCCGTGGGCGCATCTGGACACCTATGCCTGGAACGACAGCGGCCGCGCCGGCCATCCGCAGGGCGGCGAGGCACTGGGCCTGCGCGCGGCCTGGGCCATGCTCAAGGACCGCGCGGGCTGAGCGGACGCCTCAGCGCAACCAGCCGCGCCGCGCGGCGCTGCGGGCAAACAGCCAGATCGCCGCGACCATCAGGATCAGCAGCGCCGGCAGCAACAGGCCCGCGGCGCCGGTCAGCGACCAGACCGGGGTCAGTGCGTAGCTGGCCAGCATCTGCACGACGATCGCGATCAACGACAGCTGCAGCATCGGCACCGCCCAGCGGCGTGCGAGCAACAGGGCGATCGAGCCGGCGGTGCCGGTGATCGTGGCGACGGCGAACAGCAGCAGGACCCACAGGGGCATCGCCGAGTCGATCTGCTGCTGTTCGAGCGGCAGCGCGGCACGCTGCGCCGGTGTCATCGCCAGCTGCAGCACGAAGACCAGCAGGCCGAAGAGGTTCCACAGCAGGGCGGTCAACGCGACCACGCGCCCACCCAGCGGCATCTTCTGTCCCTGCATCACGGCGCCTTTCGCACGTGCCCGTTCGGCACGCGGCGAGGGTAACAGCGTCGCGCCGCAGCCGGCATTTCCCTGCGCGCGGCAGGCAGGCGAAAATGGCCGGCTTCGCCGGGACCTGCCCGGCCATCACCGGGTATCGATGAACGCCTCGACGCACCTCTCGCCCGACGAGATCCGCAGCCTGTTCGCACAGGCGATGTCCCGCATGTACCGCGACGAAGTGCCGCTCTACGGCGCGCTGATGGAACTGGTCTCGGAGGTCAACGCCGCGGCGCTCGCGGCCGACCCGTCGCTGGCCGCACGCCTGCAGCGCAGCGACGCGCTCGATCGCCTGGATGCCGAGCGCCATGGCGCGATCCGTGTCGGCACCCCGCGCGAACTGGCAACGCTGCGTCGGCTGTTCGCGGTGATGGGCATGGCGCCGGTCGGCTACTACGACCTGGCCGTGGCCGGGGTGCCGGTGCATGCGACCGCGTTCCGTCCGGTCGATGCAGCGGCGCTCGCGCGCAATCCGTTCCGGGTGTTCACCTCGCTGCTGCGGCTGGAACTGATCGAGGATGCCGCGCTGCGCGAGAAGGCGGCCGCGATCCTCGAGCGCCGCGAGATCTTCACCCCGCGTGCGCTCGAGTTGATCGAGCGCTTCGAGCAGGCCGGCGGACTCGACGCCGAAGAGGCGCGCGAGTTCGTCGGCGAAGCGCTGGAGACCTTCCGCTGGCACAGCGAGGCGACCGTCTCGCACGACACCTACCAGGCGCTGCTGTCCGCGCACCGGCTGATCG
>Ga0233369_1000663_pt1 | contig 13250 bp, 14 predicted proteins | sample ElkDunMinimDraft_26_FD_191537 | JGI IMG/M metagenome (GOLD analysis project Ga0233369, IMG submission 191537) | Fecal eukaryotic communites from dung pellets of Tule Elk in California, USA - Elk Dung D16 | ecosystem: Host-associated > Mammals > Digestive system > Large intestine > Fecal | place... | reverse complement strand
GGCGATCGAAAAAATCCTGCGATCCTGATTTCTGCGAGCAGTTTCCACTAACCGGCTGGTGCAGGGGACAGGGGCAGCTCTACGCGCCGGCCCATGCCGAACTCCTCCGCTTCGTCGTCGGTCACCGGCGCCGGCAGGCACCCGGTCGAGGGCTGCCACCTCGGAGGCAGCCCGAAGCAGGGACAGCCCTCCCACCGCCGGCATCTTGAGTTTCGCGCCGGCGGTGGGACGGTTTCGTCAGTGGCAACGCTTTACTGATCGGCCGTGGCGCTCCGGGCCGCTCCGAAAATGGCGTACGTCGCCAGACCGCCCACCGCCAGCACGGCCGCGACCGTCGCCGCGAGTCCGTTGGTGTGCGGCTGACTCTGCCAGGTGGCGAGGACGCCCCAGGTGCCCGACGACTGGGGGAACAGGGCGGCGACGACCGTCCATCCCAGCGGAAGGAACCAGGAGCGGGCCGCGCCGACGACCGTCGCGCAGGCAGCGGTCAGGCCCACCAGCCCGGCAGTGGTGCCGAGCACCAGCGTGGCCGGGCCGAACCGCGCGCCGGTGAGCAGGGTGGCGAGCAGCACGACGACCACGACCGCCACCGCTGCCAGCAGGTGCAGGGCCCGCTGCCGGGGCCAGCGCAGCGCGGCGGCGCGTTCCAGATCCTCGTCCGGGCCGGCCAGGGTGGGCGAGAGTGCCGACACCATCAGCGCGATCGTCAGCACCACGATCAGGGCAGCCGAGTCGCGATTGTCGGAGAAGATCAGCCACAGCGCCCAGATCAGGGCCGCGGCACCGACGGACGCGGCCAGGGCCAGGGGTACGCGTCGTGCGCGCAGGTGGAGCATCATCGCGACAGCAGTCCGGTGCTGTCCTGGCAGGCCAGGATCGCCGCGCGTACGGCCGCTACGCGGGAGAGCGCCTCCGCCGGGGGTAGTTCCTGCAGGTCCTGCCAGAGCGCTACCGCCTCGGCGTTCAACTCCGGCTCCTCCCAGATCATCTCGGGGTAGAGCTCCAGGTCGGAGACCGGCTCGCGGCCGAGCAGATGGTAGGCGGCGGCCCGCTCGACCGCGGGGTCACGAGGGCAGTCGCCGGTGTAGCCGACGCCCAGTCCGGACACGACTTCGAGCACCACGACGTCGGGTAGAGCCAGGCCGCCGCGGTCGTCGATCCGTACGTTGATCACGACGACGTCGTCGCGGACGGCCGGGTTCTCCTCGTCAATGGCCCGCGCGTATTCGTGTACCTCGGTGGGTGCGCCCGGCAGCTTCGCGAGGACGGCCAGCCCTTCGCGGGCGAGCGGGGTCACCGACTCCAGCACGTTCGCGTGGACCCGGGTCACGCAGACCTTCGGCGCGTCGTCGGTGCAGACGAGTTCGCGGGCGACCGGGTCGACCGGCGCGAGGAGGGCGGCCTTGTCGCGGGGAACGATCGCCGTAGCGACACCGAGGCCCAGCAGCACCGGCAGGACGGCGGCCACCCGGGCGCGGGGGCTCCCGCCGACCAGCAGCAGGACGCCGGCCAGGGCGAGCCCGCCCATCCAGATCGCGAGCGCGCCGGTCACGCCCGAGTCGATGGTCTGGAACGGGTACCACATGCTGCTGCCGTAGACGGGGGAGAGCACCGCGCCCAACCACCACGGCCGCATGATCGCGGTGAAGAAGACCAGCAGCACGCCGGCCACGGCGAGCACCGGAGCGGTCACCAGGGCGGGCAGCAGCCGCCCCAGGCCCAGACCCAACCAGGCCGCCGCGACCAGGGAAAGCACGCCGACCAGCACGATGACGACGACGTCCGGCGGGAAATAGGAGGCGGTCGAGGCGATCCGTACGCCGCCCGCGACGAGCACGAGCAGGTAGGCGAGCCCGAGAGTGGCGCCCATGGCGACGAGGACGGGCAGCATCCGCCGGGCGCGTGACCGGGGTGTGGTGGCGAAGAGTTCACCGACCTTGGCCCGGTGCTCGCGGCGGCCCTGCCAGGCACCGGCGGCCAGGGCGAGCGGCCAGAGCAGGATCAGGTACTCCTTGCTGGTCAGCACGAGTGGCATCCACCCCTCCGACCAGCGTCCGGGGATGAGATAGAGGGCGGCCACGCCGACCGCCAGGGCGAGCAGGGCGGCGCCGGCCGCGGCGGAGCGGCGCAGTTCGAGCCCGAGGATGCTCATCGGGTCGCCTCCGCCCGGTGGCGGCGCAGCAGGGCCGAGTAGCCGCGTTCGGCGGGGCTGTCGCCCGGGTGACCGGCGTCGCCCTGTGCTCCCAGCGCTTCGGGCGCGCCCTGCCACAGCAGCCGGCCCTCGTTGACCAGCACCACGTCGGTGCAGGCGGCGACCACGTCCTCGACCAGGTGGGTGGAGACCAGTACGCAGGCGTCGGTGCCCAGGTCACGCAGCAGTTCGCGCAGGTCGAGGCGCTGCTCGGGGTCGAGTCCGACGGTCGGCTCGTCCAGCAGCAGCAACTGCGGGTCGTTGACGATGGCCTGGGCGATGCCGGCCCGGCGCAGCATGCCGCCGGAGAGCGTCTTGAGCCGGGCGTCGGCCTTGGCGGCGAGCCCCACCCGGTCGATCGCGCGTTGCGTCGCGGCCGGCACGTCGGCCTTCGGCATCTCCTTCAACCAGGCCATGTACGCCACGAACTCGCGCACCGTGAACCGCGGGTAGAAGCCGAAGTGCTGCGGCAGGTAGCCCAGCGCGCGCCGGGCCGGCCGCAGGTCCGCGCGGCCGTCGACGGGGGTGCCGAGCAGGGTCAGCTTGCCGCCGGCCGGCTTGGCCACCGTCGCCAGGGCACGGATCAGGGTGGTCTTGCCGGCGCCGTTGGGCCCCAGCAGGCCGTGCACGCCGGTGCCCAGGCTCAGGTCGAGTCCGTCCACGGCCAGGTGGCGTCCGGCTCGTACCCGCAGCGCCTGGGCGTGGATGGCCCAGGGGTGGATGGTGGCGGCCGTCTCGGCCGTGCTCACCGTTCGCATGGTGTTCCCTTCAGAACGAGGTGAGGCGCCGGAAAGTGCCGGCGCGCAGGAGAGTGAGGGCGGCCAACGCAACCGTGCCGAGGGCCCATGGGCCGGCGGCTGCGGGCGTGAGCAGCACGGGAAGTTCGGCGGTGGCGAGGCTCGGCGCGACCACGGCGGCGGCCCAGGCCACCATCAGGCCGATCGCGGCCCGTGCGACGCCGACGAAGGAACCGAGCAGCAGCGTGGCGGCGGTGAAGGCCAGGCACGGCAGGAGCATCAGCGCGGGATTCGCCCGGTTCGCACCGACGGCCCCGAACGCCGCGAGCACCGGGATGACGAGGACCAGCACCACCGCCGTACGCCGCAGCAGCATCGTCAGGCCCGCCGAGGGGGTGCCGGCGATCAGCTCCCACGCCGGGTCGGTGCGTCTGCTCCAGGCGGCCGCGACTCCGGGCAGCGGCGCCAGGGGAGCGAGCAGCAACACGATCGACGGCAGATGCGGCAGGGAGTGGGTGAGCAGCGCTGCGGTGCCGAGCACGGCGGCGGCCATGACAACCCAGGGCAGCAGTACGGCCACGAACCAGCGCTGCCGCACCGGCGTACGGAAGAAGGCCCTGGCTCTCGGGGTGGGGCCGGCGGCGATTTCGCGGTCGAGGGCGGCCGCGACCTCGGTGATCAGGGTCCGGGACGCGGCCGTGGTGCCGCCGGCCAGGCGGGCACGGCAGTCGGCGCAGCCCTCCAGGTGCACCTCGATCGACCAGACTGTCGCCTCGTCCAGGCCGGGCTCGCCGGCGGCGTAGCGGTCGATTTCGCCGAGGGTGGGGTGGGTGGTCATGACAGGGCCTCCCGCAGGGCGATCCGGGCCCGGCGGACCCGCGACTTGACGGTGTTCTCGGGGACGCCGAGCAGCACGGACGTCTCCCGGACGGAGAAGCCGTCGAGAACGGTGGCGCGCAGCACCGCGCGGACCTCGGGCGGCAGGGCGGCGAGGGCGGTTTCGAGTTCCTGCCCGACCCGGCCGGCCAGCGCCACCTCCTCGGCGGCCGGCGCGACGGTGTCGGCCGGGTGGACCTGCGGCATCCGGCCCTGCCGCGCGCGGCGCCGGAACGCGTCGACCAGGCGGTGCGCGGCGATCGTCCACAACCAGCCGACGGCGGTGCCCTTGACGTGGCCGCCGGCGAAGCTGCCCGCCGACCGCCACACCGCCAGGTAGGTCTCCTGGAGCACGTCGGCGACCACGTCCGGGTCGGCGCACCGGCGCCGCAGCCGCACCTCCAGCCACGGCGCCGTACGCCGGTAGAGCTCGTCGAAGGCCCGCCGGTCGCTGCGGGCCACGCGGCGTACGAGCTCCTGCTCGTCGGCCGCGTCCAGGCTTCGTCTCACATGGGGTAAGACGACCGGTGCGGCGGAATCGGGTGCCATGGTGCTGTGATCGCCGCCACTTCTGCCGGATTCCTCAGCGATGGGGTGCGAGGAGGGTTCGCAGGGCGATGTCGACGGAGGCCTGCAGGTCTTCGCGACTCGCGCCGGCGGCGGCGTGGACGGCGTGACCCTCGCTGAGCGCCATCACGAACCGCGCCAGCGCCCGGGGCTCCACGCCGTCCGGGAGGTCTCCTTCCTTCGCCGCGCGGGACAGTCGTTCTTCGAGGGCGGACTCGGTGGCGGCCCGGCCGGCGGCCAGGACCTCGGAGATCCGGGCGTTCTCGGGTGAGCAGGCCAGGCCGCCCTGGACGGAGAGGCAACCCGCGGGGTGGTCGCCGGCGGTGAGGCCGTCGGCGCTGGAGCGCAGGAATGCCTCGATGGCGGCGTACGCGGTGGGTTGGGCGAGGGCGGCGCGCGCGTTCGTCAGCTGGGTGTCGTGGTAGCGGGCGAAGGCGCGCTGGAAGAGCTGTTCCTTGCTGCCGAACGCGGCGTACAGGCTGGGCCGGTTGATGCCCATCGCGCTGGTGAGGGCGCTCAGCGACGCGCCTTCGTAGCCGTGCCGCCAGAAGACCTCCGTGGCCCGGTCGAGGACGGTCTCCTCGTCGAACGCCCGTGGTCGGCCGGGGGTGTGCGTCGCAGTGCCCATGACGCCACTCTACCGCTCGGTACACATCGTGACCCGGCTCACCAACCGATCGGTACAGAAACCTGCTAGCGTTCTCCGCAACCGATCAGTACAAAAATATCGGCCGACCGGGTGACCCTCGTCAGCAGCAATGGACGCGGAGGACGCCCGGTGGACCGATCGTCCCGAAAGGACACCTGAAATGACCGAGAACGGTCTGCGTGACTGGTACCTGCGCTATGTCGCCGATCTCAACGCCCACAAGTTCGACGGGATGGACGAGTTCATCAACGACCAGGTGATGCTCAACGGCGAGCCGGGCACCCGCGACGACGTCCTCGCGGTGCAGAAGCACGACGTCGACGCCGTCCCGGACCTGCGCTGGGAGGTCAAGGAACTGCTCTTCGACCGGGACCGCATCGCCGTACGCGCGATCAACACCGGCACCCCGGTGAAGGAGTGGCTCGGTGTTCCTCCCTCCGGCGCCTCGTTCGAGATCGTCGAGTACGCCATCTACAAGGTCAGCGACGGCCGGTTCGTGCAGATGACCGCCCTGCACGACTCGGCCGAGCTGCTCCGGCAGCTGACCGCCTGAGATCAGGGACATCGAGGTGGAACCAGCTGTGACAACGATCGGGATCATCGGCGCCGGTGAGGTCGGCAGCCAGATCGCCCGCGCGGCAATCTCGACCGGCTACCGGGTCGTCATCGCCAACTCCCGGGGGCCCGAGACGCTGAACGGCCTCATCGCCGAGCTCGGCGGGTCGGCACGGGCGGCATACGCCGCGGAAGCCGCGGCAGCCGGCGACTTCGCCGTCGTGGCGGTGCCGCTCAAGGTCGTCAACGACATGCCGGTCGAGGAGCTCGCGGGCAAGATCGTGCTGGACACGAACAACTACATGGTCTGGCGCGACGGGAACATCCCGGTCATCGACTCGGGGGAGAAGACCGTCCACGAGCTCCGTCAGGAACAGCTCCCCACCTCCAAGGTCGCCAAGGCGTTCACCCACATCCAGGCACCCCGGCTGCTCACCTCCGCGCGGCCGGCCGGTCACCCCGAGCGGTTGGCGCTGTCGGTGTCGAGTGACTTCCCCGAAGCCGTCGAACTCGTGACGCGCCTCTACGACCAGTTCGGCTTCGACACGGTGGACAACAGCCCGCTGCGCGAATCCTGGCGCACCGGGCCCGGGCAGCCCGCCTGGAACCGGCACGCGCATCAGAAGCGCGACGAGTTGATCCTGAATCTGAAGAGGGCGCGCCGGGTAACCCAGGCGTGACTCGACCGACCTGGCTGTGGGTGAGCGTCGGACCGTGGAAAAGGCCCACCCGGTCCAAGCTGCCGCACGTGGTCAGCCTTCCGATACGCGGCGGGCAGGTTGAAGTTTTCAGGCCGCTGTCTAACCTGACCGGATGCGGACCGGAACCGTATCGACCTGGCGTAACACGCATCTGTTGGCCGCGCTCCTGGCCTTCCTGGTGCTCTGTCCCGCCTTCATCGCGCCACTGCCCGGCTGGGTCGTGGCCGGCACCGCGGCGCTCGCCACGGCCGTGCCGCTGATCCGGTGGCCGCTGCGGCGGGTGTCGCTCGCCCATGCGGCGGCCGGCACGGCCGCACTGTCGTTGCTGGTCGACGTCGTCTATCCGGGGCCTGCCGGGCTGGCGCTGTTCTGGATGTTCTTCGAGATGCCGGCGTTGCTGCTCCTGCTCGGCCGGGTCATCCGCTCCGTGCCGGATCGGCTGGTGGTGGTGACGGCGACGGCCTGCGCGGCGGCGGCGTTGCTGCTGCCGCTGCGGTTCACCCTGCGCGACGACGGCCCGGTCCTCGAACTCTCGATCATCACGGTGGCGCTGACGATGTTCCCGGTGGTGGTGGCTGCCGGAATCGGCGGCTACCTGCGGTCGCTGGACATGCGGCGCGTACGCGCTGTCAACGAGGCCCGCCGCGAGCAGCGCCTTCGGGTCGCCGCCGACCTGCACGACTTCGTCGCCCACGAGGTGACCGGCATCGTCCTGGAAGCGCAGGCGGCCCAGTGGGAGCCGCTCGACGCCGAGCAGGCCCGGACGCTCCTGGCGAGAATCGAAGCGGCCGGGCTGCGGGCGCTGGACTCGATGGACCACACCGTGCAGACCTTGCGTGACGTCGGCGGCGACGGTGACCGCGCAGCGTCCGCTCGGGTGTACCGGCTGGCTGACCTCCCGGAACTCGTCAATCGGTTCTCCTCCGGTTCGTCACTGCGAGCGGTGGCCGACCTGGCGGACGGGCCGGAGGCAACGATCGGAGCCGAGCGTGAGGCCGTCGGGTACGCGGTCGTGCTGGAGGCGCTGACCAATGTGCGCCGGCACGCGTACCGGGCCACCGAGGTGCAGGTGCGGGTACGTACGGTCCCCGGCCCCGCGGTGGAGATCGGCGTGACCGACAACGGCCGTACCGCGGGGGCGCTCACCGGCCGGCGGGTAGGCGGTGGCACCGGGCTGGTGGGGCTGGAGGAGCGGGTGCGTGCCCTGGGCGGCGAGTTGAGCGCCGGCCGGACCGAAACCGGCTGGTGCGTCCGGTGCGTCATCCCCGCGCCCGGGCTCATCGAGCCGAAGCACACGTCGGGGCCCTCCGTGTCACCGGGAATCGCCTGACCCGCTTCCCGCTGCCACAGACTCCTGCCTTCCCCGAGGAGAGCGGGGGCATCCCTGGCAGAAAGCTGCGACGAATCTGCCGATCGGCAGATGTCCGGCGGGTGCCCGACTGCCGATGATGCGGTGGCCGAGGCAATCAGGGGGAGCAGATGCTGCAGTTGACCGACATCACCAAGGTCTACGCCAAGGGCAAACGCGCGGTGGACGCGGTGACGCTGCGGATGGAGCCCGGGCTGCTGGGCCTGCTCGGGCCGAACGGTGCGGGGAAGTCCTCGCTGATGCGGGTCGCCGCCACGGTCACCAAACCGACCTCCGGCCAGGTGCTCTTCAACGGCCAGGACGTGGTGGCGAAGCCGGATCTGCTGCGCCGGGTCCTCGGATACCTGCCGCAGGACTTCGGTGTCTACCCGAACCTGACCGCACGGGAGTTCCTGCGTTACCTGGCAGCGGCCAAGGGACTCTCCGCCAGGTCGGCCGCGGCACGCATCGACGAGCTGATCGAGATGGTCAATCTCACCGAGGCCCTGAAGCGGCCGCTCGGCAAGTACTCCGGCGGCATGTTGCGGCGGGTGGGCATCGCCCAGGCCCTGCTCGCCGATCCGCAGGTGATCATCGTTGACGAGCCCACCGCCGGGCTCGACCCGCAGGAGCGGGTCCGGTTCCGCAATCTGCTCAGCGACCTCGCCGCCGAGCGGGTGGTGATGCTCTCCACCCACATCGTGTCGGACGTCGAGTCGGTCGCCTCCGACATCGCCATCGTCTCGCACGGCCGGCTGCTCTGCCGGGACAGTCCGGAGGGACTGCTCCGTCAGGTGCAGGGGCAGGTCTGGGAACTCGTCGTCCCCTCCGCTCAGGTGCCGGTGCTCCAGCACCGGTTCGTGATCAGCCGACTGGTGCGTACCGCCGCGGGCGTCCGGGTCCGGCTGCTCTCGCCCGTGGCGCCGGGCCCGGACCCGGTACCGGTCGCCCCGGATCTCGAGGACGCGTACCTGGCCGTGATCAACCGGGCCGCCGGCCGGTACGCGGCGCAGGGGGCGGTGCGGTGATGTCTCTCGCGACCATCGGCGGGCTCGCCGTCGCCGACTGCAAGGACCGGATGCGCCGCCCGGCGTACGCGGTCACCCTGCTCGCCGCCGTCGGGCTGGGCTATGTCGCCGCGCCCGAGGCCGACGCCCGCTGGGTGGTCATGTACATCGGCCACCACCGGGGCGTCTACAACTCCGCCTACACCGGGACGCTGATCGCGCTGGCCGGCGCGTTGTGGCTCACCCTCGGCGGGTTCTACGTGGTGCGCAATGCGATCAGCCGGGACCAGAGCAGCGGCGTCGGCCGGCTGCTCGCCGCCACGCCGATGCGCACCGCCGGCTACTTCTTCGGCAAGTTCCTGAGCAACTGCCTGATCCTCGCCTCGATGGTCGGGGTGCTGGCGGTCACCGCGCTGGTGGTGCAGGTGGCGCGCGGTGAGGACCGGGGGATCGATCCGGTCGCGCTCCTGGCTCCCTTCGTGGTGATCGCGCTGCCGGTGGTGGCGTTCACGGCGGCCATGGCGCTGCTCTTCGAGAGCGTGCCGTTGCTGAGGGCGGGCCTGGGCAACATCGTGTGGTTCTTCGTCTGGCTGGTGGTGGCCATCGGCGGCCAGTCGCCCGGTGCGCCGCTCGGTGGCATCGGAGTGCACGCGGTGGCGCAGTCCATGGGACTTGCGATGGCAGAGCAGGGCATCGACATCTCCGAGGGCGGCTTCAGCCTCGGCCTCGTCTACCTCGACACTCCGCTGCGTACCTTCGTCTGGGACGGACTGGACCTCACCGGCGGCTTTCTCGGCGGCCGGCTCGCGATGATCGCGCTCGCGGTGCTGCTGGCCCTCGTGCCGGCCTTGTGGTTTCCGCGCTTCGATCCGGCTCGCGGTCACGGTTCGGCGGCGGCTGGCGCGGTGGAGGAGCCCGTGACTCCCGCGGTGCCCTTGGCAGGCGCATCGTCCGCTCCGGCGAGGCCGGCGGGCACCACGGCGAGGCCGGCGGTCACCACGACGAGGAGCCTGCCCGCCTCGGTGGTGCGGCGCCGCGGCGGGTACGTCCGCCTGCTCGTCGGCGAGTTCCGGGTCCTGATCCAGGGAGTGTCGCCCTGGTGGTGGCTGGGGGCGGTGCTGCTCACGGTGCTCGGCCTGGTGCTGCCCTTCGACGGGATGATCCTGGTGATCCTGCCGTTGAGCTGGATCTGGCCCGTACTGGTCTGGTCACGCCTGGGCACCCAGCGGTACGAGTACGGCGTGGACGCGATCCTGGGGGCGTACCCATGGGGCCGGCGAAGGTTGATCGCCGAGTGGGCGGCAGGGGTGCTGCTCACCGCGCTGGCCGGCATCGCCCCCGCGGTGCGAATGCTGGCCGCGGCCGACCGGCCGGGCCTGGCGGTCTGGGCTGCGGGTGCGCTCTTCATTCCGTCGCTGGCGCTGGCCCTGGGCGTGCTGAGCCGCACCCATCGGCTCTTCCAGGCGATTTTTTTGATGTGGTGGTACGCCGCGATCAACGGAATCGCCTTCCTGGACTTCATGGGCACCGCCCGCCCCGACGGCGTGCCGGCCGGCCCCGGTCCACTGTTGATCCTCGGTGTTGCCGCGGCTCTCGTCGGCGTCACGTACCTTGCCGGCCGTGCCCGGGGTCAGGTGAGGGCATGATCCCTCGCCCGGGCCATGACCCGAATCCGAGTCGAGGCCGTCCGTCCCCGGCGGGCTGTGCCACGATCTGCGAGATGCCCATTCGAGTGCTGATCGCCGACGACCAGCAGATGGTCCGCAACGGCATGCGCCGCATTCTGGAGAGCCAACCCGACATCACTGTCGTCGGCGAGGCGGCCGACGGCGTGGCCGGCGTCGAACTCGCCCGTAGTCTGCGCCCCGACGTGGCGCTGGTCGACATCCGCATGCCCCGAATGGACGGCCTTGAGGTGACCCGGCTGCTCGCCGACTCCCCGGCCACCCGCGCGACCAAGGTCGTGGTGGTCACCACCTTCGACCTGGACGAGTACGTGTATCCGGCGCTGCGCTACGGCGCCTCCGGTTTCCTGCTCAAACGCTGCGGTCCGGCGCTGCTCATCGAGGCGGTCCGGGCGGCGGTGGCGGGGGACAGCCTGATCAGCCCATCCATCACGGTGCGCCTGCTCAAGCACGTCACGCAGCCGGCCCTGCCGGCGCCCGTGGAGGCGCTGACGCCGCGGGAGATGGAGATCGCCGGCCGGGTGGCGGAGGGGAAGACCAACGCCGACATCGCCGCCGAACTGTTCATCAGCGCCGGGACGGTGAAGACCCACGTCGCCAGCATCCAGCGCAAGCTCGGAGCGCGGAACCGGGTCGGCATCGCCGTGTACGCCTGGGAGTCCGGCTACGCCGGCCAACCACCTCTCCAATGACGCGACCGACCCGCTACGCGGTCTGGGCCTGGAGGCTCTGCTGATTGCGCCACAGATACTGGTGGGCGGTCCGTTCGGGATCATCGCGTTCGTCGCGGCGGTGGAAGGTGTAGCCGGCATGGTGCAGCACGCCGTCGTTGAACCGCCCGTACGCCCAGAAGCCCAGGTCGTCCCGGTAGACGATCCAGTCGCCTTCGATCCAGAACGCCCCCTGGTACGCGTGCGGCCGGCCGCCTCGCGTCTCGTCGTACCGGCCGTCGGCGGTCAGCTCCTGGTGGATGTAGCCGGATTCGTCGATCCACATCCCCAGGTACGGGTTCCGCACCGACTGCGACCGGAGGGGTTCGGTCGGCGTCGGAGTCAGGGGGCGGCCGTCGAAGAGCGTCACCTCGCCGTCGACGACGAGCACGGCGGCCTGCTCCGGCCGCCAGACGACCATCTCCAGTCCGGCCCCGGAGGAGCGCCCGGGGAGCACGGCGAAGGTCGCCGGGCTGCCCGGCCGGAGGACGCCGACCCGGTCGGCGAGGTGAGCGTGCGAGCCGGCGTCCGCAGCGCCGCGGATGATCCACGGCACGATGGTCAGCCCCGTGCCATCGACGACGATCGGGTCGTCATCGACGGCCGCGGCGTGCAGGTCCGGGCCGAGACCGACGATCACGTCTCCGGCGAGGAGCAGATCCGCCCCCGCCAGGTCACCGATCGCCGGGTCGGCGGTATGGATGGTGGTGTTGTGGAACAGCAGCGGGCGGCGCGGGTCACCGCTGTTCGCGGTGATGGCCGCCAGCAGCGTCTCGTCGAGCATCTGGGCCTCTCCTCTTCTCTGCTCGGCGCCGATCGTGGGGCCGGTACGAACGTCGCTCCCGTGCCGGTTGCCGGGTGCGCTGGTGGTGCTTGTCGCGAACAGGCCGAGAGCGCCGAGGGTGACACCGCCACCGAGTGCCGCCAGGAGCCTCCGCCGGGCCGTGCGTCGTCTTGAACCAGCCGATTGCGGGTGGTTCGCAGTCACTTCGTCATGATCCTTTGAGGAGGCACTCGCTATCACAGCCTCACCGCAGCCGGGCCTGTCGAGGGTCAGGCCGGGTCTGCTTCCAGGTGGCGTGGAGGGAGCCGAGGAGGTTCAGGGCCTGGGCGCTGGGGCCGGCGGGCTCGGCCTGGTAGACGACGAGCTGCTGGCCCGGGGCGTCGCGTACGTCGAGGGCCTGGTAGGTCAGGGAGAGCGGGCCGACCTCGGGGTGGAGGAAGTGCTTGGCGTCCTGCGTCTTGCCGCGTACCGCATGGGTGTTCCACAGACGGGCGAAGTCCGCGCTCTGGTCGGTGAGGGTGTGAACGAGTTCCCGGAGCCGCGCGCTTTCGGAGTCGAAGCCGGCCGCATGGCGCAGATTGGCGACGGTCGCCTCGGCCGTCCAGCTCCACCGGGTGTGGAACTGGCGGGCCGCGGGGTCGAGGAAGGTCATCCGCGCGAGGTTGTCCACCGGCGCGAAGGGCGAATACAGGGCGTCGGCCAGGGCATTGGTCGCCAGGATGTCCAGGGTCCGGTTGATGACGAATGCCGGCGCGCCGGGGTAGCCGTCCAGCAGTTGCCGCAGGGTAGGGCTGACCCGGTCCGTGACGTGGTCGAACTGTTCGCTGGGTGCAGCCCCCGCCAGGCGGTACAGGTGCGCGCGGGCGTCGCCGTCCAGCCGGAGGGCACGGCTGAGCGCATTGAGTATCTGGGGCGAGGGGTGGCGTTCGCGGCCCTGTTCCAGGCGGGTGTAGTAGTCGGCGCTCACCCCGGCCAGGACGGCGACCTCCTCACGGCGCAGGCCGGTGACCCGGCGCAGGCCGTGGCTCGGCATGGCAACGTCCTGCGGCTGCAGGGCCGCGCGGCGGGCACACAGGAATTCTCCGAGCTGGTTGTCGCGCATGTCCCCAGGCTAGGGGCATGGGGTGCCCTGTTGCCTGGGTGCGGAACACCCAGGCAACGGCGGCAAATGGGGGTGGACCTGAAGCGCGCGCTCCGTCGGGACGGCCAGGAAGGGCTCGGCGCTGACCGGGTTCTCCCAGAGGCCCAGGTAGGTGTGGATCAAGTGCCGGATCAGGCCGGGTGTCGACCCCGGCGTCCGCCGCCCAGCCTGCCGGCGGTGTCCCGGCGGCCTCCGCCATCGCCGTACGGGACGTTGCCTCCCTGCCAACCGGCGACCCTCGCGGCGCCGGCCTCGCGGCGGGATCGCCCCAACCGGTGACGGCCGGCTGAAGAACGACC
>Ga0233369_1000660_pt1 | contig 13355 bp, 8 predicted proteins | sample ElkDunMinimDraft_26_FD_191537 | JGI IMG/M metagenome (GOLD analysis project Ga0233369, IMG submission 191537) | Fecal eukaryotic communites from dung pellets of Tule Elk in California, USA - Elk Dung D16 | ecosystem: Host-associated > Mammals > Digestive system > Large intestine > Fecal | place... | reverse complement strand
CGTTAATCAAGGCTTAATGTTATCCCATGCATTCAATCATGCAGAAGCTGCCCGTTCTTTTTATGAAGCAATTCGGTTGGATAGTACCTGTGCAATTGCGTATTGGGGTTTTGCCTTAGTATTAGGGCCAAACTACAATGCGGCCATGGAGAAAGCTCACATTCCACGGGCCTATGATGCGAGTCAGAAAGCACTTTCGTATGCCCATTCTGCGAGTCTGAAAGAGCAAGCTTTAATTAAGGCCTTATCCAAGCGGTATAAATTGCAAAATTCTTCCGACAGAGCTTCGCTGGATATAGACTATGCAGCTGCTATGAAACAAGTGTATGAGCAATACCCAAATGATCCAGATATTGGTTCCCTATATGTAGAATCGTTAATGGATCTTCATCCTTGGGACTTGTACGATAAACATACTAAAAAACCAAAAGCGTGGACTTCAGAAATCGTTGCAACTTTAGAGAATTTAATTCAAAAATTTCCTAAGCATCCTGCCGCACATCACCTCTATATCCATGCAATGGAGGCTTCCAATGAACCCGAAAAAGCACTTCAAAGCGCTGAATTGTTGACGAATCTCGTTCCTGGCGCAGGTCATCTTTTACATATGCCTTCCCATATTTACATCAATACAGGAGATTATCATCTAGGAAGCTTAGCCAATATCAAAGCGATCCAAGTGGATAGTATTTATACTGCCGCATGTCATGCGCAAGGAATTTATCCAATGGCATTATATCCTCATAATTATCATTTTTTGGCAGCAACGGCTAGCTTGGCTGGGGATGCCGCATTAGCTTGGCATGCCGCGGTGAAATTACGTGAACATACGGCTGTTTCCTATATGGATCAAGTAGCTTGGTCTACCTTGCAGCATTATTATATCAGTGATTTATACATTGCGGTAAAATTTGAAATGTGGGATAAAGTTTTAACAGCAGTTGCACCTGATAAAAAATTGCATTATCCCAATGCAATTTGGCATTATGCTAGAGGAATGGCATTCTTAGGTAATAATGATCTTTCCTTAGCAAAAGAGGAATATGCCAAACTAAAAATAATCGCTGCAGATACTTCATTACAGGAATTGACAATTTGGGGCATCAATACTTGTGCTGATTTAGTAGGAATTGCTGAACGAATTTTAGTCGGGAAAATCGCCAGATTCCAAGGTCAACATCAGGATGAAATCCAATATTTAAAGGAAGCCGTAGCGATGGAAGATAACCTAAATTACAATGAACCTCCAGACTGGTTCTTTTCAGTAAGGCATTATCTTGGGGAAGCACTTTTTCAGGCAAAACATTATGATCAGTCCGTTGAAGTATACCAAGAAGATTTAAAAAAATGGAAAAAGAATGGCTGGGCTTTAAAAGGTTTGCAGCTAAGTTTAGAAGCTCAACAAAAAATAAACGAGGCCGCCCAAGTAAAAGCTGAATTCTTAGAAGCCTGGAAATATGCAGATGTAGAACTTATTTCTTCGGTAAACGTGAAACAAAGAAAACCGAGTAATTAGATTCGCGAAAACAGCTGTTAAAAAGCATAAGTGTATTGGTTTTCTGGCTTCAATCAGTGCATCAAGTCTGCACTTTCATCGGATATTGTTCGGCGTATTTCGTGCAGTATGCGAGTAAAATCCGTCTTATATCCAAAGGAGATCCGAAGAAGATCAAGGTAGTTCCATAAAATTCTTTCTAAAAACTAAATATTAACTTTAAATTACTTGGAGCAAAATATGTATATTGAGACTTTAAAATCCTAGCTATGAAGAGAACGTCTATACTATTTAGTTTAATTTTGCTGTACCCATTTTTATCTCAATCGCAAACGGAACCTAAACCCTATGGTGCATTACCAAGCGAACGTCAAATAAAATGGCATGAAATGGAAATGTATACCTTAATCCATTATACTCCAACGACCTTTCAAGATAAAGAATGGGGTTTTGGCGATGCAGATCCTAAAATTTTTAATCCTTCGCATTTTGATGCGAATCAAATTGCTGCCGCGGCTGCCGCTGGTGGTTTTAAAGGCTTGATTTCAGTGGCCAAACATCACGATGGTTTTTGTTTATGGCCCACCCAAACGACAAGCTATAGCATTAGCAGTTCCGGGTGGAAAAATGGTCAAGGGGATATGGTCAAGGAATTCCGCGATGCATCTGTAAACTATGGATTGAAGTTTGGTGTTTACCTATCTGCTTGGGATCGTAATGATGAGCGTTATGGTACTCCCGCCTATGCCGAAGCTTATAGAAAGCAATTGACTGAATTAATGAGCAATTATGGAGAGTTATTCACCTCTTGGCATGATGGGGCGAATGGAGGAGATGGGTATTATGGAGGTAAAAAAGAGAAAAGAACCATTGATAGAACAACCTATTATGAATGGCATGAAAAAACTTGGCCTATCGTAAGAAAATTGCAACCTATGGCCATGATATTCTCCGATGTAGGTCCTGATATGCGTTGGGTTGGAAATGAAAAAGGCTTCGCTGCGGAGACCAGTTGGGCTACTTTAACACCTGAAGGACAGGATGGAAAACCTGCCGTACCTGGCGCTGTAAATGAATCTAATTTATCTACTGGTGATCGCCATGGAAAGCATTGGATTCCTGCAGAATGTGATGTGCCTCAACGACCAGGATGGTTTTATCATGAAAATCAAAACCATTTAGTAAAAACACCAAATCAATTGTTTGAAATTTACCTAAAGTCTGTGGGACGTGGAGGGGGTATGAATTTAGGATTAGCGCCTATGCCAGCAGGTTACCTTCACGAGCATGATGTACAGTCGTTAACAGCTTTTGGAGAGAAGATAAAAAATACGTTTGCGGTAAACTTGGCAGAAGGGGCTCAAGCTAAAGCGTCCAATGTTCGAGAAAATCATTCGTTTTTCTCTGCGCAAAAGTTGTTTGACAAGGATCGATATACGTATTACGCATCAGATGACAAGGTGTTAAATCCAACGATTGAAATAGTTTTAAGTCAGGAACAAGAATTTGATTTGATACGATTAAGAGAAAACATAAAACTTGGACAACGAATAGATAGTGTGAAGATTGATGTTTGGAAAAATAATCAATGGGAACCGTTAGCATCAGCGACAAGTATTGGGGCAACCCGAATTATTAAATTGGAAAAGCTAGTCAAAGCCAAAAAATTGCGTCTGCAATTATTTGCACCTGTGGCTCCAGCACTCAGTGATTTTGCTCTTTTTAAAGAATCATTTTCTGATTTTCAATTTGAAGGAAAGAAGAAAAATAAATTAGCAAACTCAGAAATTAATATTATTTCTTCCGATAAAGATTGGAAGAAAGCGTTGGATGCGGATCCAAATAGCATTTGGGAAAGTGTGTTAGGCAATGCGAAGTATGTGGAATTTAGATTGTCTAAAACCTATACCATCCAAGGGATGCAGTATTTGCCTCGTCAGGATAAAAATAACCAAGGTGTTCCAACACAATACCGTGTAGAACTAAGTGTGGATGGAAAGAAATGGACCTTAGCGAAAGAGGGCGAATTTTCAAATATTAAGAGTAATCCTATAGCCCAAGAAATCGTATTTGATAAGCCAATTGAAGCCCATTATATTCGGTTTATTCCATTAAATAACCTAAGTGAAAATCGGCAATTCGCTGTTGCGGAATTTGAATTTTATTTAAATTGATGAAAAGGATAGGCTTAGCCATTTGCGCAGTAGTTTCCGTTTTTGGGAGCTTTGCGCAAGATTTAAAGTTGAAGTATCATCAACCCGCAAAAATATGGGAAGAGACTTTACCATTAGGCAATGGATTTATTGGAATGATGCCAGATGGAAAGGTGTCTGATGAAAGCATTGTTTTAAATGAAATTTCCCTGTGGTCTGGTTCGCCTGAAGATGCAAATAATTACCAAGCAAACGGTGCTTTGAAGGAAATACAATCCTTATTACTTCAAGGTAAAAATTTAGAAGCAGAGCAATTAGTTAATAAGAATTTTGTGTGTTCTGGTCAAGGTTCTGGTTTTGGTAACGGTGCAAACGTACCTTATGGATGTTATCAGAATTTTGGTTTTTTAAATATTTTGCACTTTGATCAGGAAGAAGTAAGTGATTATAAACGAACATTAGACTTAAAATCTGCGATGGCTGAAACCAGTTTTAAGAGTCGTGGAATTGCGTATAAAAGAGACTACTTTACGTCTTTTGATCAAAATGTTGGCGTCATTCAGTTGACAGCTAGTCAAAAGAAATCCATTGGATTTGCTTTGCATTTTTATCGAGATGAACGTGTAAGCAGTTATCAAATTAGGGGAAACGAAATTCTAATTTCTGGATACCTGCCTAATGGGTTTGGGGGCAATGGGTTGAAATTTGCAGCTAAAATAAAGGTGCTTTCGCGATCAGGTGAATTAACGCAACATGATAATCAATTGATTTTGAAAAATGCAGATGAAGCAACCATTCTTTTGTCCTTATCAACCAGTTATTACGATCGAGATCCTGTTCAAATAGTCGATGAACAGCTTCGATTTGCTGAAAAATCCAATTTTAAGGCTTTAAAAAAAGCCCATTTGAAAAAATATGAACCTTTATTCAATCGCGTATCGTTAACTATTGAGGATGTAAGGGATAACTCCTTGTTTCAAACTTCGGAACGATTGGAGAATTTTTACAAGTCTCCTGGTCAAGATAATGCGTTAGCCGTATTGTATTATCAATTTGGTCGCTATTTAACCTTATCTAGCACCTCCCCAAATCATCCCAAAGCATTACCTCCCAATTTGCAAGGTTTATGGGCTCATCAAATCCAAACGCCATGGAATGGGGATTATCATTTGAATATAAATGCACAAATGAATCATTGGGGATTGGAGGTTGGAAACCTTTCTGAATATCATGTACCCTTTATCGAATTTATTCGCCGACTTTCTAAAGAGGGTAAAAATACCGCAAAAGCGTATTACAATGCCCCAGGATGGGTAGTTTTCATGATGAGTAATATTTGGGGATACACGGCACCTGGAGAACAAGCGTCATGGGGAGCGAGTACTGCCTCGGGTTGGTTATGTAATCATTTGTGGGAACATTTTCAGTTTACCCAAGACTTAACGTATTTAAAGGATGTTTATCCGATTTTAAAAGAAGCTGCGATTTTTTATCAGGCAACCCTAATTACTGATCCTAAAACGGGTTGGTTAGTGACTTCCCCGTCGGTTTCACCCGAAAATTCATTTCAGATGGCAAATGGCAAACGGGCATCTGTAGTAATGGGACCTACCATAGATCATCAAATTGTTCGTGAATTATATGAATCTGTTATCAAAGCGAATCAATTATTAGCATTAGCAGATCCCTTTGCGGAAAGCTTAGAACGAGCTATTCAACAGTTGCCACCAGCGGTTCAGGTAAGTTCATCGGGTAGAGTCATGGAATGGTTAATCGATTACCAAGAGCCAGAGCCAAAACATAGACACGTTTCGCATTTGTATGGATTATATCCGGCCAACTTTATATCTCCAGTAAGTTCCCCAGAGTGGGCAGATGCTGCAAAAAAGACCTTAACCGTACGTGGGGATGAAGGAACAGGTTGGTCTAGAGCGTGGAAAATTTTGTTTTGGGCAAGATTGCACGATGGCGATCATGCCTTGGAAATATTAAGGCAACTTCTTCAACCTGCATTTGATTCAAAGGTGGCATATGCTGGTGCCCAAGCCGGTACATACCCTAATTTATTTTGTGCACATCCCCCTTTTCAAATCGATGGAAATTTTGGAGGTTCTGCAGGAATTTCCGAAATGATTTTGCAAAGTCACGATGGTTATGTGCATTTACTGCCCGCATTACCAAAAGCTTGGAAGAATGGTTCAGTGAAAGGACTAAAAGCACGTGGCAATTTTGAAGTTGATTTTCGTTGGGAAAATGGAAAGGTAATTGATTATCAAGTGCGCGGAAAAAAAGGATCAAAGGTAAACGTGTTAGTTAATCAAGAACAAGTCTCGTTGGTCTTATAAGTATTTTATTTCCCCAATTTCTATATTGGATTTATAGGTTGGGGAAATTACAAGATTGTTAACCTTTTATTATCATTTCAGACCCGCTTAGTTTTTATTTCATTGAAGTTATAACTTTAAAGTATTGGTTAAATACTTTAATTTGTTTGTTGTGAAATTTATTGCTTTGCTTTTTAAATTGTTTGTTTGCTGTTGTATAGGCTTGCTATCGTGCAAGGAAAAAATACCCAAAGTAATAGAAGATAAACAACTCTATGAAATTCAATATGACTTTTCAGGTTTTGAAAAGGAATATGGAAATATTGGACCTCCACTATCTGCTGGTAAATCCAGCATAAATACCATTTTAGACAAGCGAGCAGATGCTAAAAATTTGGAAGCAAGACGCCTGCTTTATTCTTGGAATTTTGATTCCAAGAAACTTGATCCCAATTTTAGCAATACTATAAGTAGCAAATTGTATTTTGATAAGCAAACGATCAATTATGTGCCCGGATTTAATTCCATCAATAACCCTTCAGATTTTGCAATTCAGGAGACTGGAATAAAAACATTTTATATCGAGATCAATGTTAAGCATGTGAAGAGACTGGATGTGTTGGAATTTGATATCGCCTCTGGAAATCAAAGTCCGAAATTAATAAACTTAAAGGTGCAAAATAATCAAGGTCAGACTATTCAATATTATTCTGAAGATTTTAAACTAATGGATAGAAAGACGCCATTCAAAGTGCACAACGCTCGATTTGATCTCAGTAAACTTCCCATTGATCAAACAGAGATTAAATTATTGATTTCATTTTTACCAAACCCCGATGATAAAGAAACCAGTGTTGTGGTCGATCGAGGAACGGTCCTGATCGATAATATAAAAATACATGGATATTTAAATAATATTGCCCTACCTAAGCTAGCTAAATTTCATTATTATGTTTTTCAAAAAGAGAATAAGAAGCTATTTAGCAAAGGCATTGTAGAACAGAAGGGTGATTTATCCAACTTAGTAATAAAATTGCCCTATGGGGATTTTGAAAATTTATTTGTTTACAATCAATCCGAAGAGGATTTATTAGTATCCAATGATATCAACTTTCAAACGGACTTTTACTTGAGTATTCAACCTAATAATAAACATGCCCGTGTTTTTTCTAATTTGGATCAAATTCAGGTATCGCAAAGTTTTAAGAGAGATTTACCAATGAAACGATTATACAGCTTGATTAAATTTTCTTTTACGGATTTATCGGACTTGTCGGAAGTGAAAAAATTAGTGATTTACCCACTGCATGAACCTATACTATGGTCCCCATTTTCAAATAGCATCCTACTGCATACCTTAAATTTTAATGAGAAACCGATTGAAATCGTTAAAAACTTTTCTATGGATCCATCGGCAGTATTTAATCAATTTATTGGAAATGTCGATAAACCCAAAATAATTCGTTATCAAGTAGAAGTTTGGGATGATAAGCAGGCTGTTCGCAATTTTCAAGTAACGGCTAGTATAAAAAATAACGTACAATTAACTTTTAAAGGATTATTAAATCCAAAGGAAGAGGGATTTGGACATTTTATATCTTCCTTAAACGAAGATTGGGATGGGGAAGATGTGGTAGAATATCAGTAGAAAATCATTATTTGTGGAGAATTCGTGTTGCATTTAAAATGATAAAAGGTTACTAGCTCTGGAGCTGGTAACCTTTTATCATTTTAAATATGCTTTAGTTCTTATTATAATTTTGAAACAAAACTATCCATATAAGCAGCTCGTTTCTTCAAATAGTTTTTCATGGATTTCTTAGTTTCGCCTAAATTAGATTCTCCGATTTTCCAAAGGGTATAATCCTTTTTTTGCGATTCTCGGATACGCGCTGCGTATTCCTCCACATAATTCAACAAAGATTGAAATTGATTATTCTTATAGCTCGTCCAAGTTGTTTTATATAATTGTTTTATCTCCGGATCGGATAAGAATTTTCTGAAAAATGTTGCTCCTATACGCGTATCATTGTCTGTTATTAAAGGAATTTCAGTAAAGTCAAAGTATTTTTTAGTTTCCTCATTGAATCCGAATCCCCAATCGAAATCCCATATTGGCCCCATGGTAAATTTACCTGTGTTGGATTTATGCATATACACACTTTTAGGATGTGTCAATTCCCTATTTCCTGTAAGCGTGTAAACGATAAAATAATTTACTAATTGTTGTTTATCAAATATTTTTCCATAATCATTATTTGGGAACTGATTGCTAAACACCAACGCTTCTAAGTTTTCAATTTCATCTTTAATGGCATTGAATTGATCATCACTTTTGATATCTGGACTTTTAATCATAATTGGTAGATTAAAGTTTGCCGATCTAAATTGAAATTCTTCATCGTAATTGGTGTCAAATTCTAATAGATAGCCATCATCACCAACATTTACCCTATTTTGTTTTACTTCAATTTGCTGGGTTAGCATATAGCTACCACGATATTGACCATTGATTGTTAAGTCAACTGGAATGACAGTATTGGTAAAAGGCATCGCAAGTTGCTGTCCGATCTTCATTGCTACGGCATTACACATAAAGGAGTAATCTTGATAATTTGCCAATAAAACCCAGTCTTTTGCAGCAGGTAGTCCTAATACACTGGCATCATTATCTAGTTTAAGTCGATAAGGTTTTTTAGGTTTACTCCAAGTGCTGTTCCCACGACCCTTAATACGTGTTGTTACTTCAGCTAAATCTGTATTGACTTTATTCCCATTTATAGATACTTTGGCTTTTAAATAAGTGTCTTTATCGACCACTTCTTGATTGTTATCTATATCAATAGTGATATGGGGAATTATTGCTGGAACATTTTGATCTAAATCAGCAGTTTCTTCTTTTGCAGGTTGTTCTTGTGGTGGGCTTTCACTTTTTGAGCAGGAAGCTAATGTTAACAGCAGTGCAACAAAAGATACATAGTGGGTAAATTTTTTCATAGTAGATAGGTTTTTTTGAAATGAAGTATAAATATATTAATTGTTAGGCTTGAAATCTGTTTATTCCGCATAATAATTGTTTTTTTATATGTTAGAACATATATTATACTATTATTTAAAATCATCTAGTTCGGTAATTAATAGTCCTGGCAACAATTTGGGTATTGGAAGGAATGCTTCTAAAATTTCTTATGCCTATCATATCTTGGGATTATTGGATGGAAGTTTAACTTCAGTGGACTGAAATTGATAAGTTTTTTTAGATGAATAGAATTACAAGGAAAATTTAACCAAGCCTTTTTAATTAGTTAATAGTATTGCCTTATAATTGTTGCATGTCCATAATCATTTCATTGACTCTAATCCATGTGCTGATGATTAATAGCTTTTATCGGCTGAGATCTCTCCGGGCTGAGCGTCGAATATTTGTTCAAATATTAATTATAACTGCCACCATCATTTTATTTAATACATTCATAAACCCAATATTCCAAGGTAATATTCAGCAATATTTCAGTTGTAGCATCGGATTATCACTTGCTTCATTTTCGTCTTTATTTCTTCGGCAAGTGGTTTGGGAAAGTAGGACTTCAATTTATTTGGTTTTTTTAGCCATGTTTCCATTTACGTTGTTTTACATATTCTATGTCTTTCACCATATTTTCGCATTTGAGCTCTATAAGGGAGATGTTTACGTGATTCTAGACTTCTTTTTTGTGAAAGCTCAATCTAGTTTACTCGCATTTAGCATGCTGTATGATTGGGTGTTATTTCAGGGTAAAAAAAACAATGGAAATCGATTAGTGGCTTCTATCGATGGTCAATTGGCTAGAAGACTATATTATATAAAATTAGTGATTATAAGTATGACCGTATTTTCAAGTTTATTTTATGACTTTAATACCTGGCATACCTTTTCAGAAGCCATTTATGCAACATTGGTTTTGCTGATACTTATTTATTTTCTAGGGGGTAAAAAATTGGTCTTCAAAAAACACAGTAAACTGTGGGTAGCACAGTCTCAGTTAAATTACCAGTTATCAACTAAACAAAGGGAGGGTATTCATTCTCACTTTAACAGACTTAAAAAGGTAATAGAAAAAAAAATAGCAACTAAAAGGAATAAACAGGTAGAAATAAAACAGGTGCAAGCTAAGCACTTTGCGGTTGAACGCAGGAACAATTTCCAGTGCTACCCTGCATTGAAAATTTTTCACAGGATCTATGATTTTTGGTTAGCTCTAGTTATTGATTGCAAAAATTTAAGGAGTTATGGTTCATTGCTTTAAGTATAGGGCTGTTATCCTGCACAGGAAGTAAAAAGTTAGTAGAAGGAATACCTTGATAGCAATTGCGTGTTCCTTTGCTTAAAATGTTTTCAAGTTGAAATATGAGGTGTTAAAATCAACCTGTAACTAACCCTTCTTATTATATTGTTAAAAAAAAAGAACCTGCTTTGATAAAAGCAGGTTCTCTATTTATGTTTGGCTGGATTTTATTGTAGTTGTTTGAGTAAACTGCTCATACTTACTAAATTTCCAATAATTTGTTCCAAATTGTCGGCATTGACTCTTTCTTGTTGCATACTGTCTCGATGACGAATAGTCACGGTATTATCTTCTAACGTTTGATGATCTACTGTCACACAGAATGGAGTACCGATGGCATCTTGACGACGATAACGTTTTCCAATAGAATCTTTTTCATCGTATTGGATGTTATAATCTAATTTTAATTTAGCCATGATTTCTCTTGCTTTCTCGGGAAGGCCATCTTTTTTGGTTAACGGTAAGATAGCAGCCTTAACTGGTGCAATAGCAGGATGGAATTTAAGCACAACCCTTGCATCTTGTTTTTCTTCGGTGGATAGGTCTTCTTGAACTAAACAATTCGCTAATACGGTCAAGAATAAACGGTCTAAACCGATAGAAGTTTCAATGACATAAGGAATATAGCTTTGATTGATTTCTGGATCGAAATATTGTAGTTTCTTTCCTGAGAATTCCTGATGTTGTTTCAAGTCAAAATCTGTACGAGAATGGATACCCTCCACTTCTTTAAATCCAAATGGGAATTCATATTCAATATCCACGGCAGCATTAGCGTAATGCGCTAATTTAACATGGTCATGAAATCTATATTTAGTACGATCTGCTCCTAAGGCTAAATGCCATTTAAGTCGGGTTTCTTTCCATTGCTTATACCACGCTAACTCGGAACCTGGCCTTACAAAGAATTGCAATTCCATTTGTTCAAATTCACGCATACGCATGATAAACTGGCGGGCAATGACTTCGTTACGAAAAGCTTTTCCGATTTGTGCTATACCAAAAGGGATCTTCATTCTTCCTGTTTTTTGAACATTCAAGAAGTTTACAAAAATACCTTGTGCAGTTTCCGGACGCAAATACACTTGTTCAGCCCCATCTGCCATGGCACCCATTTGTGTTGCGAACATCAAATTAAATTGACGGACATCCGTCCAATTCTTTGTGCCGGATATAGGACATACGATATTATGGTCTTCGATAATAGTTTTTAAACGGCCTAAATCATCTGCATTTAGGGCATCATCTAAATCTTTTTGCAGTTGCGCTGCTTTTTCGGTTTTACCATCTTTTTCGTAACGATCAATTTTATCTTCAATTAATTGATCGGCACGATATCTTTTTTTAGAATCTTTATTGTCAATCATGGGATCGTTGAAGCCATCCACATGGCCTGAGGCTTTCCAAGTGGTTGGATGCATAAAGATTGCGGCATCGATGCCTACAATGTTTTCATTCAACTGGACCATGGATTTCCACCAGTAGGTCTTTAGGTTGTTCTTAAGTTCTGAACCCAATTGACCGTAATCGTATACGGCACTTAATCCGTCATAGATTTCGCTCGAAGGAAATACAAAACCATATTCCTTAGCATGCGAAATAATATTTTTGAAAAAATCGTCTGTTTGCTTGCTCATAAGGGGCAAATATAATGTATTCGAATGACTTATTTGTTCAATAAGTCTCGAATTTGTTGACTAGCGTTTTTGTTATCTACCTTTTTAATAATATGTTGGATAATACCATTTTTATCGATAATAAAAGTAGTTCTAGCGGTTCCCATATATTTTTTACCATACATGTTTTTTTCTACCCATACCCCATAATCTTGCACGATTTTTTGATTTACATCGGCTAATAAATGAAAGGGTAATTCATATTTAGTAATAAATTTTTGATGAGATTGTTCACTATCTATGCTCACTCCAATAATTTCAAAACCATCTTTTACTAAGCTTTGGTAATTATCTCTGAAATTACAAGCTTCCGTTGTACAACCAGGGGTATTGTCTTTCGGGTAGAAATAAAGAATAACAGTTTTGCCTAGAAAATCACTTAAATTGATTTCTTGCCCTTGTTGGTTGGTCGCTTTAATAGCTGGTGCCTGTTCACCAATAGTTAATGTTGACATGGTAATCCTATTTTTATCTTATAAAACTTGCTTCATAAATTTGTTCATTGTCCTTCCAATCGTTGACTACCAATTTGAATTTGTGGGTTCCGCTTGTAGTTGCATTGGTGAAGGTATGCCAAACATGTCTTGTTTTTGAATCGTATTCCATTAATACCCATTGGTCATCGATATAGGCATTAAAGGATTGAATTCCTGAGAAATTGTCGGCGATGCTGAAGCTTAATTTTGCTTGGTTGCTCACACGCTTACCATGGGTAAGATTTCTAGCAATTATCGTTGGCGGTATGGTATCTACAGTGATGTAAAAAGAACCAAATAGTTTTGTGTTTACGGAAACATAGCCATCTTCAAATTTTCCGCCAATGGAACCTGATTCTACACTGCTGATTAATGCTTTGCTTTCAAGCTGTGGAGGTAAAGAAGTCGGCTTTATTTTTAAATGATAGGTTGAAAACAAAGGAGTAAGTGTATTATGAACGTGATGGACATTCGAGTAACTATTGGCCAATGGCGCTGCCTGTTGGTAGGTAAAGTCCACATCAGTATAAAGTGCGCCTTCGGGAATTTGAAGGTTGATGTCCTCGGATTCGAATGAATTCGGCTTATTGTAGCTGAATAAAGTTCCTTTCGCTGCATATTCTTTAGGCTTATAATTTGCGCTATTTTGAACGCTGAAATTCAGCTCGCTGCAGTTTCCTTGTACATCCTTTACGACATATTTAACTTCGTGAACGGCATTATCTGTCAATTCTATAATTCCATGATGGTCTAGATGTTTGAATATTTGAATAGGATTTCCTGGATCTTTAAAGCTTTTTTGGATTTTGGATTTAGTTTTTTTGAATTGTGGATAATCTATATAGGAATGTATAGCGCTAGAAGTACTAAAGTCCAATTCTTCAAATATTACCGTCGAGATTGCTT
>Ga0233369_1000659_pt1 | contig 13356 bp, 16 predicted proteins | sample ElkDunMinimDraft_26_FD_191537 | JGI IMG/M metagenome (GOLD analysis project Ga0233369, IMG submission 191537) | Fecal eukaryotic communites from dung pellets of Tule Elk in California, USA - Elk Dung D16 | ecosystem: Host-associated > Mammals > Digestive system > Large intestine > Fecal | place... | reverse complement strand
AGCCTAATGAAAATTAATAAAAACCTATTTCTAATAATGCATAAGAACAAAATAGCCAAGCTAAAGCAGAATAGCCCAAGCTTACATCCATTAAGTAATCATTGCGAGAATGATTCAATGATGTTCTTTGACAGCCAGGAACGAAGCATTATCCTTAATAAAAAGGAAATTTTGTGAAAGTGAGAATAGAGTCTATTCAATATACTGAAAGCACATTGGCAGGTGAATACCCGGTCTGTACAGACTGACGTGAGTAGTTCCGAATAAAAATAAAAATGAAATAAAACGATTAATCCTCTAGATTTCCAGTGGATTCTTTTAAATCTATTGCAAACAGCCCTTTTTGTGAGCATATATACTTAACTCATAGCATATCAAGGGCCACTAACCTTTAGAAAAATAAAATCTTTTATTTATAAATCATTAAACATGTCAACATATGTTAATATTGAAGAATTTCAAAATATACGGATTTCAGATTTTCTTGCCGCCCTAGGACATTATCCTGAAAAGAAATCTGGTAAAGAACTTTTTTATCATAGCATGCTTCGGCAAACTTCTCAATCCACACCCTCTTTTAGCGTTTGGGATGAAGGAGGTAAATGGATTGATAGAGGAGGCTCCAACCATTCAGGGATTTACGGTGGTGGCATTATTCAACTCGCCCTGGCTTACTGGCCTGAGCTTTCTTTTAGAGAAGTGCTTCTTGAAATGCGTAAGGCCCTTAATACACGACCCATCAACTCAATTAATAATTCCTTACCACAGAATGTAGATATTCAAAAGTCTCAAGACTATGCCTTTAAGCTTGTTAAGACTAAACCTCTAGGAACAAACTTCTTGCTCACAAAATACCTGGAATCTAGAGGAATTTATGACGTAGCACAAGGGCACCTTCAAGAAGTATATTATAAAAACCACTTGAATAAAGACTCCTTGACAAGCTATTATGCCATAGGCTGGCAAAATGAGCATAAGAATTTTGAGTTCACCACCATTAAAGGTTTTAAAAGTAGTATTGGGGCTAAAGGAATTTCTATAATTCCAGGATCTGATGAGAATCATGCTATCGTATTTGAGGGTTACATGGATTACTTGAGCTGGCTAAAACACACAAATAATCCCCAGATATCCCCTACCATTTATGTACTTAATTCTATAGCACAATTAAACAAAACGATAGATAGAATTATGAACATCAAACAAATAGATCTATATCTAGATAACGATAAAGCGGGAAGACTGGCTACTATGAATTTTATAAATGCTATACCACATGCCCTAGACCGATCAAACCAATATCAAGGATACAAAGATTATAACGAGATGCTAGTAGATAAAATCGGTAGTAAATATCATTCCTTCAATAATTTTTTAAAGCGATAAAACACATTTTTAGTATGGAAAATAAAACGTCAAAATTACCTACCAAATACAGAGAATCAAAAGGAAGATATTATCTATCACTTAGCTCAGCTGAACATATGAAGTTCACGGAATTAGCTAAAAGCTTAGGCATGAGTAAATCAAAAATTGTTAGATTAATGGTCATTGATGAGTCCAACATCATGCTTTGTAATACTGTGGAGCTTATAAAAGCCCTGGATTCATTAGGCTCCCAAATAGCTAAGATTAGAAATTCACTTGAGCCATCAATTCCGTATTACTTCACTAAAGAGAAACATCTTGAAGATAATAGGAACATTAGCTCTAAAACGCTAAAAAATATTGAAGACTATTTTCAAACGCTAGGGAAGATTGAAGCAGCATTTTCAGAATTATTAAAAATAATCAAGAAGATGAAATGAAAGTTGTAATATTTAATAATCAAAGCTCTTTTAAGGGTGTAATGTATAACATAGCGAAGGTTAGCAGTGATAGAGCTGAGTTAATGTGCGCAGAAAATTTTCATGCCCTTGGCATATTAAGGCATATAAAACCTCAAGATTATATTGATTATTTACTTACTATATCTGCTGCCAGTCGTATTGAAAAACCCCAATTCCACGCTATAATCACTTGCCAACAAGAAATACAAAGCAAATGGGCCTTAACTTACATGGCTAAAGAATGGCTTGAGAAAATGGGATATGGCAAACAGCCCTATTTAATTTTTTTTCACTACGACACCAATGTTAATCACGTACATATTGTATCTACACGTGTGGGTAGGGATGGAAAAGGTATAAGAGACAGCTTCGAAGCTATTAAAGCATATAGTGAACTTAACAAAGTTCTTGGCATAGATTCTAAAAAACAAGCACAAGATGATTTAGCTAAGGCACTAAACTATAAATTCTCTTCGCGTATGGACTTTATTATGCTTTTATATGCATTAGGATACAGTTCACAAATTAAAAATGGCACACTGGGTTTGATAAAACATGGAAAAATACAAGCTGAAATTTTCCTTAAGAAAATATATGATAAGTTATCAAACGGCGAGCGCTCTAATTTGAGAATACAAGAGCTCAGAGAAATTTTTGCTGCCAATCTGAAAAAATATGATGCCTCAATGCATATTAAAGAGTATATGAAATATCAAAAATTTTCATCATCCCCAATAAGATGCACATCCGAATTTATTTTGCAGCTTAAAAACAGTCACAATATTCAGCTTATTTTTCATGGAAGAAGTAGAAAAATGCCAACGGACTACTGCGTAATAGATCATCAAAGTAAGACGGTCTTTGAAGGTAGTTACATATGGCCATTGTCTGACTTTATCCGCCCTGTAAATAAAAATAACATTTCTGAAAGTAGAGCGCAATCCGATTTTATAGATAGAACTCAGGCTTTAGATTCTGATTATAAAGAAAGTTCTGGCATCTCCATACTTGATTTCCAAATCGACATTATCGAAGAATCGGAACCTAATGCACTAAATAAAAAAAGGAAAAATAAGAAAAACACAATTCCATAAAACCTAAGACAGCTATGATTATTCTTGTAGGAAACATTAAAGGGGGCGTTGGCAAAAGTACCCTCGCGCTCGCTCTAGCGAATTATCTCACGCAAGAGCACAGAAGATGGGTGGGTGTATTGGACTTAGATTTCAAGCAATGCTTAATTAATATGCAGAAAAATACACAAATTCTGCAAACCCCATCCTTATATACAATATACGATAAACACCAAGCAGAGAGCATAAATCTACTCTCAAAGGTTAATGAGAATCCACATAAGATTCTGCTAATAGATCTTCCTACCAGTATAGAGGATACCCATGCTAGTACCTACGTTTCACGTGCCGATCTAATTTTATGCCCTTTTAGTTATGACCAATTTACCATTCACGCCACGCTGCTTTTCAGCTTAGTACTATCCAAATTGAATCCTCGAGCGCCATGGTGCTTTATTCCAAACAAAATAAAGAATTCCTCAAAAATAGAATCTAAAAAGGATATTGAGCTCACGCTTTCTAAATTTGGAACCATTGCCTCAGTAATTTACGATAGGATTGATTTTCAAAGAGTAAATAACATACATACGCCAACTTCCCTATTAAGTTTACTCCTTCCTACCCTAGACAGTATATACAATCAGTATCTGCATAGATAAAACTAAAATTTACATTTTTTACTAATTAATTATGAACTGGTTTACCTTTTTATTTAGCCTTGCTACAGGCTATGTGATCTATTATGTTCTCAACATCATTTATGATCTATATATCAACACGGCAAAGACCTCGCCTAACCCGCAGCAGCAGGAAATAATAATACCGCAGCCTAGTGAGCCAATAAAGGTCACTTTAAGTAAAAAAGAGACTAATCAATCTGCTAAAAAAGTAGGGGTATCGACTCAAGAAAAAAAATCTCAGGCACTACCTATTACCCCCATTGCAAGCACTGCCCCTATTAGCTTTAAAGATCTCTTGGTGCTCGTACAAAACGAGGTTATAGAGTACACTAAAGCAATCCCCTATTAACGTCAACTCATGCAAAAACAACTATGCTATCTTTTAGTCCCCCTTAGTATTCTATCTACTACCCATTCAATTTTTGCACAACCAGCAATCAATGAGTTTTATAGCGCAAGTAATCAAATTGACCGCTATTATATCGGCCTATCTGATCTGGCACTTGCAATAGGAGGAATCTGTGGCGTATTAGGCGGATTACGGATTTACAACAATTGGCAGTTAGGAAGAGATCGTATAGATGCGCAGATTGCCGGATGGTTTTTCTCCTGTCTATTTCTATCCATACTTAGCGCAGCTCTTAAGGGGTTATTTCACTAAACTAACATTCAACAACTAAAAACTAAAAAACTATAAATCATGAAACAACATCTCAAAAAACTATTTTCAGCACTTCTGCTTACAATCTGTTCAGTAAACTTGATCTACGCTCAAGGAGGAACTGTGGGAATAAATGCAGCAACATCTTCCCTTACTGGCTACGTAGACCCTATATCAACTTTAATACTTGCTATTGGCGCTGTCGTTGGACTAATAGGAGGAATACGCGTATATATAAAATGGAATAGTGGGGATCAGGATATTAACAAAGAGCTAATGAGCTGGGGAGGATCCTGCCTATTTCTGGTGTTAGTAAGTGTAGTAATTAAAGCATTCTTTGGCGTATGACACCTAAAAGTTATCCCATTTACAAGGGGCTTCAAAAGCCCCTGACCTATAAAGGTTTTAAAGGGAAATATATCTATTGGGCACTAGGATCATTAATTATAGGGCTTGTTATAGGGGCCATTGCCGCTGCATTAACGAACATGATAATAGCTGGTATTTGCGCCCTTGCAACCATGGGTGGCTGTATTGCATTTATCCTTCACAAGCAAAATAAGGGAGAGTACCATAGAAAAAAATACCCCGGAATTTTTGTTCCCCAAACCAAACTATTAATAAGCTATGAGAAAAGTAATCAAAAATCTATTTGATATCCCCTACGCCGGTATAGATAATTACCAAGGTGTCGATATACTTTATCACTTAAATGGAGATTATTCCGTGATATTGAAAATTAATAATCCCATTATGCAGTACGCCGCAGATGTGGATCTATATACTCAGCATCATCAGATACTTCTTAATGCAGTTAAAATATTAGGTGAAGGGCATATGCTGCAAAAGCAGGATATATTTATTCGCAAAGCATATAAAGCAAATCAAAATCATGAATTCCTTCACAGGAAATATCAAGAGCATTTCTCAGGCAGAGTATACACAGAAATTCAAACCTATTTCACCATTACCCGTTCGGTAAAAAAAGGGGCTTTTTACACTTTTGATGCCAGAGATCTCTCCGCATTTATTATAAATATTCAGAAAATATATGAACTATTTTTTCAGGCAAACCTAGAGCCCAAAATACTTTCCAACCAGCAGATAAATCTGTTTGTCAAGCGCGTTATGTCTTTAAATTTCAAAGATGAAAATATTACTTTGGATAATATTAGGCCTGAAAACACAGAATTATCAATCGGGAATAAAAACGTAAGAGCTATCACTCTTATAAATACCCAGAGTATTGATCTTCCGGAATCGATAAGCCCTTATACTATAAAGAATGATTCAAGGGCACAAAATTTCCCTATTGACAATTTCTTCTTTCTATATAATGTTCCCGATTATCAGTTAATCATTTACAATCAATTTATTGAAATACCAGCACAACGCCAGTTGATAAATAAATTAGAAGTCAAAAGAAATAGGCATGCCGGAATACCTGACCCCGCAAATACTTTATGTGTAGAAGACATTGACAGATTATTAGTAGATGTTGCACGTGAAAACCAAATTTTGGTGCATGCGCACTTTAACATTTTAGTCTCAACGCAAGCAGGTAGTCTGGATAAGGCAACCAACTTTATAGAGGCTGCACTATTTCAACAAGGCATCATCACCTCGCGCAATGCTTTTAATCAATTGGAGTTATTTCGTACAACGCTTCCTGCAAATGCTGTAGAATTAAAGAAGTATGATTGGTTTCTGACAACCTGCGATGCAGCGCTATGTTTGTTTTTCAAAGAACGATTGCCCGGCGATGAACCATCTGACTTTTTGCTTTACTTCACCGACAGGCAAGGTATTCCTGTAGCTATTGATCCATCGGATCTACCGATGCAAACTGGAAGAATAAAAAATAGAAACCGATTCGTACTGGGATCATCAGGAACAGGAAAGAGCTATGCTATTAATGCTATTGTCCAACAATATCTACAATACAATATGGATGTAGTAATTGTGGATGTAGGGCACTCCTACTCGGGCTTATGCAGTACCTATAATGGAAAGTACATAACCTATAGTGATGAAAACCCCATTACTATGAATCCTTTTGCCATCACCAAAGAAGAGTTTAATATTGAGAAAAAAGACTTCCTTATCACCTTAGTATGCCTTTTATGGAAAGGATCTAACGGTGAAACTTCAACCCTAGAGCGTGATGTAATTTCAAAAGTAATTTCAGAATACTATATAGACTATTTCTCTTATAAAGCCGATAAGCTTAAAGATGAGCTGAATTTTAACAGCTTTTATCTTTTCGCAAAAAAGCAGATTCCTACTATCATGAAACAGGAAAACATTCCCTTCGATATAGACGAATTCTGTTTTGTACTTAAAAAATTTTATAAAGGCGGAGAATATGAACAGATTTTAAATGAACCTGCAGACAAATCTCTTTTTGACGAGCAATTTGTAGTCTATGAAATTGATAACATTCAGTCTAACACCATATTACTACCAATTGTCACTCTTATTATTATGGATATGTTTATCCAAAAGATGAGGCATAGAAAAAACAGAAGAAAAACGCTCATTTTAGAAGAAGCTTGGCGAGCTATCTCTTCTCCAATGATGGCAAATTTTCTGTTGTATTTAAATAAAACGGTACGTAAGTTCTATGGAGAGATAATTGAAGTGACTCAAGAAATAAACGACATCATAGGAAATCCCATTATTAAAGATAGTATTATTAACAACTCGGATACCGTTATACTTCTGCAGCAAAAGGAAACTGATCTAAAAAAAGTAGCAGAACTTCTTAATATAAGCCCCGTCGAGCAGCTAAAAATTAGCACCATAAATAAGCTTGATAATAAGCAAAATCGCTCTCGATTTAATGAATTCTATATTCGAAGAGGAAATTCGGGTGAGGTTTACGGCGTAGAGGTAAGTTTATATCATCACCTGGCCTTTACAACAGAAAAGCCAGAGAAAAGTGCTGTGGAAATATATGTTCGACACTTTAAAACCTATCCAAATGCTCTTACTGCATTTGTAGATGACTTTAACAAATCGGAAATGAGCCTTAATGATTTTGTAAACCAGGTAAACCTCACCGGAGCTCCTATTGGATCAATTAATTTATAAACCATAAAAACTAATCCATGAAAATTCTCTCCATTATTTTAATGGTATTGAGCCTACACCTGGCCAATGCCCAAGTTTATATTGACCCTACTGTCGCAGCAGCAACAGCTACACATGCTGGTGTTATTAACAACCAACTTAATAATGTCAATGAAAACCTTACATTAATTCAACGTGGACAGCTTGCAATGACAGGTCAGTTAACTATAGCCAATGAATTGCAAAATCACATCTATAGAGGTCTTTCAGAAGTATCGGGTGTAATGCGCTCGCTTTTAGCCGTTAAAGATATCACAGAAATTTCCTCCGATATTCTAGAAAATGTCGACAAGGCATTGCTTATAGCAAAAGCTAACCCCATACTCCTACTTTTTGCAGAAGAAGGTGCCCGAGAATTTAAAACTAGAGCTACAAATTTAGCTTTAGAAGTGGGCACTTTTGCACTTAAAGCCGGGAAAGAAAATCTGATGGATTCTGGTGAAAGAGCTAAACTATTAAACTTCATAAGAACCGAGCTTAACATACTTCGAGGCATAGCCTTTGGAATGCAAAGAAGCATGTTCTGGGCGCAGCAGCGTGGAATACTGCAATCATTGAATCCTTACAGCACCTTTATAAATATTGATAAAAGTATAGCTGATGATATTATAAGGAATTCAAAACTTGTTAAAAAATGAAAAACCTACTGCTCATCTTTACCTTTAATATCTGCCTGATCCCCGTGTCAAAAGCACAGCTAAATATTGAATTGTTACATCAGCTTGTGGCTCATAGCAAACAAGAATATGATAAGCAGAAAACTCTTGGCAGAACCCAAACTGTAACTACTGCAAACCAAGAAATAAATAGCCAGCAAACCGCAACACTAAAAAGTAGATATCGTGAGATCACCGGGCGACTTCAGGTGCTAGGGACAGCATTACTTATCCTAAACACATCGATGGAATCTTCCAAATTAGTAGAACAGATTATTAAAGAACAATCGCGAGTACTGCATTATGTACAAGATGACCCAAGCACGTTAAGTCTTGCATTAAATTCACAAGGCGAATTAATCCAAAGAGCGCAACAGTTGGCCAAATATATATTAGGACTTATGCTCAGCATCGGAGAAATTAATCAGATGAAGCAAAGTGACCGGCGTATATTTTACGCGCAGGTAATCACCGAGCTGAAAAACATATTAAGTATTTCAAGAAGTCTAGCAAACTCCATGTATTACGCCAGTGTGATAAAAAAGGTTAAATCCCAGCATGCATTTTCTGATTTCATAAATGAAGATAAACGTATCGTAGAGCGTATTCTATCGAAAATAAAAATCTTGACCCCATGAAATTAATATACATAATAGTTTTGTTCTTCTTTCCGATAAATATTTTGTTAGCCCAAGGGGGGGTAGTATCCGTAATTCATGATGCCAATCACTTGCGGATAATTAATGAAAACGCAGCTGTACGCTTATCTGCGGAAAGCTACCATAGATCACTGCTCAGCCAAATAAATCAACAGGTTGATAATATCAATATAAATTTAAGCGCAGTAGTTTTAGTAAAAAACATCATTCATCAATCATTAACACATATAGATCAAGGTTTGAAATCCTCAATCCAAGTGGTTAGTATTGGTAAGCTTGTAGAAGAGATATATAAAGAAAGTAGTCTTGTTCTGCAGCAGGCAGCCTCGGCGCCTTGGCTATTACTTTTTGCCGAGCAAGCCTCTAAATCTTTTAAAGATAGAAGCCTTAAACTTGCTCTCGAAGTATCTGAATTTGTATTAAAAGAAGGTGCTGACATTTTAATGGATTACCAAAAACGGGATTACCTACTGAATAAAATTAGCTTAGAATTAAAAGTAATCAGAGCCCTAATATTTTCCATGCACCGCGCCATTTACTGGGCCAAAATAAATGGCATTGTAAAGTCAATTAATCCATATGCCAGCTTTATTAATACCGATAAGCAGAAAGCAGACGAAATTTTAAGGTACTACAACCTATTAAAGTAAATTATCCACTAAATTTTAAAAAAATGCTAAAATCAAAATTTTCATACCTATTGCTATTCTATATCATCCTAAGTTGCAACATGCTTCATGGGCAGACTGTTAGAAAAATAAATGATAAACACATTGCTAATCAACAAGAGCGTATGGTTTTTAAACAATGGGATAAAAATAAATTTACGCCCCAAAAAGGTTTTCTAGGATTAAATCCGCAGTATTGGCTTACATGGGGCCTTCACCCAAACTACCCTAAAGTAGATCATCGCCCATTATCTGCCGGGGGGCCTCAAACCCTCCGCATGGGTATGCTACTGGCAATGAAAGAATCTACCGAGCACTATAAACTACACAGCGATACCCTGCGGAGCACTTCACTCACGGACATATACAACTACGCGCCCCAAGTAAATTCTGCCGATCCACTATGGAATTTATACTATAAAAATGAGCTTAGTCCACTTATGGTAGATCGTATTGATCATCTGAAAGATATTCCTTACGAATTAAGAAAAAACTTGATAGCTAGTGGAGTGCTAGATTGGTACATTCAAGAATTTGAAAGCTTAAGACAAAGACTCACATTAGCTCATCAAAGTTATTTGGATAGAGGAAGTAGATTGCTAAGTTATCACCGTATACTTCAAGACTATCAGGCACTCAGTAGTAATTGGAATGCAAAAGTGCAGTATCAAGCAAAGTATTTATCACTAGCAAAGAAAATAGATGTTTCCCCGAATTCCTTAACCCTCCATTTACCTACTCTACCGCCAGGGCAAACAGACATTCAAATAGCCAACAGAATTCTTACGCGACTATACGCTAAATAAACTACATGCTATGAATATTTTAAATTTCTTATGCTCACTTTTCCAAGTAAACATTCAATCTGTAAATACCAACGTGCCGGAATCATTTCAGGATACATTCAATTTCTTGCAAGGCAATGGTGTTTATGAAGAAGGTGTAATGCATTTTTTACGAGGAATGAAAGACACGATGTGGACACATTTTGATGTATTTATAGCCGATGCGCAAGCCTTAGCGGCCATTTTTATGCTAATATCATTTGCCATTAGGTCATACGATATGATATCAGGTGATAAAAAATTAGAAATAATGCCACTCTTGCGCCCCTTTGGCCTTGCAATGGTAATAATATGGTGGAGCGCCTTTACACGGGTTATAGCCTACCCCACAGATATTATTGCAGCCAAAACAGAAGCTTTGTTCGATACAGGCCAGTTACAAGTAAATGCATTGCGTATAAAACGAGCAGATTTAATGATCAAAATTGCCGATCAACTTACCACCATTCAAGCCCAGACCGAAGTGGCTCAAAAAGAAGCAGATTCTTGGTATGGCAAAGCTTGGGAATCAGTAACCTCTACTGTAAAAGAAGGATTTACTAACGTATGGAATACAGTAACACAGTTAAAAAACAGAATGCAGGTCGGCTTGCAACTACTTTTAACTTTTACACTTGAAACCCTTGCCCTATGGATTTTAAGAATCTGCGTGTATATAATTTTTATGATTCAAATTATATATTCCACCATATTAATCATATTAGGGCCTTTTTCTGTCTCCACGAGTATACTTCCGGCTTTTAGAGATTCTTTTTCAAGCTGGATTGCGCGCTTTGTCAGTGTAAATCTATATTCCGGGATTGCTTACCTGGTGATGCATATATCCAGTTTATTTCAACAATATGCTATGGAGGCTGAGATTACACGCTATGAACAGTTATTAGCAACATCAGGAGATACTTTAGAAAAAATGGGCTGGTTTGCCTCTAATGGTATACTAAGTTTCGGTATTGTTATTATCTCCTTTATAATAGGAGGCCTTACCATGTTAACAGTTCCTAGTATCAGTACTTGGATTATATCTACTAGTGGAATTACCTCTGCAGTGAGTACAGTAGCACGAAATTCATCAGCAGCATGGCGTACTGCAAGCAAAATTGTAACTAAAATATAAACTACAAACCTACTCATTATGATTATTAAAAACATCGAGAGCAAGATAAGACTAGCCTCCTGGATCTCAATTTCAAGTCTTATAACAAGTGTTATAATTTCACTTGGAGTAAGCTTCTTTGCATTTAAACAGATTCTTATCGCCCGTAAATCGGTATATATCTTAGATCAAAATTCTACCCCCTATCAAGCAAACCAACTGGATGTGAATGTCAACAGGCCGCTGGAATATAGAACCCATGTGAATTTATTCCACATGCTGTTTTTCACACTTGCACCAGATGAGAAATTTATGGAGTATCAAATGAAAAAAGCAATGTACTTAATTGATGAAACAGGGGCATTACAATACAACAATTTACGGGAAAAAGGATTTTTCAACTCCATACTCTCTTCAAGCGCTGTATTAACTATACAAACAGATTCTATTCATGTAGATCCTGAAAGAAAATATTTTCGCTATTACGGTAAACAAACCATTGATAGACGAAGCTCCACTGTGGTGAGAACACTTATCACAGAAGGATACCTCCATGATCTTAAACTTAGAACCGAGAATAACGGCCATGGTGTATTAATAACCAAATGGAAAACAATAGAAAATAAAGATATCAGCCATGTTCAGAAAAATAATATCTAATAAAGAAAAACAACCATCCATATGGCAAGAACTATATAATCGTTGGGAAGATCATATCGGTAGAATACAGCGATGGTTCTTTTATATTATAAATTCCTACCCCAAAAGTGTATATGCCGCCATGGTATCAAGCATTCTAATCTCTTTAGGATGCTTTTTTTATATACCTAAAACCAAAAAAGATAAAACGCAAGCCCCTACTAAAAGTTTGCTGTCTGGCTTTTACTCTGGAATGGGTAGCATCGCCTACACCGCATCAGCTACTAAAGAATTATTTGAACTCCAAAGTATAGTTGAACAATTAGTTCGTAAAGATTCATTAACCCACCAAGATAGTGCCATGGTACTGTATGTTTTTGAAAGAATGCAGAAAATTGAAAACAGCATAATCAATTCAAAAAGACCAGAGACTCTCACACATAAATAGCATATTATGAAAGTTAACTTCAAAAAACCACGGTATATCATTCCTCTTATTGCACTGCCATTTTTATGTATATTCTATTACGTGTTTAGTGATGTATTTGCACACAAAGATTCTCATGATCAGCCCAGCGAAAACACACTACAAGAGCATATAGCCGATGTTTCAGATGAAATTAAAAAACGAGAGCTGGCAGATAAACTTGCAGCATATAAAAATCAGTATAAATATGCAGACGGATATACCGCCATAAGTCAAATACAACAAGAGCAGCAAGCAGAATTTAAGTTTGATGAACTATACAACGAAAGGGAAAAGAGGAAATTAGACTCCATTGAAAAATCATTATCCTCGGCTCAGCTTTCGTATAACATAAGTAAACCATACCCTACCAATAGCACAGATAAAGAACTAGAAAATATACTTAAAAATTTACCTTATCAGAATAACGAAAAAAAAGAAAGCAGCACCACAAAACAGCTCGATCCTTTGGATTTATTCAGAAAACAGATGGCACTGGCCGACAGTTTTGCTAAAGCGAATGATCCCCAATATAACTCTAAAGAGCCTAATGAACAGCCACACCAAACAGCACAAAGGGAGCTTACAACAAATTTAAATGTAGAAAAATTCACAAATAGCAAGGGAGTTTTTAATACCATAAAAAGCGATCAACAAGAAAGCTTAATAAAGGCAATAATAGATGAAAACAGAACATCTTACGCCGATTCGCGACTTCGCTTACGACTACTTGAAGATTTAAAAGTGGGGAAATATAAAATTGAAAAAGGGACCTTTCTTTATGCCAAAGTATCGGGGTTCTCCTCACAAAGGATACAATTAACAGTACACGCTATCCTGCATAAGGATCAAATATTACCGGTTCAACTCAACATTTATGACCAAGATGGACAAGCCGGATTATATGTTCCTGAATCTCAGTTTAGAGAATTTAGTAAGGAGATTACCAGTAACT
>Ga0233369_1000655_pt1 | contig 13458 bp, 11 predicted proteins | sample ElkDunMinimDraft_26_FD_191537 | JGI IMG/M metagenome (GOLD analysis project Ga0233369, IMG submission 191537) | Fecal eukaryotic communites from dung pellets of Tule Elk in California, USA - Elk Dung D16 | ecosystem: Host-associated > Mammals > Digestive system > Large intestine > Fecal | place... | reverse complement strand
ATAATATAATAAATCCGTCAGGGGATTTTCGAAATTTAAAAACTTGCCCCATTCTTGGATTGGGACAAAAGAATTTGCTCCACCACCTATCGGTAATATGATCCAATTATATTCCCCTCTTCGTTGTAAATATTGATAGCCAGACTTAATTTGTTGATGTTGTCCGAATGCAGAAAAACTATAATTGACAGCAGCCTCAGCAATATGATTAGTTTCTTGGTAATGGTATTGAGAGCGTGTTAATAGGGGAGTTCCTAAAGAGTTTAAATCGGAAGGTCTTGGAATATAAAACTTATCATTCAGAGTTTTTACAGCATCCAACCAGGATTCTATAGCGTCTTGTTCTTGATTATTAACCCGATTGCGAGCCACGTTCCAAGTGAATTGAAAATTTTTGAACTGGTGTTCTCCATTGATGCGGTTCTGCAGAATATCAATAAATTTTGGACGATCGAATTCACGCATGACTGCATCGCGATCATTACTGATTTCAGGACCCCATCCTAAAATATTAGTAAATTGATTATTAAAACTTCGATTGAAAAAGTTTCGGAGCGTAATTTTATGGTTCGCTGACTGCCATCCCAAATTAAGCAAACCGCCCATGTTGGTGTTAAAATTATATTGATTTCCAACATTTGGACGTATTTCCTTGCCAGTTTCAACATTAAATTCCTTGTTTGTAGGTCGCGCAAAATCTCCACGTGCAAAATCCGTAATCTGGTCTACACTTTGTTCATTTCGATAACTGATCGATCCAACAAAACCAAACTGATTCTTTTTTAATTGGTAAATTCTTCCCAAACTAAATTGGTAATTCTGACTGGGTTTAGCCTTATATATACGGGTTCCAAAGCGCTCCATTCCTCCAATTCGCTTATTTTGCTCCGCAATCATTTCTGGTGTGATTGCTGTAACCCCTTCTGGTACTGGGTCATAAGGTTTTGCTGGATTGTAATTATTCCCGTCAAAGGATAATAGCCCATCTGGAAAATGATCCCTGCCACCATCATCAAAACCGAGGTAATCGTATTTTCCTCTTCCGTAACCCAAAAAATCCTTACCTGTAGTGCCTTGGATGTATTTTGTCCCGATATTTAAAGAAGTAAAGTTGCGTTCAGGAATAGCCAGCGTATTGATTTGAACCAATCCACCACCAAATCCAAAACTTATATCTGGGGTACTCGTTTTGTTGATGATCACATTGTCAATCAAATTACTTGGAACAATATCAAATTCAAAATCACGAACTTGTACATCGGTACTGGGAAGGGTAGCTCCATCCATCATCGCCACATTATAGCGTTCTGCAATACCCCTTACTACCACTCGCTTATTATCGGTAACGCTAACGCCAGAAATACGCTTCAATGCTTCACCTATATTTTTATCGGGCAATAAAGCCATCTGCTCCCGGCTGATTCCATTCGTAACGTTCGCATTATTCTTTTGTTGGGTATACAATGCGGCAATACTCTCTTTTTTGTAATTCCCCGTAACGAGCAACTCCGCAATGCCTTGGGTTGCCTCGTTCAATACTACCGGAAGATTCGTTTCTTCATTCGATTTTACTTGTACTTCGGTAATGCGTTTTGTTTGATGGGAAATAAAACTAAATTCTAACGTGTAGGTTCCTGGAGTTACCTCGAATTTATAATAGCCATTCGCTTTACTTTGTGTAGTTTGGTTCGTCTGTAGTATTTTTACAGTCGCTCCATACAATCCTTTACTTTGATCATTGATGATTCGGCCTGTGATTGTTCCGTTAACTTGGTTTTGCTTTGAAACTTGGGGTTGGACGAATGATACGGTAGGCAATGGTTCTTTATTTGTTTTTAAGGATAATATTACCGATTGATCTTCTAACTTAAAATTTAAGGGTTGCTGATCAAAGATTCGAGCAAGGACCACTTCGATTTCTTCATTCTTACTGTAAATGTTAACGGGTTTGGATTGTTTTAAGAGGGAGGATTCAAAAATGAAACCATATCCCGTCTGTTTACTTATTTTTTTGATAACATGGCTTAATGAACTGTTACGTTCTGATAGGTTAATTTTTTGCCCTATTGCTGCAGCACTAAATTGCAACATCCCTACGACTAATATGAAGGTACAAAGCTTCATCATGTGCATTATTTTTCGGATATGAGGCTTATTCATATCGCATTCATACGTATATTTTTTATACATTTGTGGTGTCTGTAAATGATTTAATGGTATCTCGAAATTCATTAAAGTATCCAGGCATTGGCCAGTAATGTTGCAAGCGTTGCTGGCTTTTTATTGGATTTATTTTTGTTGATTCTGGTTAAGGTCTAATCATAACCCTCCTTCCTTCGACTGATATATGCAGCGATTTGAATGTTTTCATGATTTTAATTACTTGTGAAAAGGTCCAGGATCTAGGAATTCTTCCTGTAAATGTCTCCTTTGTTGCTGCAGCACTGTATTGTATATCTAGATCATACCATCTTGAAAACTCGGCCATCATATCTTCTAGATTCGCCTCTGTAAAATCAAAAAATCCTTCCTTCCAAGCCATCACTTCCTCTAGATTTACCGCCTTGATTTGAATGTGCTGATCTTTAAATAGAGCCTGTTCTCCTGGATTTAATATTTCCCGATGATTGGCATGTTGAATGGCGACTGAACCTTCTAATAAGGTCGTTTGTATGCCTGAATCTGGCGAATAACTATTCACATTAAAATGTGTACCTAAAACTTCAATGCTTTGCTGGCCCGTAATAACCTGGAAAGGTTTTGAAGGGTTATGAGCGACCTCAAAATAAACCTCCCCAGTCACGGTGACTTCTCGAATATTGCCTGTAAAGGATGTTGGGTAGCGTATAGAAGATGCTGCATTTAACCATGCTTGCGTACCGTCAGCCAAGGTTAAATGGTAGATTCCTGCTCGAGGGGTTTGCAGAATGTGATATTGATTTTCAGCCATGGACTGCTGATTTGCATAGGATAAATCTCCATTTTCAGCTAGATTTGCATGCTCACGTGCTAGGTTTACAGCAGGCTCTTGCAGCGTTTGATCTAACAGGACTTGCTTTCCTGTACTTAATGTTAATATGGCTTTGCTGCTAGCAGCTTGAAATGCTGGAATGGCTTGAACCGATAATTGTTCGTTTAAATTATGCTGTTTCCAAAACAAGTAAATCCCTAAGTTTATCATCATAATGAAACAACTTGCAACGAGCAATTTTCTCCAAATTGTTCTGGGGAAGTTGTTTTGATCCTTAGTCTGGACCTCCTGAAGGTGATCTATCTGTGTTAATAACCGTTGAAAATTGGAGTTTTTTAAATGTTCAAAATCCTTAGCATTGAATTTTTCGCTGATCAATTCACGCTGTTCAAATGAACGATACCAATTTTCTAAGATGTCTAGTTCCTCGGCTGTTGCAATTCCCTTTTCGAACCTTTCAATTAATAAGAATAAATGATCATGATTATCCATTATTTTTTCTTCCTTATACTAACAAGTACCCTCAGGAAGAAGAAGTGGGAATAAAAATTGGAAAAAGTTTTTTTATTTAATGATGATTAAAATTATGCCTTAGGTCAAGAAGCAATATATTAAAATCATTTTCAAGACATCGATATGATGCTTAATAAAATTTGCCCGCATAAAATTCATGGATTTCGTAATATGTTTACGAACCATCGCTAAAGATATATCCAATTGAATCGAAATATCCTGATTGGACCATTGTTCAATCCGACTTAATATAAACACCTCCCCACATTTCTCAGGCAATTTTTTAGCCAACAAATGGAGTTCTTCATGTAATTGTTTGAATTCCAACAGGAGATCTGGCTCATCTGATTTTTGACTAAGGTTGATTTGTAGGTTGGTTTTATATTGATCTCTTACCTGCTGATGTCGAAATGTTTTATAAACTTGAAACTTAATGGCTGTTTTTAAGTATGCTTCCAAACTGGTTTCAATAACTATTTGCGTACGTTTACTGTATAAGTCAACAAAAACATTCTGTACAATTTCTTCTGCTATTTCTATAGCTGGAATGCGTTGAGCTGCCACATTGATCAGCGTTTTCCAATACCTATGGTAGAGCACTTCGAAAGCCTTGCGATCATCTTGCAGCCTTACTCGATCAAATAAATCGTTGTCTGTTTCAATTATAGAAATGGGTGAAGCCATAATTTTATTAAACCTTGTCCAAAATTAATGGCTTAATAAAATTACTGTGTTTTATAATTATTAATAAATTATTAATAATTTAATGAAATAATATTTACAAGACAGCTCGTTTCTTGATTAAAAACAGAGGTCAGTTTTTATCGCACTGACCCCTTCGCTTATAATACTCCTGTTATTTCAACATATTGGAAATCAACCCTCCATCAACGATCAATTCAGTACCTGTAATGAAACTCGCTTGTTGCGAAGCCAGAAACAATACCGTATGTGCAATTTCAGATGGTTTTCCCAAACGTTTCATGGCTGTCGCTGATTGAATATATTCTTTCGCTTCTGCAGGAATCGCATTGATTAAGCCCGGTGTTTCTGTTGGTCCTGGACTTATGAGGTTGACCCTAATTTTACGTTCGGCCAATTCGTTGGAGGCTATTTGAGCTATTTTATTTAAAGCGGCTTTGGTCGCAGAGTAAACGCTGGAATTCATGGCTTGAGCCGTCGCATTTGTAGACGAGGTAAATAGGACTGAAGAGCCTTCATTCAGAAATGGTATTAATTTCTGTAAGGTGAAATATGCACCTTTTACATTGGTGTTAAATTGTGCGTCGAATTGTTCTTCTGTGGCTAATTCGATAGGCGCAAATGTAGCAATTCCTGCATTGAGGAATAATACATCTAAGGTAATTCCTTGTCGCACTACTTCTGCTCTTAAATGTTCTATACCTTCTAAATTCGAGGTGTCAGATACGATTGTGTTTAAATTCTTATGATTTAGCTGGCGTGCTGCTTCTGCTAATTTATCAGCCGTTCTACCGGTTATCCATACCTGTGCGCCTGCAGCTAAAAATGCTTCTGCACTTGCGTAGCCTATGCCTAATGTTCCTCCGGTGATAATGACTTTTTTGTTCGTGAAATTCATGTTTTTTTAAATTTTTAGTGGGACAAAGCTACGGCATACAAATTTATTTTTGTTACTTTGTTACTAAAAGTAACAGTAACAAAAGAGTAACCAGGTAACATTTTTAAGTATGAATGATTGTACAAATAACCATAAGAAAGAAATCATGGCTGTCCATGATGCGATGGATGTCTTAAGTGGGAAATGGAAAATTTCCATTATTTCTTCCATTTGTTATTACAATAAAAGAAGGTTCTCCGATATCTTAAAAGATGTGGATGGAATATCTAATAAAATGTTGAGTAAGGAATTAAAAGAGTTAGAGATGGATTTGCTGATCAAAAGAACTGTTTTGGATACCCAACCTGTCACCGTGGAATACCAATTGACGGAATACGGATGGACGCTACAAGATATTATAAAAAGTTTATCCAATTGGGGAAAGGAACATCGGCAGGCCATAATAAATAAATAGAAACAGCTTAGTAATGACCCATTACGGATTTTAGAATTTCTATTAATTTTCGATAATTATTTTTATCCTCAATTCTTTAATTATATTTGCAACATTGTAACTATACGATTCAAGTTTACATTCTTTTGAAGCGATTTTTAACATATATCCTTTTAATTTCATTAACGCTGCAATCCTTTTATCGCTGCTTAATGACGATGGACTATGAATTGCACCTACCGGATTATATCGCAAACTGTATCAATAAAGATCGTCCTGAATTGCATTGTAATGGACAGTGTGAATTGATGAAGAAAGTTCGTGAGCAAGAAAAAGAAAACGCTAAAAAAAATCTCCTAATCTATGAATATAGTTCTTTGTATATGCATAAGGACTATTTACATTTTGAATACCAACAAATACTTCCAGAAACCAGGCAGAAGAATTTTACCCCTAATCTAGTGGCGTATTCCTATACGCATCTACAAGCCTTATTCCGTCCTCCAATTCAGGCTTAATAGTTCGCTAATTTCTCGACAACCTGACCGCAAAAGGTTGATGACAACTGACATTTTTTAACTTATAATCATTTCGCTAGGGCGATTCAATGATCCTTAGAAAATTAAGTGTTAAAATTCCATGACATCAATCAGCAGTTAGCCTAGCTGTTGTTAAAACTTAGCACCTTGTGCAGCGTATTTTTACGCTCCAAATTCCCCAAAATTACTTACTATCCTTATCGAAACATGAATAGAATATTTATTTTATTTAGCTGTATTTTAACGATCACTTTTTCTTGTACTAAAGAAAAAACGAATTACGAGGCCGAAAGGTCAAAAGAAATTCCTTCAGAAACAACGTTTTCCACGCTGTTTAAATCGAATCTTGAAGGCTATGAAATTGAGATTTTATCCATCCAAGCAAAATTACAGCAGGGTTATAATGAAATACGTGTAAAAATCAAATCGAACCAAACCCATCAACCGATCCAAGCAGATGCTGTTCATATGTTACCGGTATTAACCCAGGCAGCAAATCGATTCAAATCTGCACCGCATAGCAAAGAATTGACCTTCAATAGCACAGATAAAAGTCATGATGGCTATGTCGTATTTACGCAATTATCCACCGATGATCAATTTTGGGAATTATTGCTTCAAATTCGAGTAGGACAACAAATTATTCCATTAAAACAACGGATTAAAGTTGATGCGCAATCCAATAAAAATTTAAATCTTGTTCAGTTTACTGGAATAGATCAAGAAGATTATACGATTGCTTTGATAGCGCCTAGGGCTCCTAATGTTGCGGAAAATAGATTAATAGCAGGGATTTATAAACGGGATAAGGACCAGGAAATTTCCAATGCTGATGTTAGTTCTTTGCTTATTTCAACGTATAACCGAGTTCAATCCTATCGCTTACAGTTAGATCCGCGCATGCCGGAACCTTCCATGGGCAATCATTCATCGCCCAACAATAGGGATCTTGAACAACAGGAGAATGGTTGGTATGAAGGTGTCGTCAACTATACGATGACTGGAAATTGGACCTTGAATTTTATCCTGCTAAATTCTGCAGGAAGAATCATTAAAGGAACACCAGTACCTAAGGATTTTACACCTGGAGTGGCTGGAATAAAAAGTGAACTGTTCATTGATATTTTATTTTAAACCATGAGAATTACTTTAATAGTTGTAGGGCATCTATTAGGTACCGCTTCGGCACTTGCGCAGCATTCCGATGCTAAAAAAGATACCGTTACTAAAATACAAGAGGTTAAGATTCATGCTAAAGGTCATCAGCAGCTGAAGAACGATATCAAAATGAATATTTCTATTGATGAATACTTGTCCAGTTCTGCGAATATCAGTTTTATAAAACGTGGTGCTTACGCTTGGGAGCCTTTATTGAACAATATGAGTTCCGAACGTTCGGTGATTACGATCGATGGCATGCATATTTTTGGCGCATGTACCGATAAAATGGATCCTGTAACCTCTTATTTGGAAAGTAATAACCTCTCGGGAATTGCTATCAGCTCGGGTCAAGAGGGAAATATGCATGGAGCAACCGTGGCTGGTTCTATTGATCTACAGAAAAAGAAAACTCCTTTTGCTATGGAGAAATCTTGGAATGCTTCGTATCAAACGGGTTTCGAGTTCAATAATCAGCAATATTATAACTTAGCCAATATCGCACATTCCACCCAACGTTGGGTAACAGATGCCAGTATCGCCTTTCGAAAATCAGCAAACTACACCGATGGAAATAATCAGGAAATTAAGCATTCACAATACCAAAAATTTAATACGTCCTTAGGCTTAGCGTATAAAACCAGCGACCTATCTTCCATTCGGATCGATGCTATTTTTGATCAAGCCAATGATGTGGGATATCCAGCCTTGCCTATGGATTTATGGTTATCTAGAGCCTTAATTACTTCGGCAACTTACAAGCAGTTATTTGAAAATGATTTATGGAAAGCTTGGGAAACCAAAGTGTATTTCAACGCTGTAGAACATTATATGGACGATACGAAAAGGCCTGAAAACTTGGTCCACATGGATATGCCCGGATGGAGTAATACCCAAGGAATTCTTTCGAAACTAAGTTTAGTAAAAAACCAATGGACCTCTGAAATTCAATGGAATGCGTATAAAAATGTTTCCATTGCTGAAATGACCATGTACCCCCAAGATCGTAGCCAGAAAACAATGTTTGCCTATACTTGGCCATGGGTGACTACGGCATTTTCGAGTTTGGCGATGAATAATGTATGGAGTTTTTCGGAGCTGAGTCGATTGAATTTTTCTGGGTCTTTAGGATGGAATTACAACCATTCCAAATACAGCGAATTCAATAAGATCTTTTATCCCGATGCTAGCCAATCTAAAAATAGAATCTTGCCTTCTTTACATGTAAGTTTTGAAAAGGAAATTAATAACTATTATTTCAACCTAGGTATGGGATTTGGTCAACGGGCTCCTTCCATTTCTGAAGCCTATGGCTATTACATATACAATAGTTTCGATCGATATGACTATGTCGGAAATCCAGATTTAGCAAATGAAACTTCCTTGGAATGGAAAGCCAGTGCAGGATATAAAACCGATCGATTTTCGATGGAAGCAAAGGCAAATTATTTCTATATCCAAGACTATATTGTAGGACGAATTCTTAATCTGGGCAGTCCAATGAATTATCAATCAGTAGGGGTCAAAGGCTATCATTCTTTAGACTATGCGCAGCTATTTAATATCTCCTTAGAAGGTCAATACGATCTTTTGACCCATTTGCATTGGAAGGGAAGTATGACTTATGCGAAAGCAGTAGACTTCAACAAAGAGAACCTACCTTTTATTCGCCCGTTAAATTACCAATCTTCCTTGCACTTGATGCATAACCAATGGTCGCTGCAACTTGCCGTCCAAGGCGACTTAAAACATCGAGATTTTAGTCCGATGTATGGGGAAGACCAAACCCCTGCTTTTCAAATTTGGAATATGTCAACGGATTACCATTTTCAACTTAAAAAGTATCATTTCAGCTTGCAAGTAGGAGTAGAAAATTTGTTTAATAGATTCTATACGACTTATGCAGATTGGGGTAATATTCCTAGAATGGGACGTAATGTATTTAGCTCTTTAAAATTAGCTATTTAATATGTTAAGAAAAGCGGTTGCTTATTTGCTTATGTTTTTGAGTTTGCTGATTGGATTTCAGCAAGCGATTATGATTTTGCAATTTAAAATCAACCAACAGCAGCTAGAAGAAATCTATTGTATAAATAAAAATGCAGCAGAATTAGCTTGTCATGGCGAATGCTTCTTAAAAAAGAAACTGGCAGAAGCCAATGATAACCAAGCAGAACAAACCATGATTAGTCCAATCATCCATTTGATCTTTACGGAAGCTATGGTAAAACTTGCTGCTTGGTTTTTTACCCTGCCAGCTAGAGGCGTATTTTTAGCGCAAATCCCTCCTTATACCTCCCCAAGTTTAGAGGTGCTGATTCCTCCACCTAATTTTACATCTTAACTACGATCGTATAAATTTTAAACAGAACCCTAACACATATTATATATTAAAATACAAATCATCATGAACACGTTCATCAACTATATTTTCCTTTTCATTTCCATTATTTTCCTTTTCTCCTGTGCAAAAGATGATGTGGTACCCGCAGCAAATAATTTAAGCTTACAATTTAACAATACGTTTAAAGGAAATGTGATTGTTTTAGGAGAGGCTAATTCCAATATAGCAAGTTCGAACACTTCGGTTTCAGGTCAGGTACATCATTTTTCGGAATTAAAATACGTCATCAGTAATATTCGATTGGTTAGGGCCGATGGATCTGAATATCCTTACCATATGCTTAATTTGGATAAAGGTGCTACAGTTATCGATCAATCGAAGCCTCAAACCTTAAATTTTGTTTTACAGGATATTCCAGCAGGTACGTACAAAACGTTAAAGTTTGGACTGGGAATAAAACAAGAATTGAATGTTTTGGATCAGGTTAAATTTCCTGGCTTTTATGCTTTAGCTGGAGCAAATGACACTAAAATGATGTGGGAATGGGGGACAGGTTACCGTTTTACGAAAATTGAAGGCTTTTACGATACCGATCATAAAACCTTATCCATACATACGGGCAGTACGGTAGCGGGTAAGGAGGGAGCCTATACGCAAGGTGTAGACGCTTATCGTGAAATTACACTTTCGTTAGAAACTCAAGCGCAGGTAGGTAAGCATGCGCCTATAATTCGCATTCAAGCAGATTTTGATAAAATGCTAAGTGGAAAATTGCATACCATTACGTTAAGTACTGGCAATGGAAATGCGGACAATGCAACCCCGAACATTCATACCGCAGTACAAATGTTACGATTCGTAGATAATCTTGCTGGCAATGGATCAACTGATTTATCAGGCATGTTTAGCATTTCGAAAGTCGAAAATTAAGAATCTAAAAGCCAATGGACTTTTTAAAAGTCCATTGGCTTTTTTATGTTGAACTAAAGCCTGCAGATATTGAGAAATTTAATTCTATTTTACCTACTGTGTGTCTTTATGCTATCGTGTAAGGATCAACGAAATATGGACCTAGAAAAGCTGGATAATCCCTTATTGAGTCTTTCAATACCCGCGGAATTCCCGGCTATGAATTCAGCAGTCTATGCTAATTTTCCAACGAAATATGGGGTGCAATTGGGAGAAAAACTATTTCATGATAAACGGTTGAGTGGCAATAATACCATTTCCTGCGCAAGCTGTCATCAGCAAGCACATGCCTTTACCGATCAACAAGCACAAGCCATTGGGATTGAAAATCGTGTAGGTTTACGCAATACTCCTCCCATTCAAAATATGGCATTTTTGCAGTTTTACAACTGGGATGGCAATATCCTTCAACTGGAAAATCAAGCTTTAGTACCGATTATTACCCATGAAGAGATGAATTCCTCCATTGTAGAGGTCATGGAAAAATTAAAGGATGATGATTCTTATAAACAGTTATTGACCTACAGTTTTGGCGATGGAAATTTTAGTCCTGATCGAATCTATAAAAGCTTAGCCCAATATGCTTATTCATTAATTTCAGCCAACAGTAAATACGACTCAGTGATGCGTATGGAACATCCTGTAGAATTCAGCACTCAGGAAGCACGTGGTTTTGCCATTTTTAAGCTGAAATGCGCCAGTTGTCATCGTGGTGCTTTATTTACAGATCAAAGTTTTAGAACGATTGGATTTCCTATCAATAGCCATAGCTCCGAAGCTGGTCGTGCCCGAGTTACAGGTAAAGCGTCAGATCAGTATAGTTTTCGAGTTCCTTCCTTAAGAAATGTTGCTTACACGGCACCCTACGGTAGTTTTGGTCAATTTGCCAATCTAATGGACCTGCTTAATTATCTGGATGCCGGGGTATTGGAATCTGAAAATCTTGATCCTTACCTAAAAAACAATAACAACAGGATTCCAATGTCAGCCCTCGAAAAAGAAGATATTATCGCTTTTTTGAAGACCTTAAGTGACCCTAATTTTATCAAAAAATAGCATCGGAATCATTCAGCAATTGCGATCGTTTTTATAAAAATAGCATCCCTATATTTTTATGAAAAACAGGTAGAATTTTTATGCTATTTTTTCATATCCAACGGATCTCCTTCGGATCTCCATCGAATCTAGTATGGATCAAGTCCGAAATTTTGCGAAGCAAATCCCTAGCAGCTCCGAACATATGGTATAGCTGACCTTAAAAAAGTATTAAATAGATCGCATATACTTCCACTACTGATTTCAAGATTTTTACGATTATTGTTTTTCGTGTATCCAGCACGAAAGACATTGTGCTATGTTTCTATCAATCCTGATTTTTTATCTTTCGCAGGTTTGTTCCTAAACGCATTTTATTTCTCCTATAGCTCCTGTTAGGCAGTCTTTTTTAGGAATGTTGCTCGCTACTATTAGCGTCTTATTTTTTCTTAATAACTTTTATTTAGATCTATTGTATTTATTTGATTATTATACTGTTAAATTATTATAATTTGAAGGTTATGAGGTTAATATGCAGGATAATTATGATAATATATTGGACAAATCCACTTGAATTACTCAATAACTTTGGATTAAGCGAAAAGAAAAATCGATTCTTAACGCTTAAAAAAGGCTGACAATTATTACTTATTCTAGAAATCATGAAATTTATTAAACGCTGCTTTTGGCTTTTATTTTTCGTTCAAACTATCCAATATAGTTCAGTATTTGGACAGCAATGGCGATTTGAATTGGGCTTTCCTGATCAGATTATTTTAAACGTTACGAGCAATCTTTCGAATAGTGCTGCACTCAATTGGCGAACACATAAACGATTTCCGATAAGTCATATTCAGTTTAAAGAGGAGGAGCCTTCTAGCAAATGGTCTAAAGCCGTGTCGGAAAAATTGGCAAGTAGTAAATTGTTTGTTTTTAATCAAGATTCCACTTATCAACATGAGCTAATTCTGAGTGATTTAAAACCAAAGACGAGTTATACCTATCGAGTAGGTACTGCTGAGCACTGGTCGGAATGGTTTGTTTTTAAAACAACGGCTTCCGAAGCGGATCCTCTTAAATTCATTTATTATGGAGATGTGCAATCTCAAGTGCAATCCTTGTGGTCGAAGGTCGTTAGACAATCTATGAAAACTGTTCCAGATGCTCAATTGATGCTTTTTGCTGGAGACATTGTCAATAGAGGAAATAATCTTCATGAATGGGAGGAATGGTTTCAAGCGATGAGTTACCATGGGGCACAAATTCCTGTACTTCCGGCATCGGGCAATCATGATCATGCAGATGATTTGGAAGGAAAACATCGAATTACCAGGCACTGGAATAAGCAATTTAATCTTCCTAACAATGGTCCTAAAGGATTGGAAGAGACCTGTTATTTTTCGGATGTTCAAGGAGTACGCTTTATAGTTTTAAACACCGAAATGTGGATAGACGAAGATGTCTTTAGGAACGAACAATTCGATTGGATAAAACAAGTTTTGGAACAAAATAAGCAACGATGGACCGTATTATTACTGCATCATCCTTTGTATTCCACAAAGAAAAATAGAGACAATGATCAGCTTCGGGAAAAGTTAAAACCATTGATAGAGCAGTATCAAGTGGATTTAGTTTTACAAGGTCATGATCATGGATATGCACGAGGACGGGCAAAGGTACCTGGGAATGGGCATCCAACCTATGTAGTTTCGGTTTCAGGCCCCAAAATGTACGAGGTAGAGCCCGCAACTTGGATGGATAAGCAAATTGCATTTACACCTTTATTTCATGGTTTAGAAATCAATCATAAGCAGATTAAATTTAGCAGCTATAATCAGTTAGGGGAGCTAGTAGATTATTTTGAGATTCATAAGACGCATTAATTCTTGGGATGAT
>Ga0233369_1000654_pt1 | contig 13462 bp, 9 predicted proteins | sample ElkDunMinimDraft_26_FD_191537 | JGI IMG/M metagenome (GOLD analysis project Ga0233369, IMG submission 191537) | Fecal eukaryotic communites from dung pellets of Tule Elk in California, USA - Elk Dung D16 | ecosystem: Host-associated > Mammals > Digestive system > Large intestine > Fecal | place... | reverse complement strand
TGCTGTTGCTGACACTGCCGTGCTGGAGCAATCCACGCGGCGCTGCGCAGGTCGAGAGCGTGTTCCGCGAGGCCGATGCCAATGGTGACGGCGTGATCACCGTGGCCGAAAGCGACGTGGCGACCGCCCGCGAGTTCCGCAGGCACGATCTCGATGGCGACGGTCTCTGGAGCGTCGCCGAAGTCCGCAAGCAGCAGCTCGATGCGGGTGCCTCGTCGCTTTCGCCCGACCTCCAGGCGAAGGTGATTGGCGGCGTTCTGGCCTTCTACGATCTCGACGGCGATGGCCGCATCACCCTGGCCAACTTCCAGCAGGGGCAGCTCGGCCTGCTGTTGCAGGCCGACTTCGACAAGGACGGTCAGGTCACGCTGCAGGAGGCACGCCAGCTGTTCGGCGTGGCGCCGCGCTGAGCGCGGCCCGCGTCACTCCAGCGGCGTGTCGTCCAGATAGGTGTAGCCGGTGAGCCCGGCCTCGAGCGCTTCCTTGAGCCGCTGCGATTCGTCGCCCGGCAGCGATGCATCGTCGACCAGCTCGGCATAGCGCGCGCGCAGGTCCGGCAGGGCATAGCCCACGTAGTCCAGCATCACGTCGGTGGTGTCGCCGCGGCGCTGCTGCGCAACCGCGAAGCCGTCGCCATCGATCTTCACTTCGATCGCATCGGTGTCGCCGAACAGGTTGTGGATGTCGCCGAGGATCTCCTGGTAGGCGCCCACCATGAAGAACCCCAGCCGGTACTGCTCGCCCTTGCGCAGCGGATGCAGCGGCAGCGAGCTGTCGAGGTCCTCGTTCTCGACGTAGATGTCGATCTTGCCGTCGGAATCGCAGGTCAGATCCGCGATCACGCCGCGACGCTCGGGCATCTCGTCCAGACGTTCGATCGGCACGATCGGGAACACCTGTTCGATCGCCCAGACATCGGGCATCGATTCGAACACGCTGAAGTTGACGAAGTACTTGTCGACCAGGCGCTCGTTGAGTTCGTCGAGCAGCGGTCGGTGGCTCTTCTCGTCGAAGGTCAGGCGCGCGCGCACCGCATGGGCGATCGCATAGAACAGATCGTCGATGCGCGCGCGATGGGTGAGATCGAGCTGGCCGAGCGCATACAGCGCCAGGCCCTCGGCATGCTGGTGCTGCGCTTCGTGGAACAGCTCCACCGCCGGCCGCGAACTCAGTTCGCCATGCAACTCGCGCAGGTTGGCGACCACTGCCGGCTCGTCATCGTGGACGTCAGGCACGCGGCCTTCCGGGGCGCGCTCGACCTCCGAGACATTGGCGACCAGCACCGCGTGGTGCGCGGTCATCGCGCGGCCGCATTCGGTGACGATGCGCGGCGGGGTAAGCCCGTGCTCGGCGCAGGCCTGGGCCAACGGCTGCACGATCGAGCCGGCGTACTGGCGCACGCTGTAGTTGACCGAGTTGTAGCTGCGCGAGCGGGTGCCCTCGTAATCCACGCCGAGGCCGCCACCGACATCCACATGGCTGATCACCGCGCCAAGCCTGCTCAGCTCGACGAAGTAGCGCGTCGCCTCGCGCATGCCGTTGGCGATATCGCGGACGTTGGAGATCTGCGAGCCCATGTGGAAATGCAGCAGCTGCAGGCAGTCGGCCATGCCGGCATCGCGCAGCTTCTTCCACAGGTCCAGCAGCTGGCGCGGGTTGAGGCCGAACTTGGCCTTGTCGCCGCCGCTGTTCTGCCACTTGCCGGCCCCCAGCGAGGCCAGCCGCATGCGCACGCCCAGGCCCGGCTTGACCCCGAGCGCGGCGGCTTCTTCCATCACCAGCGCCAGCTCGGACGGCTTTTCGACGACGATGAACGTCTGCAGCCCGAGTTTGCGGCCGATCAGCGCCAGACGGATGTATTCGCGGTCCTTGTAGCCGTTGCACACGACCAGGCCACCCGGCCGCGACAGCGCCAGCACCGCCATCAGTTCGGGCTTGCTGCCCGCTTCCAGGCCGAAGCCGTCACCGTGGTGGCTGGCCAGGGTGCCGGCGACGCCGCGGTGCTGGTTGACCTTGATCGGATAGACCGCCGTGTAGCCGCCCGGGTATTCCCACTGCGCCTGGGCCTGCGCGAACGCCTCCTGCAAGCGCGCAAGACGGTCGCCGAGGATGTCGGGGAAGCGCACCAGCATCGGCAGCTGCGCGCCATTGGCGCGCGCCGCATCGACAGCCTCCGACAGTGCGATGGTCGGGCCGTGGGCGCCGCGCGGCGACACGACGATGCGACCGGCGTCGTCGACGTCGAAATACCCTTCGCTCCAGTGCGGGATCGAATAGGTCTTGCGGGCGAGGTCGGTGGACCAGGCGGTCATCGGCGGCGTTCCGGGGATACGTGGGCCGCATAGTCTAGGGGCTGGCGCCCCAAGCGACGGTGACTCGCGTCCAGCGGCAGCGGCGCGGACGCCGAGGGCGCATGGGCGACGGTGCGCGCCAGCCGCGCAAGGGTTGGCTGCGACCCAGCCACGGCCTCTGTGGGGGGCCGCCGCGCATACGGGCTTGGATTTCCAGCGCGAAGCGGGTCCGGCGATCCGAGCGGTCACGGACCCTCGGCTACAATGCGCGCCCCCACCCCATGGACCTGCGCGCATGACCGCCCCGACCTGGCTCTACGAGAATTTCGACACCTCCGGCTCGGCGATCGGCTTCCGCGTCAACGCCAAGCTCGACGAGGTGCAGTCGCCGTTCCAGAAGATCGAGATCTATGAATCGACCGACTGGGGCAACGTGATGCTGATCGACGGCGCGATGATGGTCACCTCGCGCGACAACTTCCTCTACCACGAGATGATGTCGCACCCGGCGCTGTTCACCCACGCCGCGCCGAAGACCGTCGTCATCATCGGCGGCGGCGACTGCGGCACCCTGCGCGAGGTGCTGCGCCACCCGGGCGTCGAGAAGGCCGTCCAGTGCGACATCGACGAGCAGGTCACGCGCATGGCGGAGAAGTACTTCCCCGAGCTGTGCGAATCCAACGAGGATCCGCGCGCCGAGATCCTGTTCGACGACGGCATCGCCTACATGGCGAACTGCGCACCAAACAGCGTCGACATCGTCATCGTCGATTCCACCGATCCGGTCGGACCGGCCGAAGGCCTGTTCAACAAGGCGTTCTTCGAAAGCTGCCACCGCGCGCTCAAGGACGACGGCATCCTGGTGCAGCAGTCGGAGTCCCCGCTGGTGCTGCTGGACCTCATCAAGGCCATGCGCGCCGAGATGGGCAAGGCCGGCTTCACCACGTTCCAGACCCTGCCCTTCCCGCAGCCGTGCTACCCGACCGGCTGGTGGAGCTGCACGCTGGCGCGCAAGGGCCAGGGGTTCGACTTCCGCGAGGCCGACGCGCGCGCCAAGCCGTTCGAAACGCTCTACTACACCGCCGACATCCACAAGGGCGCACAGTCGCTGCCGCCGTTCGTGGCGAAGGCGCTGGGCGAAGGCTGAACGCTCCGCAGAAGCAAGCCTGTGACCGGGGGCGCGCTATGCGCGCCCATCGCGGACGATCAGAAGCCATCCGCTGATGCGGAGACTCACGACTCGCTCCCGTACGTGAACAACCCCGTGGACCTGGCGTAGCCCGGTCTCCGGGCGGATGTTGCCGGGGTCGCAAAGCACGCCCCTGACGGCCGGCGACTTCGCGCAGATCCTTTCGCCGCCAACGGCGCCGGCGCCGGGTCGTTGTCGGGACTGCATCTGCACCGTCGGCCCGAAGCGCCAGGCCCGTGGCCATCCCGTCCTCAGCTGGCAGCCACACCCTGACGTGTCACCAGGCGCTGATCGACCCGCCCCCGGGACCGGCCGTGACGGCTGCGTCGCGGGCCTGCGTGGGCGTTCAGCCTCGAGCCGTAGCTCAGATCGCGTCGGCATCCAGTTCGCCGGTACGGATCCGCACCGCGCGCTCGAGCTCGTAGACGAAGATCTTGCCATCGCCGATCTTGCCCATGCCGGCCGACTTGAGGATCGCCTCGACGACGTTGTCGACAATGTCGTCGGTGACCACGATCTCGAGTTTCACCTTGGGCAGGAAGTCGACGACATACTCGGCGCCCCGGTAGAGCTCGGTATGACCCTTCTGGCGGCCGAAGCCCTTGACCTCGGTGACGGTGATGCCGTTGACGCCGACATCGGCGAGTGCTTCGCGCACGTCGTCGAGCTTGAACGGCTTGATGATCGCCATGACCATTTTCATCGCATGGCCCTCCCCGGAAAATGGATTCGGGGAAAGGATACGCCACGCTCACGGGCGGCCCCACACGATCCATGCACCGGGCCGCTTGTCGCGTCCCGACCCGCATGCTTTAGTGCCGCCCCCGCAAGGCGCGGGGATTTCCCCTACTGCCGCCCACGGCCGCAGCCGACGGCATGCGATCCCCCCCCGCGCGAGTCTGAGCCTGCAATCGAGGAACCCGTGATGATCCATCTCAACACCATCGACGAACTGGCCCGCCGCCTCAGTGGCCTGGTGCCGCCCGGCCTGCGCGAAACCCGCGAAGACCTCCAGGAAAACTTCAAGGCGGTGCTGCAGTCGGGACTGGCCAAGCTCGATCTCGTAACCCGCGAGGAGTTCGAGGTGCAGCGCGCGGTGTTGCTGCGTACGCGCGAGAAACTCGAGGCACTTGAAGCCCAGGTGCGCCAGATCGAAGCGCAGGCATCGCACTCCACCGGCGGCGATACCGCCAGTACCGGCAGCAACGCGCACTAGGAGACTCCATGGGACTTGCGCTCGTGCACGGACGTGCGCGCGCAGGCATCCGCGCCCCCGAGGTCAAGGTCGAAGTCCATCTCGGCGGTGGTCTGCCCTCGATGTCGATCGTCGGATTGCCGGAAGCCGCGGTGCGGGAAGCCAAGGACCGGGTACGTGCCGCCATCCAGTGCGCGCAGTACGAATTTCCCGCACGCCGGATCACCGTCAACCTTGCGCCTGCCGACCTGCCCAAGGGTGGCGGGCGCTTCGACCTGCCGATCGCTCTGGGAATCCTCGCCGCCAGCGGACAGATCCCGGCCGAGGCGCTGCGCGACTGGGAATTCCTCGGTGAGCTCGGACTGACCGGCGAGCTGCGTGGCATCGACGGCGCACTGCCCGCTGCGCTCGCGGTCGCCGGCACCGGGCGCTCACTGCTGGTGCCGGTCGCCAATGGCGCGGAGGCGGCGCTGGCCTCGGACGTGCCGGTGCATACCGCGCGCACCTTGCTGGAGGTCTGCGCAATGCTCGGCGGGCGCAAGACCCTGCCGCGGGCGACGTCGCCGCCGCAACGTGCATTGCCGTCGATCGATCTGTGCGATGTCCGCGGGCAGACGCAGGCGCGCAGGGCGCTCGAGATCGCGGCGGCCGGCGCTCACCACCTGCTGTTCGTCGGCCCGCCTGGCTGCGGCAAGACCCTGCTGGCCTCGCGCCTGCCCGGCCTGCTGCCACCGTCGAGCGAGGCAGAGGCGTTGGAAACCGCAGCCGTGCAGTCGATCAGCGGCCGCGGTCTCGATCCCACTGCCTGGCGCGCGCGGCCATTCCGCAGCCCGCACCACACCGCCAGCGCGATCGCGCTGGTCGGCGGTGGCGGCGAGCCGCGGCCCGGCGAGGTGTCCCTGGCGCACAACGGCGTGCTGTTTCTCGACGAGTTGCCCGAGTGGAGCCGCCAGGCACTGGAAGTGCTGCGCGAGCCGATGGAGTCGGGCGTCGTGACGATCTCGCGCGCCGCGCGCCAGAGCGAATTTCCGGCCCGCTTCCAGCTGGTGGCGGCGATGAATCCCTGCCCATGCGGCTGGGCCGGCGACATCTCCGGACGCTGCCGCTGCTCGGCCGATGCCATCGCGCGCTACCGGGCACGGATCTCCGGCCCACTGCTGGACCGTATCGACCTGCACGTGGAAGTGCCCCGGTTGCCCCCCGCCGCGCTGCGCCCCGACGCACCCGCCGGCGAGCCCAGCGTGCTCGTCGCTGCGCGCGTGAGCGAGGCGCGCGAGCGCCAGCAGGCACGCGCCGGCATGCTCAATGCCCGGCTCGACCAGAGCGGCACCGCCCGGGACTGTCGCCTCGCCGCCGCCGACCAGGCGTTGCTCGAGCGGGCGATCGAAGCCCTGCACCTCTCGGCGCGCGCAATGCACCGCATCCTGCGCGTCGCCCGCACGATCGCCGACCTCGACGGCTGCAAGGACATCAGCCAGGCGCACCTCACCGAGGCGCTCGGATATCGCGGGATCAGCCGCAGCGCCGAAATGGGCGCTGCGTAATCCCGGGCGGGACACTCTCCCGATCGGCGAATCCTCCCCACGCCATTGGATTGACGGCGCCAGCGAGCCCGCAGATTCCCGGGGAACCCGTGCGTCCACTGCCGCCCGCGACCGGCGTGGCCTCGCGCTGTTGGCCGCTTCCACCGGCGCTATCTTGTTCACTTCCGATGTCGGGGCACCACATCGGACAAGGGCGCGTCCCCGGCCACCTGGACGGATGCGGGTCGATCGTTTCCTCGCACCTCGCCGAGAATTGGACTTCCCCCCGGGCTTCGCACCCGATCAACGGGCCACGCATGCCGCGTCCTGCGGTCGATCGTTCCGTGTGCCTGCGCGTTGCAGACATCGGCGCCATCGCGCTAGCGTCAGCCGGCGCCACTCACTCAGGGGACAACCAATGCGTCAACTCATGCTCGCGACCGGCATCGCCGTCGCGCTGACCGCCTGTGGCGGTCGCAACGAACCTGCCGATCCTGCCGCGCAGGCACCCGCCGCTGCCGCGCCGAAGACGCTGGCCGATGTCGAACTGATCCCCCGCGAAGCGCTGTTCGGCAATCCCGAGCGCGCCGCCGTGCAGCTGAGTCCGGACGGGCAGTACCTGAGCTGGATCGCGCCGGTCGACGGCACGATGAATGTCTGGGTCGCGCCGGCCGACAATCCGGCCGCGGCGAAGGCGGTCACCCAGGACACCGCGCGCGGTATCCGCAGCTATTTCTGGACCTACAGGCCGGGCACGCTGCTGTACCTGCGCGACACCGGCGGTGACGAGGATTTCCATCTGTTCGCGGTGGACGTGGAAAGCGCACAGTCGCGCGATCTGACACCGTTCCCCAAGACCACCGCGCAGGTCGTCGGCGTCAGCCATCGCCAGCCCGACACCTTGCTGGTGGGCATGAACGACCGCGACCCGCAGTGGCACGATCTCTACAGGGTCGATCTCGCCAGCGGCGAGCGCACCCTGGTCGAGCAGAACACCGACCAGATCGCCGGCTACATCGCCGATGCCGATTACGCGCTGCGCTTCGCGTTGCGCAGTCGGCCCGATGGCGGCATGGACGTCCTGCGTCGCAACGGCGATGCCTGGGAGGTCCAGGACGACATTCCGTTCGAGGACGTGCTGACCACCGCGCCCACCGGGCTGACCGAAGACGGCCGGACGCTGTACATGTCCGACTCACGCGATCGCAACACCGCGGCGCTGTATGCCATCGACACCACCAGCGGCGAGAAGACGCTCGTGCATCAGGATCCGCGCGCCGATGTCGGCGGCGGCCTGACCGATCCGCGCACCGGCGTGCTGCAGGCGGTGTCGGTGAACTACCTGCGCGAGGAATGGACCCCGCTCGACGACAGCATCAAGGCCGATCTCGCCAGGCTCGAAGCGATCGGCCCGGGCGAGATCTCGATCAACAGCCGCACGCTCGACGATCGCCACTGGCTGGTCGCGTACTCGGCCGCCGAATCACCGGTGGTCTACTACCGTTACGACCGCGGCGAGAACGGTGCAGAAGGCACCTTGACCAAGCTGTTCTCCGGCCGGCCGGCGCTCGACGGCAAGCCGCTGGTGCCGATGTGGCCGCTGGAACTCAAGTCGCGCGATGGCCTGACCCTCGTCAGCTATCTCACCCTGCCCAGGCACGCCGACGCCGACAACGACGGCAAGGCCGATGCACCGGTGCCGATGGTGCTGCTGGTGCACGGCGGCCCGTGGGCGCGCGACGGTTACGGCTACAGCTCGATGGACCAGTGGCTGGCGAACCGGGGGTATGCGGTGCTGAGCGTGAACTTCCGCGGCTCGACCGGCTTCGGCAAGGAATTCACCAACGCCGGCAACGGCGAGTGGGCGGCGAAGATGCACGATGATCTGATCGACGCCGTGCAGTGGGCGGTCGACAGTGGGGTCACCACATCCGACAAGGTCGCGATCATGGGCGGCAGCTACGGCGGCTACGCCACGCTGGTGGGCCTGACGTTCACGCCGGAGACGTTCGCCTGCGGCGTCGACATCGTCGGCCCGGCCAATCTCAACACGTTGCTGTCGACGGTGCCGCCTTACTGGGCGAGCTTCTTCGAGCAGCTGACCCGGCGCATGGGCGACCCGCGTACCGACGCAGGCAAGGCCTGGTTGACCGAGCGCTCGCCGCTGAGCCGTGCCGATGCGATCACCAAGCCGCTGCTGATCGGCCAGGGTGCGAACGATCCGCGCGTCAAGCAGGCCGAAAGCGACCAGATCGTCGAGGCGATGACCGCGAAGAACATCCCGGTCACCTATGTGCTGTTCCCCGACGAAGGCCACGGTTTCGCACGGCCCGAAAACAACAAGGCCTTCAACGCGGTGGCCGAAGGCTTCCTCGAAACCTGCCTGGGCGGGCGCTCGCAGCCGATCGGTGAGGAGTTCACCGGTTCGAGCATCACCGTGCCGACGGGAGCCGACGGGGTGCCGGGGCTGGCCGAAGCACTGAAGTCGCACACGCAGGAAGTCCGCAAGTAACGATCGGCCAGTTTGGCTGCTGCGCAACAGAGGCCGGGCATTGCCCCGGCCTCTTGCTTCGTCGCGACCCGGGACTCAGGCCGCCTTCGTCTCGTGGAACTGGTTCTCTTCGGTCGAGCCCGTCAGCGCGGTCACGCTCGACGCGCCGCCCTGGATGACCGTGGTCACGTCGTCGAAGTAGCCGGCGCCGACTTCCTGCTGGTGCGAGACGAAGGTGTAGCCCTTGTCGCGCGCGGCGAATTCGCGTTCCTGCACCTGTTCGACGTAATGCTTCATGCCTTCGCCGCGGGCGTAGTCATGGGCGAACTGGAAGCTGTTGAACCAGTTGATATGGATGCCGGCCAGGGTGATGAACTGGAACTTGTAGCCCAGCGCGGCCAGATCCTCTTGGAAGCTCGCGATCTGACGGTCGTCGAGGTTCTTCTTCCAGTTGAAACTCGGCGAGCAGTTGTAGCTGAGCAGCTTCCCGGGGTGCTGTGCATGCACGGCCTGCGCGAACTCGCGCGCGAAACCGATGTCGGGCGTGCCGGTCTCGCACCACACGAGATCGGCGTACGGCGCATAGGCCACGCCGCGGCTGATCGCCTGCTCCAGGCCGTTGCGCACCTTGTAGAAGCCTTCGGCCGTGCGTTCTCCTGTGACGAAGGGTGCGTCATTGGCGTCGAAATCCGAGGTCAGCAGGGTCGCGGCTTCGGCATCGGTGCGCGCGAGCACGATCGCCGGCACGCCGAGCACGTCGGCCGCGAGTCGCGCGGCGATGAGCTTCTGCACCGCCTCCTGTGTGGGCACCAGCACCTTGCCGCCCATGTGGCCGCACTTCTTCACCGCCGCCAGCTGGTCCTCGAAATGCACGCCGGCCGCGCCGGCGACGAGCATGTTCTTCATCAGCTCGTAGGCGTTGAGCACGCCGCCGAAGCCTGCTTCGCCGTCGGCGACGATGGGCAGGAAGAAATCGATCGCGTCGACCTCGTCGAGCTTGCCGTCGGCGATGGCCTTCCACTGGATCTCGTCGGCGCGCTGGAAGGTGTTGTTGATCCGGCGGACCATCGTCGGCACCGAGTCGTAGGCATACAGCGACTGGTCCGGATACATCGTCTCGGAGCTGTTGCCGTCGGCGGCCACCTGCCAGCCGGACAGATACACCGCTTCCAGCCCGGCCTTGGCCTGCTGCATCGCCTGGCCGGCGCTGATCGCGCCGAAGGCGTTGACGTAGCCCTTCTTCGCATCGCCGTTGACCAGCGCCCACAGCTTCTCCGCGCCGCGCCTGGCAAGCGTGTGCTCGGGCTGCACGCTGCCGCGCAGGCGCACGACATCGGCAGCGGAGTACGTTCGCTGGATACCGCGCCAGCGTGGGTTGCGGCTCCAGTCCTGCTGCAGGGCATCGATCTGTTGCTCACGGGTGTTCATGGCGGATCTCCTTCGCAAAACGGGAATGGACCGGGGCGATCGGGATGGCGCGCGCCCTCACGGCAGGCGCGCGTAGGCCGGCACGGTGAGGAAGTCTTCGAGGGTTTCGCGCAGGGTCAGTGCCTCCAGCATCGCGATGGCCTCCGGTACCCGGGCCGCGCCCGGGATGTCCAGGCCCGCCAGCTTCGAGGGCAGACCCAGCAGCACGCGATCCAGCAGCGCGACATCGATCGCGGTGCCGTCGTCGAGATGCAGCGGCGCGTGACCGTCGTCGGCGTAGTGGATCCATTGCCACAACTGCGCGCGCGCGATCTCGGCGGTCGCCGCGTCCTCCATCATGTGGTGGATCGGTACGCAGCCATTGCCGTCGAGCCAGGCGGCGATATAGCGCACACAGACCTCGACATTGCCGTCGAATCCTGCCCGGCTGATCGTGCCGATCGGCGGGGCGATCAGATCGTCCCGGTCGACCAGCACGTCATCGCGCGTCATCGCGTGCTGGTGCGGGCCGCGCATGCGCTCGTCGAAGACCTGCCTGGCCAGCGGGATCAGCGCCGGGTGCGCGACCCAGGTGCCGTCATGCCCGGCGGTGACCTCGCGCAGCTTGTCGGCGCGCACGCGCGACATCGCGACCCCGTTGGCGGTCGCATCGTCGGCGATCGGGATCTGCGCGGCCATGCCGCCCATCGCGTGCGCGCCGCGGCGATGGCAGGTCTGGATCAGCAGCTCGGAGTAGGCCTTGAGAAACGGCTGCGCCATCGTGACCTGGGCGCGCTCGGGCAGGACGCGGTCGCGGTGCCGCCGGAAGGTCTTGATGTAGGAAAAGATGTAGTCCCAGCGGCCGCAGTTGAGGCCCGCGACACGCTCCTTGAGCGCGTGCAGGATCTCGTCCATCTCGAACACCGCAGGCAGCGTTTCGATCAGCACGGTGACGCGGATCTGTCCGCCCGGCAGGCCGAGCCTGCGCTCGATATAGGCCAGCACGTCGTCCCACAGCCGGGCCTCGTCCGCCGACTCCAGCTTCGGGATGTAGAAGTACGGGCCGCGATCCTTCGCCGCCAGCGCATGGGCGTTGTGGAACGCGAACAGGCCCGCGTCGAACAGGGCGGCCGACATCGGCGCCTGTGACCCGGCGCCCGGGCCGCCGCCGACGCACACGTGCTTCTCGTCGAGATGCCAGCCGCGGGGCCGCACCAGCAGCACGGCGCGCTGGTCCTCGGGCCTGAGCGTGTAGCGCTTGCCGCCCGGTGCGGTGAATTCCAGGGTGCCGGCAATGGCATCGCGCAGTGCGCGCTGTCCGGTCAGCAGGTTGTGCCAGGTGGGGGCGGTCGAGTCCTCGAAGTCGGCCATGTAGCAGTTGGCGCCCGAGTTCAGCGCGTTGATGACCATCTTCGGATCGACCGGCCCGGTGATCTCGACCCGGCGGTCGCGCAGGGCCGCCGGCAGCGGGGCCACCCGCCACTCGGATTCGCGGATAGCGCGGCTGGCGACGCGGAAGTCCGGGAGCGCGCCGGCATCGTACGCGGCCTGGCGGTCATCACGGAGCTTGAGCAGGGCCCTGCGGCGCGGTTCGAAGCGCTCATGCAATTCGGCCAGGAACGCCAGCGCCGGGGCATCGAGCAGGTCCGTCGCGGTGTCGGCGGGCAAGGTGATGCGTGGTGCATCGTCGGACGGGGCGGGTTTGATGACGGCATTCACAGGCTGCGGTCCTTGTCGCGCTCGACGGAGCGGGGTGTCCGACGGTCAGCCCGGCGCTGCTATTTGACAATCCAGTTATGTCAATGCTTAGCATTAGCTGGACTTATAGGAATGCCGCGATGCCGTCCAAGTCACTGCCGCCGCTGAGATTTCCGTACAAGAGCGATCGGCTGAAACCGCTGCGCGCGTTCTGCCAGACCACCCGGCTCGGTTCAGTTTCGCGTGCGGCAGAAGCCCTCTATGTCAGCCAGCCGGCAATTTCGTTGCAGCTGCAGGCACTGGAACGCGAGCTCGGGGTCAAGCTGCTCGAGCGCAGCGGCCGGCGCCTGGTCCCGACCCGCGAGGGCGAAGCGCTGTATGCGCTGGCGATGCCGCTGGTGGAAGGGCTAGATGCCCTGCCGGCGGCATTCAGGCGCGAGATCGGCGGGCTCGACGCGGGCGAGCTGAAGGTGGCGGCCAACAGTTCGACGATCCTCTACCTGCTGCCGCGCATCGTCGACCTGTTCCGCCGCCAGCACCCCGACGTGCGTCTGTCGCTGCAGGATGCGATCACCGCCGATGGCACCGACCTGCTGCGCAGCGACGCCGTCGACCTCGTCGTCGGCTCGATGGTCGATGTGCCGGGTGACCTCAGCTACGCGCCGGTCTACCGGTTCGACCCGATCCTGCTGACGCCCCTCGACCATGCCCTGGCGCGGTCGAAGCGGCTGACACTCGAGGAGATCGCCCGCTACGGCCTGATCCTGCCGCCGAAACGGCAGGTCACCTACCGTCTCGTCGACCAGGTCTTCCAGCAGGCGCGGCTGCCCTACACGGTGGCGCTGGAAGTCGGCGGCTGGGAGGTGATCAAGCAGTACGTGGCGATGGGCATGGGCATCTCGATCGTCAGTTCGATCTGCCTGGCCGCAGATGACGCCGAGCGGCTGGCGACGCGCCCGGTCGCGGAATGGTTCCCGCCACGCAGCTACGGCGTGGTCGTGCGCAAGGGCAAGGTGCTTTCACCGCAGGCGCGGGCGTTCATCGAACTCATCCGCCCCGACCTGTTCTCGCGACGCGACCGGGAAGACCCCGGCCACTCGGAGCGCTGACGCCCGCCGGCGCCGGCGCCCGGGCAGCAAAATCAACGGACCAGGGTGAACTGAGCGGCCCTACCCGTCTCCGAGCTCGGGGCGATCCAGACGTCGAACAGGCCCGGCTCGGCGGAGAACGCGCCACTGCGGGTGGTGAAGGCCAGCTGGTCGCGCCGCAGCGTGAACGAGACCGTCGCTTGCGCGCCGGGTTCGAGGGCGACCTTGCGGAAATCCTTGAGTTCGCGGATCGGCCGCACGCGACTGGCGACACGGTCGTGTATGTAGAGCTGCACGACTTCCTCGCCGGCGCGGCTGCCGTCGTTGCGCAGGGTCACCGAGGCCGTCAGCACGCCGTCCCAGTCCAGCGTGTCGGACGACAGTTCGACGTCGCCATAGACGAAGCGCGTGTACGACAGACCATGACCGAACGGGTACAGCGGGCTGTGCGGCATCTCGCGCCAGCGGCTCTTGAACTCGCTCATCTCCGGCAGTTCCGGGCGGCCGGTGCGTTGCCGGTTGTAGTACAGCGGCTGCTGCCCGGAGTCGCGCGGAAAACTGACCGGCAGGCGTGCGGACG
>Ga0233369_1000653_pt1 | contig 13487 bp, 9 predicted proteins | sample ElkDunMinimDraft_26_FD_191537 | JGI IMG/M metagenome (GOLD analysis project Ga0233369, IMG submission 191537) | Fecal eukaryotic communites from dung pellets of Tule Elk in California, USA - Elk Dung D16 | ecosystem: Host-associated > Mammals > Digestive system > Large intestine > Fecal | place... | reverse complement strand
CACTTACCATGATATTTTTCTAATGGTATACTATGATTTTTAATAAAGTTTCATGATAACATATAATAATTAACATATTTGCACAAATCACCCCTATGAAAATAAAACTTATGCTCTTATTGGGCATGCTAAGTCTATATCATCCTTTTGTAATTGGGCAATCCTTGATTCCTTTAGACGAGGAAAATTACGCCATTCAACTAACCAAGTCCAATTCAACTGAATTAGATTCCGAAATAAAGTTCCTTACCTTATTAAAAACTGCTGAGTTCTATGTACAAAGAGATAGTTTAAAAAGTTTATTGGCTCTCCAAACGGCAGAAGAATCCTTATCTGAATACCCCAACCTAGAAGCGCACTACACTTACCATCTGGGCTTATACGATAGTTATCGTGGAAACAAAGCAGCAGGTATACGAAATTTTCAACACAGTATTCAGCAATTAAGCCAACAATCGGATAGTTTAAGCCAAGAAACTTTAGCCTTAGCACATTACCAACACAGCTACCAACAAGTAAGTGAGAAAGGCTATGACAACATGGCTCAAACGCTCATAAACACCTGTATTCCAATCGCACAACAGATCAATAACCAAGAACTTCTAGCCTATTTTTACACCCAATTAGGGATGGTATTCATGTCGGTAGGCGAACTGCAAAAAGGTATTGAGCAACACGAAAAGGCATTAAATATTGTCCAAAACTTCACTAAACCTAGTGCAGCACAATTAATCACCTATCTGAATTTAATTAGCAATTATTGTTATATCCCTGATTCTAAATCTGCAAAAGTATATTTAGATCAAGCAGAACAAATCGTAAAAAAGTTCCCTAAAACACAGCATTTAGCCAACTATCAGTACCAGCTTGGTCTTTACTATACCACGAAAACCAACTATCATGAAGCCTTAAATGCCTTAAAAACTGGAATAAAACACGCAAAGGATTTTCAACAAATACAGTTGTTACAGATTCTACATTTCCGCATGTACAACGTCTACCTCATGCTAAAAGATTATCCAACAGCTAAAAGTATTTTAGAAAACTTAATTGAAGAAAATTACTTGACCAAAGATCCGGTAAATCGGAGAGTTACTTTTGCACAATTAGCCCAAGTCAATGAATTACTTGGAGATTTTAAATCCTCCTTAGTTTGGTTAAAAAAATCCAATCATTTGGCAGATAGCTTACAGTCGGCCAAAATGAAAGAAAAAATGCTGGAGCTAGAATCCTTACATCAGCATTTTGAAAATAACAAAACCATCGAAAAACTTCAAGTTGAAAACCAAGCTCATGAGTTATTGTCCAAAGATAAAAGCGATCGTATTTTCATGCTAGTCATTGGTTTATTACTCTTCTTCACCATTTCCTTATTGATTTATAAAAACTACTTAAAACAAAGAAAACTCAATGAACAAATCCAAATCAATCATCAAAAGGATTTGGATAAAATAGATCAAATCCGCAAACAAGAAGCGATAGAAGGCATATTAAAAGGAGAAGAACAAGAACGGCAACGAATTGCTAAAGATTTACACGACAGCATTGGAGGTATGTTAGCGAGCATACGAATGTCATTAAATCCAACTTTAAATACCAATGAGTTATTAAAAATTGACATGGCCATTGCTGAAATGAGAAGAATATCCAGAAATCTGATGCCCGAAACACTAAACAAACTCGGTTTAGATGTTGCTCTAAAAGAACTGTGTGAAACTTTCTCTACCCCAAATCTCAACATTCAGTATGAGCGTTACAACCTTCAGAAACAGTTCCCATTTACCCTACAGATCAACCTTTACCGTAGTGTGCAAGAATGTTTAAGTAATGCTATAAAATACGCTCAAGCCACTTCCATTATTGTACAACTCAGTCAATCCGAAAATTTATTACAACTTACCATAGAAGATAATGGCATTGGTTTCCAAATCGATGAAGTAAAGCATGGTTTGGGCTTATCCAACATCAATAATCGAATAAAATTAATTAATGGAAAATTGGAAATAATTTCCACTATCTCGGAAGGAACAACCATTAATATGGAATGTTATGTCAACTAATTCAACGATAAAAATTGCCATTGTCGATGACCATCCAATGGTATTGGAAGGCTTAAAATCGATTTTATCTAAAGAAGCCTATGATGTATATGCATTTACCAAAGGAACGGCATTGTTAGATTTTATCCAATCCAACTCCGTCCACCTGATCTTATTAGATATCGTATTAAACGATAGTAATGGAATTGATTTATGCAAAAAACTAAGGGATAGATTAGCAAATACGATCATTGTAGGCATAAGCAATCAGGCAGAAAAAAGTATTATTCTGGAATTTATCCAAGCAGGTGGAAATGGATACATATTGAAGAACTCGGATAATTCTGAAATAATTACCTGTATACAGCAAGCGCTATTAGGTAATTTGGCCTTATCGCAAGAAGCTCAGCGAATTATCTTGCAAGCCCCCGTAAACAACCTAGCGCTTCCTAAAATAACCAAAAGAGAAAAACAGATTCTTCAAGCAGTTGCCAAAGGACATACTTCGGCGCAAATTGCTGATCAACTTTTTATCAGCTTAATCACAGTAGAAACACATCGTAGGAACTTGATGCAAAAATTCAAAGTTAAAAACATGATTGAATTAATTCGAATTGCCACAGAAAACAGGTTGTTTGACTAATTTAAATCAAATACAATCTGCCATGTTTTACGCGATGCAGGTATTGTACAACCTTTAAACTGTTGTGCTATTGACTAAATTTCCTAGCAGCTTGTGTTAGCCATTTGAATCAGCATTCTTGTTTAATCCTAATTTAAGCGGAACCTATCCGATTTATTTTGAAAGATAAACCTTGCATAAAAATTCAACCTATTTAAATCTTATCCAGCAGGTCTATCCCTACACTGAAACCCATTTTTTTATCAATAATCGGATCTCCTTCGGATCTTCATTGGATCTTCTTTGGATCTTTTTTGGATCTGCTATGCAATATTCCGTAGCAGATCCAATGAAGATTCATACAATAATTAATTAAAATAAGCACTAAGCCTAAGCTCGACTAAACAGATCATTTAAATAAGCTGAAATGATTACCTGAAATTAATTCGTGTTAGACCTATTTTTTGGAAAAGATATACATAGCAATGCGATGGACATTTTTAATTTAACTTTCGCGGTATAGGATTAGTATTTAATTTTGTGAATTGAATTCAGCAGGTTTAGCCATTTAGTCCATTAATCATTCAGTTAGCGGGGGTTGTATTGTTAGAAACCAAATTCGATACGGTATGTGCAGATAGCGTATCCATACGTATACTTTCTCAACAGGGGCTAAACTTTTTAAAACTGATTATAGAATCTTATTAAAGCCTTTTATGACCTAAGATTGAACTCATGCCATGGCAACACAGCATGCTATATTGCCGCATCTGGTATCAAAGGAAATTTCAGCGAAATAAAGACAACTTACAATTTTACAACTTAAATGTAGTGTCGAGCTTTAAAAAATTGATCTTTCCGTCCTAATAATTCCCGATTCAAAAAATAAATCCCTAATTTAAACTAGCAATTTGAATGATTAAACAAATTGATTTAGTGACAATTAAAAAGAGAATACCTATTTTCTAAAACAATAATGCGTAAACCTAATCTACATTTTAGATGGATAATAGAAGAGAATTTTTAAGGAAAGTAATGATGCTTTCTGGAGCTACGGGTATGGTTCATGCAATCCCAACAGCTATTCAGAAAGCGATGGCCATAGATCCTGCTCCAGGAAGCACGTATTTAGATGCTGAACATGTGGTTATTTTAATGCAAGAAAACCGATCGTTTGATCATGCATTTGGTGCTTTATCTGGAGTAAGAGGATTTAATGATCCACGCGCTATAACCTTACCTAATCATAAGCCTGTGTGGTTTCAAACCGATACCCTCGGTAAAACTTTTGCTCCTTTTCGACTCAGCATGAAAGAAAGTAAAAGTACCTGGATGGGTGACCTTCCGCATTCTAGAGCTAGCCAAGTAGATGCGTATAATCATGGTCGATATGATTATTGGTTACCTTCCAAAAAATCAGGCCATCAGAATTATGCGCATATGCCTTTGACCTTAGGTCATTATATTCGGGAAGACCTTCCTTTCAATTATGCCATGGCAGATGCCTTTACCATTTGTGATCAAAACTTCTGCTCGGCTATGACCAGTACTACGCCTAATCGATCTTATTTTTGGACTGGAAACATTATGAATTCCGAGAATGATTTACCTAAGGCTAATATTCGAAATGAGGATTATTCCTATTCAAAGCACCTATGGAAGACCTTTCCAGAATTGCTGGAAGAGCAAGGAATCTCATGGGGTTTTTATCAGAATGAAATAAGTTGTGCTGGAGGATTTCAAGCAGAGGAACGATCTTGGTTAAGTAATTTCGGATGTAATTTATTAGAATATTTTGAGGTATATCAGGTAAAATTTAAGGAGCGATACCTAGAAAATTTACAGAAGAGAGTTGAAACTCTACCCGCTGAAATCAACAAGCTACAAGAAGAAAGTCCTTCGACAGCGGAAAGAGCGCGCAAAGTTCAAGCAAGTATCCGGGATAAGCAGAAAGTGCTCGATGATACACAGCTAGAGCTGAAAAAATGGAATAAAAAGAATTTTGAAAACCTAAGTCCGAAGCAAAAAAATTTGTACAATAGGGCTTTTATAACCAACGAGGGAGATCCGAATTACCGAAAATTGGATAAACTTAGTTATTTGGACAAGCAAGTTAAACGCGAATTAGCGGTTCCAATGGGGAACTTATTTCATCAGTTTCAAGCAGATGTCCATCAGGGTAAATTACCTACAGTTTCTTGGTTATCTGCTCCACAAAACTTTTCCGACCATCCTAGTGCCCCTTGGTATGGTGCTTGGTATATTTCTGAAATATTAGATATCTTAACTAAAAACCCAGAAGTATGGAAGAAAACTATTTTTATAGTCACTTACGATGAGAATGATGGATATTATGATCATATACCTCCATTCTCCGTACCTGATCTTACAAAAGCAGATACCGGAAAGGTTTCTTCGGGCATCAATACTGAAGTAGAATTTGTACGACTAGCGAATGAAATAGCACAGGGTATTCCAGAAAAGCAAGCCCGAGAAGGCGCAATTGGATTAGGGTTTCGAGTTCCTATGCTTATTGCTTCGCCCTGGAGTAGAGGTGGTAAAGTTTGTTCACAGGTATTTGACCATACCTCTACCCTTCAATTTTTAGAAAGCTTTATCAACAAAAAATTTAACAAAAACATACACTTAGAGAATATTAGTGCTTGGCGTAGGACAATATGTGGTGACTTAACATCCGCTTTTTCCGCGTTTGATCCTCAAGAAAAGAAAATCAATTTTATTGAGCGAAACAGCTTTTTGGAAAGTATTTATAATGCAAAATTCAAGGAAGAGCCTGGAATATTCAAGGAGATTTCCGATGCCGAGATTATGGAAGCTAAAAAAACAGGTGATTTTAGCCAATTGATGTCTCAACAGGAAAGCGGAAAAAGGGTCTCAAAAGCATTACCTTATGAATTAAATACCCAAGGCTTTGTGCAAGGTAATTCCATTCATATCACGATGAAAGCAGGTAACCAATTATTTGGAAAACAAGCTGCAGGTTCTCCATTTACCATTTATGCTCCTGGCGCATTTACCAATACCAACCAACAAGTAGAGAATTATAAAAATTGGTCCTTCGCTGTAAAAGCGGGAGATCTTATTTCCTATGAATGGCCTATATCCTCTTTTAAGGAACAGCAATATGAATTGCACGTGCATGGTCCGAATGGTTATTATAGCGAGTTTGCTGGCTCTAAAAATGACCCTCAGCTTAAGATACAGGTGTCTGCAGCATTGAAAAAATTGACCAAGAAACCTACTGGAGAATTGTTGATTGAGGTTGAAAATTTGGGAAAAGATCCCATTACATTAAAAATAGATGATTTAAGTTATAAACAAGGAGAAATCGCAAAATTAAAGGTAAAAGGAGCTAGCACAGCGCAACTATTGGTAGATGTATCAAAAAGCTTTAATTGGTATGATGTGAAGTTTACTTGCCCAAATTTTCCACATTATCACCAACGATTTGCTGGAAAATTAGAACTAGGGAAAGATACCTTTACAGATCCGCTGATAAATAAAGAAAAGTAATTTTCAAGTTATAAGGCATAAAAAAGTTCAACTGCTGTATGCTATCATGCAGGATACAGCAGTTGAACTATTTAATTTTTTTACATGTTCAGGCAAATTGCATTATTGCTGCTGAAGCTCTTCCAGCTCCATAAAGGCATAACAAATCATATGACAAATATGCATATGGCAATCTTCTACACGACCGTAATGATCTGATGCAATCGGAATTAATAAATCAGCCAGCTCTTTTAACTTACCACCAGTACGACCGGTTAACGCAATACTGTATACTTGATTGTTCTTAGCCCATTCCGTAGCCTTTACTAAATTTGGGGAATTCCCACTAACACTCATCATCAATATGATATCCTGTGGTTTCGCATAGTTTTCTAATTGCCTTAAAAACACATCATCGTAAGAATAGTCATTTCCTATGGCTGTCATCCAACTCACGTTATCATTGATGGATAGGCATCGAAATCGTTTGTAAGTTTTATCGGATGCACCTTTTCCTAAATCTGTGATAAAATGAGAGGCATTGGCAGCACTTCCTCCATTACCAAAGACAAAGATCTGACGATCTTCATCCAAGGCCGTTTTAAACAATTGAATAATTTTTTCAACTGATTCAGTAGGAATAGAATCTAATGCGGAATGATGTGCTGTAATATAGTTTTTTAAGAAATTTGTTGACATATTTTTCGTTTTCTTTCGGTAATAACTTGTTATAATGAATTTTTAGCCAGTTCTAAAGCTCCTATCGGAACGACCTCTTCTCCTAATGTGGAAATTTTTAGTTCAGGAATCGGTTTTAATGCATCCATTACATAATTAGGTAATTGATTTTGTATGGGTATAAGCAGATAATCGCCTAATAAGGAAATTCCGCCGCCAATAATGAGTATTTCAGGATGGAATAAATGCACAACATGCGATAAAGCGAATGCAATATCATCTGCAATTTCCATCATCAATTGCTGCGCATCTTGATCATGCTGTGCTAGGGCTTGGCCTAACCATATTGACTCGGGTCCAACTTGGTCGGCGCTTAATTTGGCTAGTAAACTATGTTCATTTTCTTCCAGGTATTTACGAACCCGAAGGTTAATAGCCCATCCTGAACACGCGGATTCTAAAGTGTCACCTTGCTTGTTTAATCGAATATGTCCAATTTCCACTTCCCCAGGTAATTTGCCGTGATAAATCTTTTGATTTAATACAAAACCTCCACCTATACCACTCCCAATCGTCATATAAAATACGCGGTTTTTATCTTTTCCTGCGCCATGAATAGCTTCCCCTAAAGCAGCTACATTTGCATCATTTTCAATAAAAACTGGCAATCCAGAAAGTTGTTGTAACCAATTTTTAAGGTCAAACTGATTCCATCCATCTACCTGATGCGAAAGCTGAATGGTTCCATCCATCCAATTGACAGGCCCTCCAAAACCGACAGCAATGGCTGTAATGCTGGGTAAAATATGATTCCAATCCGCCAAGCATTGGGCGATAGTCGATTGGATTCCCTCAGCACCTTCTGTTGTATTGATTTTAAATCGAATGGATTGCAAAATATTTCCTTTTCCATCGCCAATTACCAGTTGAAGCTTAGTCCCTCCTATTTCAATTCCAATATATTTTTTTTCCATTTATGTTCTTGATATTGTAATCGATTCGCATTTTTTCATGCCAACCTTTCTGCTAAAAATTAAGGTATTTGCGTTAATACTTGCTGATAATAGGCTACGCTCTTTGCAATTTCTGGAACATTGCCGTGTAAATCTCCTTCACATTCCAGCGATAGGACACCTTTAAAATGCTGTTGCTTTAAGATTTCTAATAATGGTGCTATTTGAATATCTCCAGTACCCATAACCACATCTTTGCCATCCTTGGCAATATCTTTAAAATGCAATTCAAAAAGTCTGCTACTCACTTTCTGAAGGCTCTGCACCGGATCCAATTGCGATCTATACCAATGTCCTACATCAGCACATACTCCCATTAATTCACTTTTACCTTCAAGACTTTTCATTACTGTATCTGGATGCCAGTAAATGGAAGGACTAGCATGATTGTGTATAGCTACTTTTATTTGATATTGATCGCATAAAGTGGAAATGTAATCTAAAAGCGCAGGTTCAGGTTCAGACACGATATTTTGAATGCCCATTGATTTTGCAAATTCAAATAATTGCACCCATTCTTCTTGCGTTTTAGGACTTATTACGCCGAAATCTACCAATTGCACGTTATTAGTTGCCAATAGATCCAAAACCTTTCCTCTAGTCAGGCTATCCATATTGAAGGCCATACTCCCTTCAATGCCACCACCTATTGCTTGGCCAGGGAAACCGCCTATACGATCTATTCCCAATTCTTTGGCTTTAGCAATGGCTTCTGCAAAGGTATTATCCTTAAAGGTATAGGCTAAAATAGCCAGGTTCCAGTCTACTTGGTTTTCTGTATTACTTGTGGATTTTTGCCCCTGATTACAGGAGCTAAATACCATCGTAAAAATCAAGGCAATAGCTAGTTTAAATAGTGATGTTTTCATATATAATATCATTTAGGTTTATTGAACAGCGGCATACTTTAATAAAATGGAACTGCGAGGCTGTTCTAATGTTAAAGTATATCCATCGATTAATTCTTGACCAGATTTTACTTGCTCTTCTTGAGTATCGTAATTTTTGATCTTGTATTGTTTATTGGGTTTTATTCCAGATAATTTCACTTGAATGGATTTATCAGCCGCTTTATCTCTGCGGAAAGCAACAATAAATCCGGAATCATCGCTTGGTTTATTGAGTTGATAACCTAACCATATTTGGTCAATGGTCATATCTGGATGAGCAGTCAGTGGATAATAATCTTCATAGAAATAGGGTCTTACTTCTTTAAATTCATTCATGCAATTTTGCATATCAATGATATTGGCTGATTTATCGGTTATTTTCCAATTGAATACGACTGATGTACCTAAACTAGACCTGAACGTAAACTTATCACTCTTCTCTACGCCTGTTCCAGTTTGATTTAAAAAGAAATTCAATCCGTAGGTATGGGTTTGATAACCTATGGGCTCCCCATAATGATAATCTGTCCTCCACATCGGTGCGCTACGCTTCATTGTCTCAAAATCTATACGTCTACCACCGCTAGCACAATTATCTACAATAGCTTCAGGAAAACGTTCAAGAAGGTAATCCCAGAATGCATACAAGCCTTCTATATGGCGAATTTCCTGTATGCCTCTTCTTCCTGCTTCATCATTTTGTTCCCAAAAGTTATCGACAGACATGTTGAAATCTTGACGGTAATAATCGATTCCATTTTCTTCCATAAAATCACCAATATATTGGCAAAGCCACTTTAACGCTTCTGGGTTTCCAAGGTTAAACAGGTGCGCATCGGCGCCTTTAGCATCCAACATAAATTCGGGATGTTCTACACTCCACTTAGTTCCCTTAATCACTCGTTCAGGTTCAAACCAAACCATAAACTTAGACCCTACCCGATGTGCGGCTTCGGAAATAGGCTTTAAACCGCCCGGAAAACGCACAGAATCGATTTCCCAATTACCTACCGTATTTGCCCAGTTTTTATTGTTAGCAACATCTGCCGATCCAGTATACCAACCGGCATCCAACCAAAAAACTTCTGGCAACAAATTAAATTGCTTATACCGATTGATTAAGGCAATTGCATAATCTCCTGTAAGACAGGTATACTCATTGCAAGGGAAAGGATCGCCATAATTAAAACTGTTGGACATCGGATATTCGGCTGGCTTACCATTAATTTGGTGCGTCTGATGTTCAAGCATAAAGCGTCTAAAATTATTGTGTCCAACCATACGATCTTCTCCTTGCCAGAATAATAAGCATATACTAGCTGTACGAATGGATTCTTGTGGTTTTAAATAGGCATCAAGATATTTTAGACCAGATTTGAATTGAAGCTCCTCTTGTTGGGCATGACTAAAATTCGCTTGCCAAGTACCTGTCCAACCTACCGCTGCTATAACGCCTTCATGACTGGATGAGGCGATATTAAAAAATGGAAATGCATTGTCTGATGAACGTCCACTTTCTGGAATGATTTGCAGGGATTCCCCAATTTTAAAAGTTTTCGCACGAGGATTAAAATCTGCTTTGGAAACATGGGTGCCATCTGCATAATGTAAATCGATGGTATTGCTGTTTTTAAATTGAAATGCCGCATCTATGGTTTCTACCGTTTTGATCTGACCTGAATTGGTATTTGTCAAGTTATCAAAGTGCAGTACCCATTCCACCGCTTGATATTTAGGGTATGCATCAACTGCACACCTCACTTTTAATTTGGTCTTGGGGTCTGTCCAAGAAAACTCATACGATTTGGAATCAGGGTTTGAACTCTTCAATTCTTTCTTTTCAAATTTCCATTTCTTAATGAAGGCTTGTGATGCTTGACCATTGTACTGAAATGAAAATGGAGGAATCGTCTTTGCATTGAATTGTTGATCAACCCACTTATTAATTTCAATAGCTGATTTTTGAAACATCATATTCGATTGCCCCTTCATTAAGATAGGTAGGCAAAATAGACCGTATAAGAGCAAAGACACTCTCCAATAGTGCTGTAATCTGATCATAGTATTTAAAATTATTGGCGTTTTAAAAGAATCTGCATAGGTAAAAAGATTCCTTTTCTTGCCTGGTTATTGATTAGGTTTAGAATAATTATACGCTTAAAAATATCATATTTTTAGCTGATTTGAAAATTGCGCAAACAAATACATGCTTATTGGCTTAAATAAGATTTCACATGCTTTGTTTTAATATTGAAATACGCTTTTTCCTCATCTTTACTTTTCATATTGGGGCTTATCCCAGTTGAAATTATAGCTAAATGATGCTAATAAAAAATGATTTTCAAGTTCAACCTTTTGAATATACTAAAAACGAACTTCCTGCTAATGAGTGTATTCATTTGAAAAATCATTTGCTACTATTTCCACAAGGTCCCGCTTTATTCCTGCTTTAATAAAACAGTTGAATTCTTTTTAACCTTAATGGTTAATTTTCCCTTTTTGAAATCAACTTTATCTGAAGCACGGATTAATTCATCCCCTTGAGGGAGCGCATTTTCCTCATATCTAAATACGGAAAATTGACCCTCCATATTCGCATCTTCTAATGAAAGGGATTTGTCGTCCTCAGAACCATTGGCAAAGACATAAACCCATTTGCCATCAACATTTTTAAATCCAGTTCCAATGGCAAAGTCATCCTTCAAATCAATAGGATATATTTCAGCATTCGGCTTTAAGTGTTTTGTTAAAAGCGAATAGGCATAATATTGTGGTCTTACTTCATAATCCTCTTTTATACGGTGATAGGTCGAATCTCCTTTATAGGCCTCTTTAACATATTTCCACAATCCCAATTGTTGCATTTGTTGATAATCTGCGTCGCGACCATAATACTGATCGATAAGACTCCAATAACTGACGCCTGATGCCCCTGCATTAAAGAAATTAAGCACTAATCGAGTCATAAGAACACCACGCTCATACAAATCGATATCGCGTTGTCTAGTGGCACCTACGGTTTGATTGGAGCCAAATTCCCCGACCAAGTGTTTTTTGCCTGCCTTCTTGGAAATGTTTACATTATTTTGTTCCCATTTAAAAATGGTATCATTTGGAGTATCGTAACCAAAAATATAGGTATGGGAATTAAAGATATCTGCTTGCTCTTGCAGGTTCGCTGCACAGTCTTCTAAATAAAAGGTCCTTGTATCGGTATTATCGGATAAATTGAAATGTATTTTATCTCGTAAACCTTCTGTTTTGAAGCGCGTATCTAAAACTTTTGCCATTTTAATATATTCCGTCGATGTTAATAATGGTCCCCCATCAGGTTCATTCATCGGCGTAATTTCATTTACACAGGTATAGTTCCGATCTTCAATTAGATGCTTGATTAAAACCGCATAATTCTCTGCCCATTCATCGTAATCTGTAGGCCCCGTAATCCATACATCTTTTTTACTTGGATCTGCCATGAAGGAAGTTTTTACATGGGCATAATTGGGATCTAAAGGTGCTACATGCACCGGGCAACCCCAAATAACAATACAAACGGCCATGTTATTTTCTTGGGCTATATCCAACACTTTGTATAAAGATTTCATCTCCGGAGAATCAAAGGTGAACTTAGAGACATCCGTAGCGTGCGGATCTGCATTATCATTTACCGGCTCAAACCATTGAGGTTGAACCATCACACGCAGCTTTTGCAATTCCATTTTTTTCACTCGTTGCTCTACCAGTTTCCAATCTTCTGCTTTTGCACCATCTTGTCGGGTAAGATTTTGAGAAAAAAAATGAGGATCTAGTTCTGCACCCATGGCTTCCAACTGAGTTCCTGTTGCCGTTCCCAAGTGTACAGATTGATAGGTTCCTTGGGTTTTACAACTACTGAATGAAATACTTGCAATAGCAAATAAGGTAGGTATCGAAATTTTGTTCATAATATCTGTTTTAAATAAAACTAACCTAATTGATGTTCTATAGCTTCTATTAATGTATGAATGATTTTGATATGTATTTCTTGAATTCTATCTGAATACGATGATTTCGGACTGCCTAACACGATATCCGACTCGTTTGCTAATACATTGGGTTCATTATGCGTGAGCGCAATGACAGCTATCCCCATGGTTTTGGCTTTCCTGGCGGCACGAAGTACATTTTCCGATTTCCCACTGGTACTTATTGCTAATAAGACATCGCCTGATTGCCCCAACGCTTCCACATATCTTGAAAAGATATCCTCAAAGCTAAAATCATTTCCTACGCATGTCATATAGGCTGGATCGTTGATGGCGATGGCAGGAAATGGATTACGGTTTTCGCGGTAACGACCTGTAAGTTCCTCTGCGAAATGGGTAGCATCGCATAGGGAACCACCATTGCCACAAGAAATCACTTTACCCCCCGCTTGTATTACTGAGGCTATAAGTACCGCAGCTTTTTCGATTTGTATTTCTGGCTTACTGGAAATAAAGGAATCTAATATTCGTTGCGATTCCGATAAGCTATTTACTATTTTTTCTTGAATCATATTAAATAATATTGGCTGCTACCGATAGCGCTGAGTAAGCGCCTATTTGTTCGGCTAATAAGGCAGGTAAAACTTGGCAAACCTGTGAAGAGTTGGTCAAGGCTTCTTTTTGAATTACTTCTTGTATGATAGGTTCCATTAAGGTCAAGCATCGGGTATAAATCCCCCCAATTACAATCAGTTCTGGATTTAAAA
>Ga0233369_1000651_pt1 | contig 13518 bp, 10 predicted proteins | sample ElkDunMinimDraft_26_FD_191537 | JGI IMG/M metagenome (GOLD analysis project Ga0233369, IMG submission 191537) | Fecal eukaryotic communites from dung pellets of Tule Elk in California, USA - Elk Dung D16 | ecosystem: Host-associated > Mammals > Digestive system > Large intestine > Fecal | place... | reverse complement strand
TGCGTGATAATAATTCAATCAGTTTACTGTGATTCACCGTATCGAAGAACTTCTCTAAGTCCATGTCTACGGAATAATTATACCCCTGTTGAATGTATGCCTTGCATTTGATAAGCGCTTGATGCGCATTGCGACCCGGACGAAAACCATAGCTGTGGTCACTGAATTCAGGTTCGTAGATTGGTGTCAGGATTTGATTAATGCCCTGCTGGATGAGCCGATCAACTACTGTTGGGATGCCCAGCATTCGCTTTGACCCATTGTCTTTAGGAATTTCAACACGTCTTACTGCAGAAGGATAGTAACTCCTTTGCTTGATGGATGTTAAAAGTTTCTCTTTATGCTCTCTAAGATAATCCACAAGGGATTCGACGCCCATCTTATCGATACCTCCAGCACCACCATTACCGACCACTTGTACATAGGCAGCATTTAGGTTCTGACGGTCAAGAAGTTGTTCTAACAGTTCATCTACTCGTGTGTTTGTGTCTGTGAGGTTCTTTTCAATCATCCTAATAAAAGTCTGCCCTCCCACATAGCATTCGGGGTCCGCCCTATTCTTTTGTGATCAGGTTGATAAACGTTATCAATTTTCTGCATTCTGTCCTTCATTAGGTAATTCTCATGTATTGATCACTAACGTAAGGTTCATTCCTTCCTTGCTTTGCCGTAAGCAAGTACTACGAAATCGGCTGACTTCTCACAGCTAGCTTTACTCCTTGCTTCTGAAAAAAAAACTTCCACAAGTCTGTGAGATCTCCCCGGGTAAGAACGATAACTTTCCTCTCATGTGTCTGCTACATTTACCTTGATGCTTCTGTACAGTATAGGACTTTAGTTTGTGTTGCAACCTTATCCAGCATCGTAGTCCTTATATGTAGTTTCTGTCCGTCAGACCGAGAATTTGCCTGAGGCTTCCTTCAGATTCCACCTCACGGTGGACACCCTTGCCTTCAGCTAACACTTCCAACTGTAATGGCGTGTTCGGGACTTGCACCCTAGAGTTATCGCCCATGCCGGGCGCACAACAAAAATGCTCTCAATTTATAATGAGAGCATTTTTTGTTTATTTTAAATCTGCTTTAGTCCATTTTTCGCCCGACTTTTTAAACAATAAAATCGTTTCAAAAATATGCTTATCAGTTTTTATTTCTGTAGAAGTCTGAATAACGTAGCTTGTGTTTGATTCAGGATGTAATCCTGTTGATTTTACCACATTTACTTTATCCCACCCTTTTTTGGCAATTAATGCCAATTGATATTTTCCATTGTCAATAATCGTAGCTTTTAGTCCGGCTATTTTTTGTTCTTTCTGTGCTACAGATTTACCCGAGAATTCTGGCAAGGCATAGTGACCAAAATTTACTTTCTTGCCTTTCGCATTTAATAAGGTATCTCTTCGAACTATACCATTCGCTTGCATTACGTCTGCCAATTTTATTTGCACTGTAGTATCTGATGCCCAAATAGCTTTTCGCTTATAGACATTATCCGAATAATCTTGAAACACATAATAACGGAATGACTCGTAGGTGTTATCGGGTTTTGAAATGGCATAATTCATCGAAACAGTTCCATCTTTGGAATCCGCTTGCCATGGAAACACACTACTATAGGAAAGTTTGGTGTAATTTTCAGTTCCTTCGTAATAGCCCATCTTCCATGTTCCTGCCCATGCTCGGATTTCTGAAGCGCCAATATTCGCATAATCAGTAATCAGTACATTTGAACCTTCGGAATATTTTTGGACTAATTTTGACTTTGGAATTTCTTTTTCCCAAGCGCCATTGTTTTCTTTAGCTGTCCAGAAGATATTATCCTTTGGCAATAGCAAAGATGTAATAAACACTTTCCCTAACCAAAATACACTCGCTCGACAACTATATTCTTGAACAGCAGGTTCAAAAGGACCATAAAACCCTAGTGTCGGAAGTCCATCTTTCAAAAATTCAGGATGCTGAAGAAATTGAAGCAATGTACCTGAAGCAATACGGCGCATCCATCCAAAATTAACACCTTCCTTATTTTTCAAATGAGCCAATAACGGTAACGGTGATGAAGCCCCCATACGGTATGCAATACTACGGCCATACATAATCATTTTGCCTTGCTCATCAAACATATAGGGATAAGTATCCGCTAAATCACGTAAGTTCTGCATAAACTGTACTGCATACTGCGGATATTGCTTTTCACCAAACATATCTGACCATAAACCGCCAAACATTTGAAAAGCCCACATGCTGTAATAATCGTAGAAAGGACTATCCGTGTACCAACCTTGACCTTTATAATCTTTCAGTACCTTTTGCAAAAGCTCTTCCAACTTGGCTTCATTAACCTTATACCCCTGATCCTTGAAAAAACTTAAAATAAAAATATTGAAGAATCGCCAATTCATATCAATTGTTGGTCCATCGCCATAGCTTAACATCAGCGCTGCCAATTGATCCTTTTGCGCTTGCGTTAATGGATCCCATAATACCTCTTGCGCAGCTTTTAATGAAATAGACAAAGCACCGAATTCAACTAAAATCTGACTAGGACCATCATTTTTTGCACGATGAGCTATGTATGTTCGGCTATTGGGGTTAGATAATCTAATTATCTGATTTCTGTAATATTCTGCTAATGCGATATTATTCAGTTTTAGATTTGGTTCCTCTTTTAATAAAGGCGAGGCAAGAAATAACGTTCTACACAATCCTTCCAATAATTCTGTAGCATTGTGCTTGCCATCACGTGGATAGCTACGCCCCGGTTGTTTTGGAAAAATAAATGGATCATCTATCGTATTTACATAAGAAAATGCACCATGCAACAAATATTTTGCAGCATCTTTCCAATGCTCCCTATTCATGCCGGTCAACGGACTTAATTGTTTATCTGGATTTTGAATTTCAAAGACAGTTTGTGCTTCTGTATATCTCACGCTTAAGCACAACAAAAGACAGATTACGTACTTTAATTTTTTATTTAACATCTATTTATGAATTTTATTTAACCAAACGATACATTTCAGCCGCAGCTAGTAAGAAAGCGCCAACACCAAAAGGTGCAGTAGAATTTTGATCCACAATTTGCCCCGGAATAGCACGTTCGCCAATTGGCTGTACATAACCCAAATGTCCGTTTTGTTGTAAAGCGACATTTGTTAAATAGCTCCAAGATTTTTGTACAGTAGGTAAAAATTCTTTTTTATTTAAATGTCCGTTATTAATTCCCCACAATATTCCATACGTAAAGAAAGCCGTTCCGCTCGTTTCGGGACCTGGTGCATGGTCTTTGTCCAACATGCTACGTGTCCAATAGCCTTCGGGCTGCTGCGAGTTTTTGACCGCCTTTGCCATCTTCACAAACTTATCCTCAAACGAAGCTCTATATTTAGAATCCTTTGGTAAATCTTCCAACACCTTTGCTAGACCAGCTAGTACCCAACCATCACCCCTCGCCCAAAAATCTTTCTTGCCATTTGCCGATTTATGTTTAGGATACACGTATTTAGCATCCCTGTAGTAAAGATTTTCTTCAGCATCAAACATGATGCTGTTTGCGTACTCAAAGTAAGTATTCAACTTATCCAAATATATTTCTTGTCCAGTTAAATTGTATAATTTGGTCATAACAGGCATCACCATATAAAGACCATCGGCCCACCACCAATAATCAGTTTGCGGAGTGCTCATTTGGTATTCCATAACCTCTTTTGCGCGTGCTATTTTATAATCCGCAGGTGCTAGATTGTATAAATCGATATAGGTCTGAAAACATATCTGCCAATCACCAAACAACACATAATCATCTTTTTCGCCGTAGCTATATTTCCACTCAGATTTATTGTTGGATTTCGCACCTTTCCACTCATTGTGTTCAGCCCAACGGATTGAATAATTTAAAAAGTCTTTGTTCTTGGTTATTTTATAAGCTTCCATATTGCCAGTATGGTAAGCAGCAATATCCCAAAATGCCCATTTTTCGGCAGGATTTTTTTCTTGCCAATAAGCGTTAGACAAATTCAGAACACGAAGAACTTCTTTCTTTTTAGGAAGTTTTTGAGCTAAAAGAATGCTCGGAAGAAATAATAACAATAAAAACAGCTTCAGCTTAGATTTCATAGGTTTTGATTGATGTATAAATGATTATTTAACATTGATTCAATCTTAAGGATTGGAATCAAATAATCCATCAAGATACTTATGTTTGCTATATTTTTCAAAATAAAGCTAAATTCCAAGTATATTTAGTTAAAATATAATCGCTTGCTATGAATGTCAAAATTCCAAATCCCTGTAACGAAAAATATGAAGGCATGTCTCCTACTGAACTTGGACGAATGTGCAAAGTCTGCAATACGGAAGTTGTCGATTTTACAGATTGGGATACTAAGGATATTGTAGCGTATATTCAAAAATCCAATCAGAAGGTTTGTGGTAAATTATACGTAAGAAGTATTCCAATAAAAGAAACTAAAACAAAAAATTGGATAAGTTTTGCCGCTTCATTGATAACTTTATTCTCCTCTAATTCCATTGTGTATAGTATGAGCAATAATAACATTTCGAAGCCTGACATACATTCATCTTACTTACAAGATTCTCTAATAACCTTTCAATTCTTAGATAAGTATAATCAACATTTACCATATGTGAATTTGACTAATACGAAAACTAACAAAAAATACATAGCTGATAATACAGGAAAAATCACTATTCCTTATGAGGAAAAAGCTAAATTTAAAATTACTTATTTAGGTTTCAAGACTAGATTTATAATAATCAAAAAATCATTCAAAAGGAATGATTTAACAAGAGTTACTTTAGATGAATCAGAAGAATTGATAGGTGAAGTCGTTGTAACGCCTATCCAGAAACTAAAACCGTCATTCAATAAAGAGATTAGTTCCAATAGAAAAATAGAACCATTAAACACAAATACATCACCAAATTCAAACCGTTCTTTAATCCCTGAACTAAAAAAACTCTTTAATATCTTCTCCGTAAAAGATGAAGAATAGAAAAAAGCCTCGAAATTTACATTCCGAGGCTTTCTTTTAAGCTGTAAGTATACTTAAACTACGATATTTATAATCTTACCTTTTACAAAGATGAGCTTCTTCACAGCCTTTCCATCCAAATAACGTTGTACATCTGCATTCGCTAAGACAATTTCTTCTACCGCTTTCGCATCTAAGTCTAATGCCAAAGGAAGATTCATTTTCATCTTACCATTTACCGATACTGGATAAGCGAACTCTGATTCTACCAAATACTCTGGGTTGAACTTAGGATATACTGCGTAAGAAATAGTTCCTGCATCATTACCCAATAATGCCCAAAGCTCTTCTGTGATATGTGGCGCATAAGGTTCTAACACAACGATTAGATCTTGAAGGATTTTGCGCTTGTTGCATTTCAGATCCGTCAATTCGTTCACACAAATCATAAAGGCAGAAACTGAAGTATTAAACGAGAAACGCTCGATATCATCTTCTACTTTTTTGATGATTTTGTGTAATGCTTTGTATTCCGCTTTTGTAGGCTCTTCGTCCGAAACATTGAAGTTTCCTTCAGCATCATGGAACAAACGCCATACCTTACGTAAAAATTTATATACACCCTCAATACCATTTGTATTCCAAGGCTTTGACTGCTCCAAAGGACCTAAGAACATTTCGTACAAACGTAGGGTATCCGCACCGAAATTCGCAATAATATCATCGGGGTTTACGACGTTGAATTTCGATTTTGACATCTTCTCCACCTCAGTACCACAGATGTATTTACCATCTTCCAATACAAATTCTGCATCCGCAAAATCAGGACGGAAAGATTTGAATTTCTCTGTATCCAAAATGTCATTATGAACAATATTCACGTCTACGTGCAATGGAATTGTATTGTATTGATCTCTTAATCCTAAAGACACAAACTTGTTTGTACCTCTTCCTTCATCGTCCAACACACGGTACACAAAGTTTGAACGACCTTGAATCATACCTTGGTTAATCAGTTTTTTGAAAGGTTCTTCCTCATTGTGGAAACCTAAATCTTTCAAAAACTTGTTCCAAAAGCGTGAGTACAACAAGTGACCTGTAGCGTGCTCAGAACCACCAATGTATAAATCCACAGCTTTCCAATATGCAGTAGCTTCTTTTGATGCAAAGCTTTCCGTATTTTGAGGATCCATATAACGAAACCAATACCATGACGAACCTGCCCATCCTGGCATCGTACTCAATTCATAATCGTATTGATCTTGGTATTTCCAATTTTCCGCACGACCTAGAGGTGGCTCACCTGTCTCAGTTGGTAAGTATTTATCCACTTCTGGAAGCAATAAGGGCAATTCCTCTTCTTTAATCAAATATGGCAATCCATTTTTGAAATAAACCGGAACTGGCTCTCCCCAATAACGCTGACGACCGAAGATTGCATCACGCATACGGAAGTTGATTTTTGCTTTACCCAATTTCAACTCTTCCAACTTCGCAATCAAAGCAGGAACAGCTTCTTGGTACGTCATACCATTGATAAAGCCCGAATTGATGTATTTGCCATCTTTATTTGGATCAGCCTCCTCTTTAATATTTTGAGAATCCGAAATCGGAATAATTGGCAAATTGAAGTGTTTTGCAAATACATAATCACGTTGGTCACCTGAAGGAACCGCCATAACAGCACCTGTTCCGTATCCCGCTAGCACGTAATCCGCAATCCAGATTTGAACGTCTTCACCCGTGATTGGATGTTTCGCGTACGAACCGGTGAAAGCTCCTGAAACCGTTTTAGTATCTGCCATACGATCCAACTCAGACTTCTTCGAAGTTTTATCGATATAAGATTCAACTTCAGCTTTTTGAACATCCTTAGTTAAAGCAGAAACTAACTCATGTTCTGGTGCTAATACCACAAATGAAACACCAAAAATAGTATCAACACGAGTCGTGAAAACTTCAATATTAGTATCCAATTGCGGAACTGGAAACTTCACCGACGCGCCTACGGATTTACCAATCCAGTTGCGTTGCATCTCAATCAAAGGCTCTGGCCAATCGATAGTATCCAACCCACGCAACAAACGGTCAGCATACGCAGTGATACGCATAGACCATTGCATCATTTTCTTTTGTTCTACTGGATATCCACCACGCTCCGATACTCCATTGATCACCTCATCATTAGCCAACACAGTACCTAATGCTGCACACCAGTTTACAGTAGATTCGCGTAGATAAGCTAATCTATATTTTAAGATTTCTTTTTGTTGTTCTTCTTCTGAAAATGCTTTCCATTCGTCTGCAGTAAAAGCCAACACATCTTCATCGGACTCCGCGTTAATATTTTGTGAACCAGATGATTCAAACTTCGCAATTAAAGTATCAATTGATTCAGCTTTGTCCGCATCTTTGTTATACCAAGCGTTGAACAATTGCATAAAAATCCATTGCGTCCACTTGTAGTAAGCAGGATCTGAAGTACGCACTTCACGTGACCAATCAAAAGAAAAACCAATATTATCCAATTGCTCACGGTAGCGATTAATATTTGTTTCTGTCGTGATTGCTGGGTGTTGTCCCGTTTGGATAGCGTATTGTTCCGCCGGAAGACCAAATGAATCATAGCCCATTGGGTGCAATACATTGAAACCCTTTAATCTTTTGTAACGTGAAAAAATATCTGAAGCAATGTAACCCAGTGGATGTCCCACGTGCAATCCCGCTCCCGATGGATAAGGGAACATATCTAATACATAATATTTAGGCTTTTCTGTCGACTCAGACGTCTTAAACGTCGCGTTCTCAGCCCAAAACTTTTGCCACTTCTGCTCTATTGATTTATGCGAATAATCCATTTTTAGTACCTTATAAAAGAATTGCGAAATTAGCGATTTTAAGCCAATTTTTGAAGTTTTGTTTTCGTATAACTTATATTTTTAAGATATTAGATATGGATACAGCATTCTGAAAAGTAAATAAATGTTAAATTATAAACACAGAACCGATATAAGTTTATATTTATTCCCATAAATCATCTGAAATGGTTACTTTCGCACTAATAAAAACCAAAGCTTTATGTCAGTGATAGAACAAGGCTCTCCAAGAAAAAAAACAAAATCAGTATATATTTCCACTGTGATTAGTATCGCATTGGTATTACTTATGACAGGTCTTTTAGGTTTAATTTTAGTACATGCTAAGAACCTTTCGAAATATGTAAAAGAAAACATCGTTTTAAATGTCATTGTCAACGATAATGTCAATGAAGGTGATGTACTTTCTTTACAAAAAGATTTAGAAAAAGAAGAATATGTACTGCGTACTGAATATGTGTCCAAAGAATTAGCAGCGAAAAACCTAAAAGAAGACTTAGGTGAAGACTTCGTCGAGTATTTGGGGTCTAATCCATTGCTACCTTCAATTGACATTTACCTGAAGGAACAATATGCAAATGCAGACAGTATACAACCTTTTATTGATAAAGTTGCACAGAATAGTCGCGTAAAAGAAATTGTTTATCAAGAATCATTGATCGATATGGTAAACAAAAACATACGAATTATATCTATAGTGGTTTTGGCATTTGCCGTTATTTTGTTAGTTATTGCCGTTGCATTGATAAACAATACCATTCGTTTGGCAATCTATTCGCAACGTTTCTTAATCAAGAGCATGCAATTGATCGGTGCGACCAAAAGCTTTATCCGTAAGCCATATATTATTTATGGAATTATACACGGTTTAATTGGTGCTTTAATCGCTATTTTATTGTTGATTTTCACCTTACAATTTGCTCAAAAGCAAGTTCCTGAATTAATATTCTTACAGAACTGGGCACAATTTGTGGCAATTTTTATAGCGGTAGTAGGTTTAGGAATTTTAATATCTGCATTAAGCACCTACTTTGCTGTTACTAAATATTTGAAAGCTAAATCAAATAGCCTTTACAATTAATCAAAGAACAATAGTTAACCAACTCAGATATACACATTATGTCGGAAAATAAAACTATAAACCCGAAAAAGAACACAGGATTTGTATTTCAAAAACTGAACTATCAAATCTTTATCGCTAGTATCATTGTCGTTATCATTGGATTCATTTTGATGATGGGTACAGAAGACATTTACAGTTTCACGAAAATCACTTTAGCACCATTAGTCGTAGTTTTAGGCTTTGCACTAGGATTCGTTGCTATTTTATACAAACCTAAAAAATAAATTACACCTTACCAATGGATTACATTCAAGCTATAATTATAGCTATCGTAGAAGGACTTACCGAATACTTGCCGATCTCTTCAACAGCACACATGGGTTTCACAGCTGCCTTATTGGGCATGGAAGAAACCGAATATCTTAAAATGTTTCAAGTTTCTATTCAATTTGGTGCTATATTATCGATAGTTGTACTTTATTGGAAAAAATTCTTTGACATCAACAACCTTCAATTATACCTTAAACTAGCAATTGCAGTAATTCCTGCATTGGTATTAGGTAAACTATTTGATGACAAGATAGAAGCTGTATTAGGAAATCAGATTGCTATTTCTTCAGTACTTGTATTGGGTGGCGTTCTTTTATTGTTTGTTGACAAATGGTTTAAGAATCCTGTAATCACGGACGAAAAGGATATTCCAATTAAAAAAGCATTAATCATTGGTTTTTGGCAATGTCTGGCGATGATGCCAGGAACATCTCGCTCCGCTGCATCCATCATTGGTGGATTGACACAAGGATTAAGTCGTAAAGCGGCTGCAGAATTTTCGTTCTTTTTGGCTGTGCCTACGATGTTAGCTGTAACAGTTTATTCCGTTTTTGTAAAAACTTGGGGTGAAGGCACAGCAAATGCACAAAAAGGATACGAAATGATTTTGGAAAACAACCAAACAATCACAGCATTTGTAATCGGGAATGTGGTTGCTTTTATTGTGGCATTAATCGCTGTTAAAACATTTATTTCGGTATTAACAAAATACGGGTTTAAAGTATGGGGATGGTACAGAATTATTATTGGAATTGGATTATTAATCTTTTTCTGGCAACAATAATTGGGAGTTAATCTCCAACCTACCTTACGATATTACATTTATTTCGTATTTTTGCATCATCAATCCTTGTATGAATAATTTTATACAAGGATTGAACACTTATAATGGAAAATACAAACTCTACACATAAATCATTCGCCTTTGCAGAAGGCGAACTTCTTTTAGTCGATAAACCACTTACTTGGACAAGTTTTGATGTCGTTGGCAAATTGCGAAATACGATGAAGCCATTGAAATTGAAAGTTGGTCATGCTGGTACTTTAGACCCATTGGCATCTGGCTTACTAATTGTCTGTACAGGTAAGTTGACGAAGAAAATCGATTCGTTTCAAGCTGAAGACAAGGAGTACACAGGTACAATTACATTGGGGGCTACTACACCATCTTATGATTTGGAAACAGAGATTGACCAAACCTTTGATATTTCTGCTATAACAGAAGATCAAATCATTGCGGCAGCAAAAACTTTTGAAGGCGATATCGAACAATTTCCCCCTGCGCATTCAGCATTAAAAATCAATGGCGAACGTGTTTATGAGAAGGCAAGACGCGGTGAAGATGTAGAGTTAAAAGCTCGTAAAGTAACTGTTACTTCCTTTGAAATTGAAAAAATTGAGATGCCACATGTACATTTCAAAATTAGATGTTCGAAAGGCACTTACATTCGTTCGATAGCCAATGATTTTGGAAAAGTATTAAATAACGGTTCACACTTATCCAGTTTGCGCCGTACGATGAGTGGAGATTTTCATGTTGACAACGCATGGAATCTTGAAGAATTGATCGAAGCAATCAGAGCACATAAAGCTTCCACACTAGAAACTGTATAGTATTATTCGATGAAAATATATAGAAGCTTAGAAGAATTTGAGCCACTAGAAAATGCAATCGTTACCATCGGAACATTTGATGGTGTGCATATCGGTCATCAAAAAATACTTAAAAAATTGGTTGATTGTGCGAAAGATACAGGAGGCGAAACCGTCCTATTGACTTTCTTTCCACATCCGCGATTGATTATTAATCCTACGGATGATAGTCTACGCTTGATTAATGATATTGAAGAAAAAGCGCATCAACTCGCGCTGTGTGGTTTGGATCATTTGATCATAACGCCATTTACCCGAGATTTTTCAAATCTATCCCCTGAAGAATACATTCGAAATGTATTGGTTGAAAAGCTAGGTACAAAGACTATAATTATTGGATACGATCATCATTTTGGTAAAGATCGCAAGGGATCAATCAAAGATTTAGTACATTTCTCGCACATTTTCGATTTTCAAGTTAAAGAAATCGCAAAGCAAGACATTGAGGACGTGGCTGTTTCTTCCACCCGTGTACGCGAGGCATTGATCAAAGGTGAAATAGATATTGCAAATAAATATTTAGGATATCCTTTTGAGTTGACAGGTACGGTCGAAAAAGGAGATCAGATTGGTCGCCAAATTGGTTTTCCAACAGCGAATCTTCATGTACATGAAGCACACAAATTGATTCCTGCGTACGGTATATACGCCGTTGAGGTGGACATATATCCAAGTGTTCCACAAATTGTGTCGGGCGAATACATCGAGAATCCTATTATTAAAAAAGCCATAGGGATGTGTTATATTGGCACTCGACCTACAGTCGATGGCATGAATCGCAAAATTGAGGTTAATCTTTTAGATTTTGATGCAGATTTGTACAGTAGCACAGTCCGCATTCGTTTCAAAAAATTTATTCGTGGTGATGAAAGATATGATACCTTGGAAGAACTTCAACAACAAATAAAAATTGACGAGAAACAAATCAGAGCATACTTTGATAGTACAGCTTCATAATAAAATCGGATAGGAGGAACGGGATTAATTCCCGTTCCGACCTTCCACAGCACCGCACGTACCGTTCGGTATACGGCGCTTCCCTAAGTTGTAACACAAACTCGCTTGTATTCTGCCAGTAAAGATGGGTATCCCAGTTTTTTAAGATAGTCGTTGGAAAGGGTTGTTGTCAGTATCCAGCTTTTTGCTGTGTGCCAGTAACTTTTCCTTGTATGTGCCCATTCGTACGCCTTGTACTTACTCACGCCTAGTTGTACCAAGTTCCTAATTTTAGACTTGCTATGTTTCCATTGTTTCCATTTGACCATACGTAACCTACGACGGTACCACATATCCAGTTGCCCCAGTTTCGTCCCCATGTCCGCTAGTTTAAAGTAGTGCATCCAGCCTGTGAGGTATTCCCTCAAGTAGAGAATTCGCTGTTCATCGCTCCAACCTCGACTGCGGCCCGTTAGTCCTTTGATCCTAGCTTTCATCTTCCCTAGACTTTTAGGGTGAATACGTAAGCGCGACTCCCCTCTGTAATTGTAGAAACTATAGCCTAGAAATTTAATCTTGGATACATGACGAACGACGCTTTTCTCTTTATTGACTTTAAGCATCAGCTTACCTTCAACAAATTTTGTGATCGATTCCATAACCCGTGAGGCACTCCGTTTACTACGACAAAGTATCATAAGGTCATCAGCGTAACGTACAAATTTGTGTCCTCGAGATTCCAGTTCTTTGTCCAGTTCATGAAGCATAATATTGCTCAAAAGTGGGCTTAGTGGGCCTCCTTGAGGTACACCTTCTGTAGTTACTATAGTCCTTCCGTTTATTTCTACACCTGCTCTCAAGTATCGATGGATAAGTGAGATCAGTCTTCCATCTTTGATCGTGCGTGATAATAATTCAATCAGTTTACTGTGATTCACCGTATCGAAGAACTTCTCTAAGTCCATGTCTACGGAATAATTATACCCCTGTTGAATGTATGCCTTGCATTTGATAAGCGCTTGATGCGCGTTGCGACCCGGACGAAAACCATAGCTGTGGTCACTGAATTCAGGTTCGTAGATTGGTGTCAGGATTTGACTAATGCCCTGCTGGATGAGCCGATCAACTACTGTTGGGATGCCCAGCATTCGCTTTGACCCATTGTCTTTAGGAATTTCGACACGTCTTACTGGTGCAGGAGAATAATTCCCCTGCTTGATGGATGTTAAAAGTTTCTCCTTGTGCTCTCTAAGATAATCCACAAGGGATTCGACGCCCATCTTATCGATACCGCAAGCACCACGATTACCAACCACTTGTAAATAGGCAGTATTCAAGTTCTGGCGGTCAAGGAGTTGTTCTAAAAGTCCATCTACTTTTGTGTTTGTATAGGTGAGGTTCTTTTCAATCATCCCAATAAAAGTCTGCCCTCCCACATAGCCTTCGGGTTCCGCCCTATTCTTTTGTGACCAGGTTGATAAACCTTATCAATTTTCTGCATTCTTACTCTCATTAGGTAATTTTCATGTATTGCCCACTAACTTAAGGTTCATTCCTTCCTTGCCTGGTCGTAGGCAAGTACTACGAAATCGGCTGACTTCTCACAGCTAGCTTTACTCCTTGCTTCTGAAAAAAAACTTCCACAAGTCTGTGAGATCTCCCCGGGT
>Ga0233369_1000649_pt1 | contig 13551 bp, 14 predicted proteins | sample ElkDunMinimDraft_26_FD_191537 | JGI IMG/M metagenome (GOLD analysis project Ga0233369, IMG submission 191537) | Fecal eukaryotic communites from dung pellets of Tule Elk in California, USA - Elk Dung D16 | ecosystem: Host-associated > Mammals > Digestive system > Large intestine > Fecal | place... | reverse complement strand
ACCTCGTGTGGCCGAAAAATGGTTTAAAATTCTTCAATTAATTTCTTCTGCAGGATTAAGCTTTGCACATGGTGGTAACGATGCGCAAAAAGTAATGGGTATTATTTTCGTAGCTATGATTGCTGGAGGAGCAGCAACCGCTGGAGAGCAAATGCCCGAATGGATTCCAATCTCTTGTTATGCCGCTATTGCTTTAGGAACAATGAGTGGCGGATGGAAAATTGTGAAAACAATGGGGACTAAAATTACTAAAGTTACTCCATTAGAAGGTGTAAGTGCAGAAAGTGCAGGTGCTGTTACATTAGGTATCACTGAACACTTTGGTATCCCAGCATCAACCACACATACGATCACTGGTGCAATTATAGGTGTAGGTGTAGTGAAAAGAGTCTCTGCTGTAAGATGGGGTGTAACGATAAGTTTGCTCTGGGCTTGGGTACTAACAATCCCCGTCAGTGCAGTACTTGGTGGTATTACTTTAGCTATTATTCATTATATATTATAATATAAAAAAAAGGAATAGTGATGTGGACAAAACACTACGTCACTATTTTTGTTATTGAATATCATGTAATTTTTAATGATATGAGTTGCTAGATTATTATCAATTATTTAATTTTACGTCATATTTTAACTATATTAGTGACTTATTTTAACACGTGATTGCGTTATTTTTTTGGCATCATTATTGTTAAGTTATGTTAAATTAGAAAACAATTAAAAATTTTTATAACCTTAAACAAAAAAGAGTATGAACTATTCTACAATTAAAAAAACAGCAGTTGCCGCTTCTTTAGTAGCCGCTTTAGGTTACGCTGATGTAGCTCAAGCACAAACTCCTACTGTATTCGGTGGCCGTTCTCAATACAGAACATGGTCAATTGGATTACAAGGTGGTATCACAACTCCTAATGTATTGATCGGTGGTCAAAATGCATATGGTCAAAAAGTTGGTTACTTTCAGAATAAAGTTGGTGAATACTATGGCTTAACAATCCGTAAACAATTTTCTCACCTTTTCGGTCTAGAATTAGAGGGAAATCGTGGTAAAATCAAAGCTTATAATCACGATTTAGCGCCAACAGCAGTAGAAGGTAATAATTCGCGTTCTGCAATTTCAAGTGTTAATTGGGCAGCTAGCTTAAATGGTGTATTTCAATTAGGTACTATTGATTTCTTAAGAAGAGAAAATGCAGTTAATTTTTATGCTAAGGTAGGTTTAGGTGCAATGGCATACAACCCAGTTCAATATGCAAATAACGAATTTGGTGGCGGTGAAGTTTATAATAACAAAGGTAAATGGGGTGAAGAAATTTTTGGAGACCGTGAAGCAACAGGTGATAGAGACAACCGTCTTACTGCATTCGTTCCAGTAGGTGTAGGTGTTAAATTTAAATTATCAGAAGTTGTAGCATTAAATTTAGGTTACACAATGAACTTCACTGATGATGCATTATTGTACGGACCAAAATTATCGAATCCTTCAGGTAAAGATGCGTTCTCAAATGTATATGGTGGATTAGAGTTTACTTTAGGTTCTCGCGATAAAGAAAGTTTAACTTTTGCTAACCCAGTATCGACACTATATGATGAATTAAAAGATCCTTCATTACGTAATGAAGTTGAAGCATTAAAACAACGTGTTTCTACTTTAGAAGGTACTGTTGATCAATTAGGTAAAGATTCTGATGGTGACGGTGTTTCTGACAAATTTGATAAATGCCCTAACACTCCTGCTGGTACAGTAGTTGATGGTTCTGGATGTCCAATCAAATTCCCTGAGCCTAAGCAAGAATTAACTTCAAATGCATATTTTGCTCCTATCGGTTTCGAGTTTGATAGTTCAGTATTGAAAACAGAATCATATGCTACTTTGGATAAATTAGCTAAAGAATTACGTGATTCAAATGGTACAGTTACTTTAGACGGATATGCTTCTGCAGAAGGTACTGAAGAATACAACATTAACTTATCTAAAGACCGTGCTAACGCTGTAAAACAATACTTAGTTAACGCTGGTGTTGCTGCTTCAAGCATTAATGCAAATGGTTACGGTGAAGCTAATCCAATTGCTTCAAATGCGACTGAAGAAGGACGTGTTCAAAACCGTCGTGTTGAGATCAAAAAATAATTATAATTTATAATTATTTAGCATAAAGAAGCCGTCACATATTATGTGTCGGCTTCTTAGTTTTTAAACCTTTACACCACAGCATACTCTAAACTTGTGGATATGTGGAAAATAATTTAAAAGCGTTATATATAAAAAGCGTATTTTTCGTTAAATTGGAATGGATATGGAAGAGGAATTTGACTTTGGATCAGCAGAAGAGCAAAAAAAATTTGTAAACCGTTTTGAAGAAATGATTCGAAACGAGGATCAATATTTTTTTGACGCAAATACTTTTGAGAGTATAATAGATTTTTATTCTGACAAGAACGATTCCATTAAGGCTTTGCAGGTCATTGAATTTGCAACCAGCCAACACCCCTATGAAGCTGGATTCTTTGCTAAGAAAGCGCAAATTCTTTCGCTGATGCGTCAATTTTCTTTAGCACTTGAAGCCATCGAGAAAGCTGAATCTTTAGAACCTTCGGATTCTGACATTCTGCTTATCAAAGCATCCATATATGCTTCACAAGGGATGTTTGAAACTTCAGAAGAACTGTTTAATCAGGCATTAGAAAATGCTGAAAATAAAGCTGAAATATACCATCAATTGGCTACTATATATCAAATGCAAGCCAATTTTTCTAAAGCCAAGGATTTCTTAAAGAAATCACTTAAAATATCTGTAGATAATCCTGATGCGTTATTAGAACTCAACTTTTGTTACGATGTGCTAGATGAAAAGGAAGAATGTCTAGAATTTTTCACTAAGTTAATTGATCAAGATCCATATTCTTATAATTGCTGGTATTATTTGGGTAACGCATTTCATAAACTTAGCCGATATGAAGAAGCAATTGATGCCTACGATTATGCCATATTGATTAATGAAAGTTTTTCATCTGCATATTTCAACAAAGGAAATGCGTTAGTGAATTTGGATCGATACACCGAAGCTATTGAAATTTATAAGCAAACTTTTGAGTATGAACAACCAAACGCAGATACGTATTGTGCTATTGGGGAATGCTACGAGAAGTTGGAGTTAATGGATACCGCACGTGATTATTATAAAAAAGCGGTCAAACTAGATACTGAAATGGCAGACGCTTGGTTTGGCATTGGGGTAACACTAGATTTCGAAGAACGCTATTTTGAGTCTTTGCACTTTTACAAAAAAGCCTTAGAGTTGGACGATGAAAATCCAGATTATTGGTTTGCAATAGCTGATGCACGTTACAAATTAGGACAGATTGAAGAGTCCGAATTAGCTTATACTAAAGTCGTGGAATTGAATCCAACTGATATTGAAGCGTGGTTGGACTTTTCATCTATATATTTTGAACAAAATAAGATTAACGAAGCTATTGAAACAATTTCTGAAGCGATAAAAATTAACACAGAAGCTCCAGAATTGTATTATAGATTAGTTGCGTACTTATTTGCAAATGGGCAATATACTGAAGCATTAAATTTCCTAGAACTTGCTTTGGCATTTGGTCCAGAAAAACACCACATACTATTTGAATACCTTCCGCAATTGCAAGGAAATCAAATTATTGTAGAAATCATAAAAAAGTATACCGACAAGAATGATTAAGTTAGGGTTAATTGGATATCCTTTGGGACATTCCTTTTCTAAAAATTACTATTTAACAAAATTCGAAAAAGAAAATATTGACAATGTGCATTACGACACATATGCTATTGAGCATATTGATCAATTTCCGAAAATTTTTGACCAAGATCAAACATTTCGAGGATTCAATGTTACCCTTCCACACAAGCAGGCGGTTATCCCCTATTTAGATGAATTGTCTGAGGAAGCATCAGTTATGAAGGCTGTCAATTGCATCACGATTTCATATAAAGATGGGAAAGCTTTTTTAAAGGGATACAATACGGATGCTTATGGATTTCAAAAATCTTTGGAGCCTCTATTATTGCCAAATCACTCACAAGCTTTGGTATTAGGAAATGGCGGAGCTGCCAAAGCCGTATTCCACTCTCTTGATCAATTAGGTATTCCATACAAAATTGTGAGTCGTAATAAAGATACGGGTGATTTGACTTATGAAGACTTGGACGAAAAGTTAATTTCAGAGCATTCGTTAATAATAAACTGTTCTCCAGTCGGAACTTACCCTAATATGGATAGTTGTCCCAACATTCCATATAATGGCATTGGTAAGAATCATTTACTTTATGATTTAATATACAATCCGGAGGAGACATTATTCCTAAAAAAAGGCAAAGAAAGAGGGGCTGTAATCAAAAATGGTTACGAAATGCTTTTATTGCAAGCTGAAAAAAATTGGGAAATTTGGAGTAACACCTTTTAGATGTCACGTACAGTAGTTTTATTATTCATAGTTTTTTGTTTCTTTAGCTGTCAAAATACAGATTACAGTCCTAAACCAAAAGCTTATCATCGCATTCATTTTCCAGAAAAAAAATACACGAATCAATCAGTAGTTGGGTGTCCCTTTCTATTTGACATTCCTGCCTACAGCTTATTAATTGATGATACGAATAAAAATGCGAAACCTTGTTGGAAAAACATTGATTTCCCACAATTCAATGCGCGTTTACATTTGAGCTACTTTGCAATTGATAAATTCGCAACGCTGGATGCATTAACAGAAGACGCAAGGGCATTCGTATTTAAGCATACGACAAAAGCAACTGCTATTGATCAGCAAAAAATTGCTAACCCAGAAAATAATATTCATGGACTTGTCTACAATATACAAGGAAATACCGCCTCTAATTTTCAATTTTTTGTATCCGACCAGAAAAATCATTATTTGAGAGGTGCTTTATATTTTAATGAAAAACCAAACCTAGATTCTATTCAACCCATTCTTGATTTTCTAAAATCAGACATTCAGCACATGATTTCTACGATTAGATGGAAATAAATAGTTAAATTTGATTCATGTTAACTATTGAAACATTTACATTTAATCCATACCAAGAAAACACGTATCTGCTTATCGATCAGGAAGGTAATTGTGTAATTATAGATCCTGGAATGCACTCATTACAAGAACAAAGTTATTTTAAAGATTTTATTGTGAATAATAATCTTAAACCGACTTTACTATTGAATACACATTGTCATATTGATCATGTACTTGGAAACCATTTCATTCACGAAAATTGGGGATTAAAACCAAATTTTCATGAATTTGAAGTTCCTGTTCTTGTTTCTGTAGAAAACTACGCCCCGCAAATGGGTTTCCGATACGAAACATCGCCTATTCCAGAAACATTCCTTCAAGATAAAGAGATTATTGAATTCGGAGGTCATAAAATAGAGGCTATTTTTGCGCCAGGCCATTCTCCTGGTCATTTATGTTATTATATCGCTGACCAAAAAATTTTAATAGGTGGTGATGTGTTATTTCAGAATAGTATAGGTCGCACAGATTTGCCTGGTGGTGATCATCAGACACTTTTAAATAGTATACAAAAACGTATCTACAGGTTACCTGAAAATGTCGAAGTATATCCTGGCCACGGTCCCACCACGACTATTGGATTTGAGAAAAAAACAAACCCTTTTGTGAGAGGATGAAAAAAATAAGTGTACCCTTATTCTTTGCTTTACGGTATCTTTTTTCGAAGAAATCTGTCAATGCTATTAACATTATTTCAATAATAAGTATTGTAGGAATTTTTGTGAGCACAGCAGCTTTAGTTATTGTATTGTCTTTTTATAATGGTATGGAAAAATTCATCTTGTCGATGAATAGCACCTTTTCCCCAGATTTGCGTATTGAAGCAGTCAAAGGTAAAACATTTGACCCAAGCAAAAACGCAACTTTTCCAGAACTAGAAAAACTTCCCGCTGTTAAAAATTACTCTGAAACCCTAGAGGATAAAGTTTTAATTCAACATGAAGGGAAGCAAATTGTAGGTCAATTAAAAGGTATCACGCAAGAAAGTCTAGAGAAGCAGTCTAAAGAACATATTTTGCATATTGGCAATTTTCAGATTAAAGCAGATTCGACGAATTATGCATTAATTGGACCTCAAATTCAAACAAATTTACAAGTTCCAATCTCAGAATTTAATAATACAATCGACTTATATTTCCCACGAAAAGAATCTTCGGTCAATAATATAAATCCATTAGAAGATTTTAATATTCGTCAAATAGCTGTTAATGGAATTTTGACGTTTGAGCCTGAATTTCAAAATCTCGTTATACTACCTTTGGATTTTGCACGAGATATTCTAGGAGAAGACAAAGCTATTTCGGCAGTTGAATTATTTTTGAAAGATCCGAGCGAATCGTATGCTTTGCAAAAAGAAATTCAGAAAAAACTAGGACAAGATTTTCAAGTTAAAAACAGGGAACAGCAAAATCCAACACTCTACAAAACTATAAAATCTGAAAAATGGATTGTGTTCTTTATCCTTACATTTATAGGGATAATAGCCATTTTCAACATTATTGGATCGCTTACAATGCTCGTCATCGACAAGAAAGAAGACATGAAAATTCTTCAGCATATCGGTGCAAATAAGTCTATAATTGAAAAGATTTTCTTCTACGAAGGTATCATGATTGCCTTGATCGGAAGTACCATTGGTATAGCAGTTGGTTATGTTTTCTGTTTCTTGCAAGAAACATACGGCTTAATTCGCACTAATAATGTGAATGGAAGTTTCATCGATGTATATCCAGTAGATATGCGTACACAAGATTTCATCTTAGTATTTTTTACAATATCGACACTATCCATTATTGTATCCTATTTCTCATCCAAACTCAGCGTAAGAGAAATTGGTAAAATAGCAAATCTTAAGAGCGAGGAATAAATTTAGTATTTAAGTTTTTCGCGACTATAATCCCCTTTCTTGATGGAATTTATAAATTGATACCAATTAAATGGATTCAAGAAAGGATTGTTCATGCGTTGGTTAATATTCTTGTTTTGCATGTACTGGTGACGTTGTAAAGAGTTGAACGTCTGGATTTCCTCTGCACTTCGCGGTACGACACGTGCTAATGCTGCAATAGCTTCAGGACTCAAATTACGTCGAGCTGTAGCAATTGGGTCATCACCACCCATAGCCATAAAATCAGCTAAATAATCTTCGTAACTTGCCCACGGAAACGGCGTAACAGCAGGAAGTTCAATAACTAATGCGCGCATTTTAACTGACGCAGTGTATTTGTCACCTTCTACCTCGGGAATTGTATATGTAATAGGATCAAATCCAACACTGGAAAATTCAATAATATCCCCAACATGTGCCACGAATGAAAAATACCCCTCATTGTTGGACATATATGTTTGATTATTAAAGGAGGTGTTTTTTATTGTTACGAATCCGACAGGAAGATCCGAACCCATTGACGTAATTAGACCACTAAATTGAAGAATCTTTTTGCTCTGTGCAAATACAGAACCTAAGGTAAGAAGCATAACCCCTAAACCGACAAAAAGATATTTAATGGATTTTATAGACATTTAAACAAAAATAAAATTAAAGACTATTCGATCCTGTTAAAATGTGTTAATCAATTAACAACATTTTCGTTACAAAGTTTGTCCGGGTAATGTAGCGTTCGGATCATTCATATCCGTGATGTTTATCGCTTCTACAGCAACAATCTCAGGCACAGCTTTTTTAATCGCTTGCTCAAGACCAGCTTTAAATGTCATAATACTCATCGAGCAACTCGCACATGCACCCAACAATTTTAACTTCACGACCTTATCCTCCGTAATCTCTTCAATACTAACATTGCCCCCATCAGTCTCCAAATACGGACGGATTGTATCTAATGCTTGTTCTACTCTCTCGTATAAGCTCATTTTTTGTATTACTTAATAATCCGTAAATATAATGAATTTTATTCCTATCTGAAATTAAGCCCTTATTATTAGCAAAATAATGACATAATACGGTAATGGTTAAAGTTTGTTAAAGGCTTTTGTAAAAATATATTAGTTCCTAAAAATCAAGTAAATTGCGGTTTAAAATTTAATTGAATATTATTGTTAATTGACGTATCTTTGTAAAATGTTTTTGAATAGACGTATACCTGTAATTTTAGCTTTGTGCTTAGCTACATTGTTTTTTGTAGGCTGTAAAAGCAAGTTTGAAAAACTTCGCAACAGTAACAATATTACAATGAAATACCAAGAAGCAGTCAAGCTATATGAGAAAGGCAAATATTCTAAAGCACTCATTTTGTTTGATGATTTAGCTGGAAAATATCGTGGAAGAGCGGAAGCCGAGGATTTATTTTATCTTATTGCTAACGCAAATTACAAATTAAGAGATTATACTTCAGCACGTTTTCACTTTAAAAACTTCGCCAATACCTACCCAAATAGCCCTAGAGCTGAGGAATGTAGATATATGGCTGCATATTGCTATTACATCGAATCTCCAAGGTCAACATTAGATCAAGATAACACGCGTAAGGCGATTGATGAATTACAATTATTTGTAAACTATTATCCAGAGTCAGAAAGAGCAGAAAAAGCTGGTGAATTAATTCAAGATTTAAGAGAGAAACTTGAGAAAAAAGCATTCGATAACGCAAAGCTTTATTACAATATGGGGCTGGCAGATGATTATCGTGCGGCAGTAATCGCTTTAGAAAATGTATTGAGACAGTACCCTGATACGAAGTTCGCCGAAGAAATTGAGTTTTTGATGTTAAAATCTCAGTATTTATTTGCTGACAACAGTCGTGTACATCGTCAGGAGGAGCGTTTTAATGAAGCTATAGATTATTACAATAGCTTTTCGGAACATTTTCCATCGAGCAAATTCAAATCTGAAGCAGATGATTTGAAAAAAAGTGCTGATAAAAAAATCGTTTCTGCGATTCGCCTTATGAATCAATACAATAAGGAACTGGAAGAAAGAAATAAAGAACTGGGCATCACTGAATCCAAAAAAGAAGAAGCAAGCGCAGACGGTTCAACAAAATAACAAGAAATTAAAAATAATATTTAGTTAATATGAGTCAAGCAAAAAACAACACCATCCCAAATTCTACAGTAACAAGAGATTTGAGAGAATTGGACAAAGCTACTGACAATCTTTACGAGTCAATCGTGATCATCAGCAAAAGAGCAAACCAAATTGGTGTAGAAGTGAAAGAGGAGCTAAATGCGAAATTGGCTGAGTTTGCAAGCAACAATGATAACTTAGAAGAAGTTTTCGAAAACCGCGAGCAAATCGAAATTTCTAAACACTACGAACGTATGCCAAAGCCTTCATTAGTAGCTATTGACGAATTTTTGAAAGACAAAGTTTACTTTAGAAATCCTTCTAAAGATCAAGACTAATCACTAGAGAAGCTATGTCTTCGCTAAAAGACAAAAATATTGTGCTAGGTGTATGCGGCAGTATTGCCGCATACAAAATAGCTTCTTTAATACGACTGCTCATTAAAGAGGAAGCTTCTGTGCAAGTCATTATGACGCCAGAGTCTACCCAATTCATCACCCCTCTTACCTTATCTACATTATCTAAGAAGCCCGTATTGGTGGATTATTATGATCCAAAAACTGGTGAGTGGAACAATCATGTACATTTAGGCTTGCATGCGGATCTGATGTTAATAGCACCTGCTTCTGCTAACACTGTTGCCAAATTGGCTAATGGTTTTTGTGATAATTTGCTAGCAGCAACATACCTATCTGCCAAATGTCCCGTATATCTAGCTCCAGCGATGGATTTGGACATGTGGAAGCACCCTGCTACGCAACATAATTTGTCCTTACTTAAGAGTTATGGCAATATTATAATTCCGCCAGGAAACGGAGAGCTAGCTAGTGGATTGGTGGGTGAAGGTCGATTGGCTGAGCCAGATGAGATAATAGCATTCATAGAAGAGGATTTGGGTCAAAATAAACCTTTGACAGGTAAAACAGCATTAGTCACAGCAGGGCCGACATATGAGGCTATTGATCCCGTTAGATTCATTGGGAATCACTCCTCTGGAAAAATGGGCTATGCCATTGCCGAAGAGTTAAAATCGAAAGGCGCTAACGTAATTTTGGTAAGTGGTCCTACTCACTTGAAAGCTTCTTCTGAGATTAAAACTATACCTGTGCATTCTGCGCAAGAAATGTATGATGCTTGCAATGAAGAATTTAACAACGCAGATATCATCGTAATGAGTGCAGCTGTAGCGGATTATACACCAAAAGAACCTGCTATAGAGAAAATAAAAAAGAAAGCTGAAGACTTCACTATTGAGCTTAAGAAAACAACAGACATCTTAGGTACATTAGGACAACTGAAGAATAAAAACCAAACCTTGATAGGTTTTGCGTTGGAGACAAATAACGAAATGGCTCACGCCCAAGATAAACTAATACGCAAAAATGCTGATTTTATTGTCTTAAATTCAATGCAAGATGCTGGCGCGGGTTTTGGTACGGACACCAACAAAGTGACTATTCTATCACGTGAAAATGCCCCAAAAAATTACGACCTCAAGTCTAAACAAGAGGTCGCTAAAGATATCTGTCAACTTATAGTTGATCATCAACAAAGTCTATAAATTCCAAATTCTAATTTCTTTCGGATAATAATTGTTAATGCGATTTGGCATTGCTTTTATCCAGCCCAAATTAGTCCCCTTGTATCGCGCTAAAATCCAGCCTGATAAATTTTCAGGATTTACACTAGATGGAAGTTGTTCTTTCCGTAAATAGTTTTGGGCTTGATCGAGCTCTAAATCTATATGTGGTAAATCTGCACGTACAAGATTACTTAAAGCTAAATCATGGCTTGGAACTAGAGTTTTTCCTTTTAGCTCGCCAATCTCCGTTCCGGCATTTTTCAAATACAAAACACTTTGCAACGCTTGGAGATCTTGCTCATTTTGCTTCGGAAAGACATGTAAAAAATTGTGTTGAAGAAAAGAATAGTGTCTCTCAGCATTAACCCATTCTTGCGCTATATGTTGTGGAGCAACATTTTTTTCTTTTTTAATTTTTTTCATAGAAAATGTGTCCTGCTCCTCTTTCTTTCTCAACACAGCACAAAAGAAACCCTCACCTTTTAATAAATGCGGATAAAATCGATAGCCAGTTGCTTGATGTAATTTTGATGTCGTTACCGAAATTCCCCAACTTGCATCTACTTCCACGGCAACAGATTCCATTTCAAACTCGTTGATAAGCCAATCAACTATATCTTCATTCTCTTCGTTCGAATAAGAACAAGTTGAATAAAACAAATAACCACCTGTCTTCAAAGCTGAAAGACTTTGTCCTAAAATACGCTGTTGACGTTCGCTGCACAATTTCACATTAGCTAACGACCATTCATCAATAGCTGAATGATCTTTGTGAAACATCCCAGAACCTGAGCATGGCGCATCGACTACCATCAAATCAAAATAACCAGGCAGTCGACCAAAAGCTGATGGATCATTATTAGAAACTACTGTGTTTGAATTTCCCCACCGAACTAAATTAGTCGTTAGTATATTGACACGGGATTTTATGATTTCATTAGCCACCAATAGACTGTCATCATGTAGCGCCGAGTTAAGTAAAGTAGATTTCCCTCCTGGAGCGGCACAAAGGTCTAGAGCTTTTATCGGTTCTAAATGTAGATTTAATTTTCGGGTTAAATAATCCAAAAACATAGAACTTGACTCTTGAGAATAATAACACCCACTGTGAAATAGTGGATCCAAAGTAAATACAGGCCGAGTCTTTAAATAATAGGCGTGCTCACACCATGGAATTGCACTTTCAATAACATAATCTGCAATCTGAAAATTTTTTACTGGGTTAATACGGATTGATGATGTTTTCTCTTCTTTATTGTGTATAGCTATAAAAGCCTCATAATCAAACGAAGGATCGCCCTTTAGTAGAGACAGTAAGTCATTGGGAAGTATATTACTCATTTCCAAAAGTAAAAAATCAGAACTAAAAAATAAAATACTATTCAATTGCTTTATCTTTGTCACTAATGAAGAGTTTTAAAAAATATTATATTATCCCTGCGACACCTGAGGAAATATACAAGGCACTAACTACTGAAATTACAATTCGCCTATGGACGGGTGATAGCGTAGAAATAGATCCAAAAGAAGGTGGTGAATTTTCTCTTTGGGATGGCAGTATTAATGGGCGATTTATAGAATTGATTCCGGACAAAAAAATTGTACAAGAGTGGTACTTTGGGGATGAGGAGCAATCAATAGTAACGATTAAATTGCACGAACATAGAAAAGGAACTTCATTCGAAGTGAATCACATCAATATTCCTGACGAAGCTTACGATGATATTGTTGATGGATGGGAATATGAATACGTAGGTAGCTTAATCGATTTTTATACAGAAGAATAATAAGCAGAAAGTCCGAGAATAACCTCGGACTATAATAGATAGGGCGTAAGCGACTTAATATTTTTAATCTTTCCTATATGAAAACAGCCCTACTCATCGTATACTGCAAACACCGTCAATTAATGAAGAAGCGGATAAAATGAAAAGTTACAATTCTTAAATTTATCAAAAAAACCAATTCCTTATTATTTTTCATAAAATTCAACAAACACCACTTCAATTGCACAACAAAATACTAAATAAAGTACTTGACTTGCTTAATGTATGATAATTTTAGATAAAAAATGTTATTGCCAAATACCGTTAATGGTATTAATATCTTATTGACGAACAATTATTAGCCGATGTAATAATGTATACCAAGAATTTATTCGGTTGCCATACAATTTATAAAGAAAATAAAGGTATTGAATTTTCCAAAAATAGGATTTCCTTACTTCTCAAATATTCTATTACTCAGAGAAAAGAAACACTTTTTAAAATATACAATTTAACTTACAAAGGTAGAGCACAAATGGGCAATATTCAAACAAAAAGAGTTAGTCTAGTATTTGATAGTCGTATTAACATCTAAAATTTTTAAAAATTATGCAAGGAAAAATCATAAATATATAGATATGTTAACAATTCATTATATTCCATTACTTGATAAAGAGGTCGTATAGTTAGAAGAGATTAAAATCAATGTTATAAAACAGTGTCAAAAACTATATATATGCATCAAATAATACATTAAACTAATTTGATTACAGATTCACTTATTCTTCACCATAACCTCTATAAATACAAAAAATAAACAAATTCAGAAGTTAGTTTACAAGAAGTAGAAATTACAATTTTTATAATTGAGTTAGAATAACTCATTTGAGTAGAACACAAGTTTATAATTACTTTATGAATCAATTATCAAATGTACTACACTAATAGAATAATATCTCTAAACGCAAAAAAGCCTTACCACGTTTGTGATAAGGCTTTGTATAAAAAAAGGCACCGACCTACTCTCCCACCTGTTACGGCAATACCATCGGCTCGGGCGGGCTTAACTTCTCTGTTCGGAATGGGAAGAGGTGAACACCGCCGAT
>Ga0233369_1000647_pt1 | contig 13583 bp, 9 predicted proteins | sample ElkDunMinimDraft_26_FD_191537 | JGI IMG/M metagenome (GOLD analysis project Ga0233369, IMG submission 191537) | Fecal eukaryotic communites from dung pellets of Tule Elk in California, USA - Elk Dung D16 | ecosystem: Host-associated > Mammals > Digestive system > Large intestine > Fecal | place... | reverse complement strand
CTCCAGCGGCCCACGCTCGTCATGGCGCCCAACAAGACCCTCGCGGCGCAGCTCGCGACCGAGTTCCGCGAGCTGCTGCCCAACAACGCCGTCGAGTACTTCGTCTCGTACTACGACTACTACCAGCCCGAGGCGTACATCGCGCAGACGGACACCTACATCGAGAAGGACTCGTCGATCAACGACGAGGTCGAGCGGCTGCGGCACTCCGCGACCAGCTCGCTGCTCACGCGCCGCGACGTGATCGTCGTCGCGTCCGTGTCGTGCATCTACGGGCTGGGCACGCCCCAGGAGTACGTCGACCGCATGGTCCGTCTCGACGTCGGCATGCAGGTCGAGCGGGACGACCTGCTGCGGCAGTTCGTCACCATGCAGTACTCGCGCAACGACATGGCGTTCACGCGCGGGACGTTCCGGGTCCGGGGCGACACCGTGGAGATCATCCCGGTGTACGAGGAGCTGGCGATCCGGGTCGAGTTCTTCGGCGACGAGATCGAGTCGATCCAGCTCCTGCACCCGCTCACCGGCGACGTGATCCGCTCCGAGCAGAGCGTCCACGTGTTCCCGGCCACGCACTACGTCGCCGGGCCCGAGCGCATGGAGCGCGCGATCACGTCGATCGAGGCGGAGCTCGCGGAGCGTCTCGACGAGCTGGAGGCGCAGAACAAGCTGCTCGAGGCGCAGCGCCTGCGCATGCGCACCACGTACGACATCGAGATGATGCGTCAGATCGGCACCTGCTCGGGCATCGAGAACTACTCGCGGCACATCGACGGGCGCGACGCGGGCACGGCGCCGAACACGCTGCTCGACTACTTCCCGGAGGACTTCCTCCTGGTCATCGACGAGTCCCACGTCACGGTCCCGCAGATCGGTGCCATGTTCGAGGGCGACATGTCGCGCAAGCGCAGCCTCGTCGACCACGGCTTCCGCCTGCCCAGCGCCATGGACAACCGGCCGCTGCGCTGGGAGGAGTTCGTCGAGCGGATCGGCCAGACCGTCTACCTGTCCGCGACCCCCGGGGACTACGAGCTCTCGATGGCGGACGGGGTGGTCGAGCAGATCATCCGCCCCACGGGGCTCGTCGACCCCGAGGTGATCGTCAAGCCCACCACGGGCCAGATCGACGACCTGCTGCACGAGATCCGTGAGCGGGTCGAGCGGAACGAGCGCGTGCTCGTGACGACGCTCACGAAGAAGATGGCCGAGGACCTCACCGACTACCTGCTCGAGAAGGACGTGCGGGTCCGGTACCTGCACTCCGAGGTCGACACGCTGCGGCGCGTCGAGCTCCTGCGCGAGCTGCGGCTCGGCGAGTACGACGTCCTCGTCGGCATCAACCTCCTGCGCGAGGGCCTCGACCTCCCCGAGGTCTCGCTCGTCGCCATCCTGGACGCCGACAAGGAGGGCTTCCTGCGGTCGCCCAAATCGCTCATCCAGACGATCGGCCGCGCGGCGCGCAACGTGTCGGGCCAGGTGCACATGTACGCGGACCGGACCACGGCCGCGATGGCGGCGGCCATCGAGGAGACCGAGCGCCGCCGCGAGAGGCAGGTCGCGTACAACACCGAGCACGGCATCGACCCGACGCCGCTGCGCAAGCGCATCTCCGACGTGACCGACATGCTCGCGCGCGAGGACGTCGACACGGCCGAGCTGCTCGCCGGCGGGTACCGCCAGCCGGGCAAGGGCGCCAAGGGGCGGGCCCCGGTGCCGGGTGGGCCGAAGGAGGGTGCGACGTCGGGCAACCGCCTCGCCGGCGCGGCGGCGAGCGAGCTCGCCGACCTGATCCAGGAGCTCAGCGACCAGATGCACGCGGCCGCCGGGGAGCTCCAGTTCGAGCTCGCCGCACGGTTGCGCGACGAGATCTCGGGGCTCAAGAAGGAGCTGCGGCAGATGCAGGCCGCGACGGCCTGAGTCGATCCCCGGGGCGGTCGCGGGAACACGCGGCGGGGTGGGCGTGTTGACGCGAGTCGAGGCGTCATGGCCTATGCTGGCTCCTCGTTAGAAGGGGAGTATTCCTCTCGCGGTGATGTCGTCATCACGGCCGGCGCAGTCGTCGGTCCGGTGTCACCGGTCCCGCAACCACCAGCCCGCGTCCCGTGCGGGTGCGCGTGGCGGTGCGTGGCGGAAGAGACCTTCGGTACACAGTGCTACCCACGTACCGGAGGAAGCTTCATGGATGTGCCCGTCTGGGTCTGGCTCGTCACCGTCGGCGTGATCCTCGCGATGCTCGCCGTCGACTACGTCGGCCACGTACGAACCCCCCACGCCCCGAGCCTGCGCGAGGCGACGCGGTGGTCCATCGCCTACGTCGCGATCGCGCTCGTCTTCGGCGTCGTCGTGTGGGTCGTGTGGGGCGGCACGTACGGCGGCGAGTACTTCGCCGGCTACATCACCGAGAAGAGCCTCTCGGTCGACAACCTGTTCGTGTTCGTCCTCATCATGACGAGCTTCCGGGTGCCCCGGCTGTACCAGCAGAAGGTCCTGCTCATCGGGATCACGATCGCGCTCGTGCTGCGGACGATCTTCATCTTCCTGGGCGCCGCGGTCATCGAGAACTGGGCCTGGGTCTTCTACGTCTTCGGCGCGTTCCTCATCTGGACCGCCGTCGCGCAGGCGCGCTCCGGCACGGACCACGACGAGGAGTTCAAGGAGAACGCGGTCCTGCGCCTCACGCGCCGGCTCCTGCCGACGACCGACTCGTACGTCGAGGACCGCATGACCACGAAGATCGACGGCAAGCGGTTCATCACGCCGATGCTCATCGTCATGATCGCCATCGGCAGCGCTGACCTGCTCTTTGCGGTCGACTCCATCCCGGCGATCTTCGGGCTCACGCAGGAGACGTACCTCGTCTTCACCGCGAACGCGTTCTCCCTGCTCGGCCTGCGCCAGCTCTACTTCCTCATCGACGGGCTCCTCGACCGCCTCGTCTACCTCAACTACGGCCTGGCCGCGATCCTCGGGTTCATCGGGATCAAGCTCGTGATCCACGCGATGCACACCAACGAGGTGCCGTTCATCAACGGTGGCGAGCACATCACCGCGATCCCCGAGATCTCCACGCCCGTCTCGCTGGGCTTCATCCTCGTGGTCCTCACCGTCACGACCGTCGCGAGCCTCGCCCGCTCGCGCGCGGACCAGCGCCGTGAGGACGCGCACATCGAAGAAGGTTCCTGATGATCCACGAGCTCCCGCTCTGGTTCGAGTGGGCGTCGCTGTCGGCGCTCGCGGTCCTGCTCCTCGTCGACCTGTTCGTCGTCGGGCGACGCCCCCACGTCCCGTCCATGCGCGAGAGCGCGCTGTGGGTGGGGTTCTACGTGGTGCTCGCACTGGTGTTCGGCGGGCTCGTGGCCCTCGTCGGGGGCGGTGCGCCGGCCGGTGAGTTCTACGCGGGCTGGCTCACCGAGTACAGCCTCAGCGTCGACAACCTCTTCGTCTTCGTCATCATCATGGCGAGGTTCGCGGTGCCGCGGGAGCAGCAGCAGCGCGTGCTCATGGTCGGCATCATCGTCGCTCTCGTGCTGCGCGGCGCCTTCATCCTCGCGGGCGCGGCGATCATCGCGCAGTTCGTCTGGGTGTTCTACCTCTTCGGCGCGTTCCTCGTCTACACGGCGGTCAAGCTCGTCATGGGCGACGACGAGCCCGAGGAGTACCGCGAGAACCGCGCCGTGCGCCTCCTGCGACGCGTGCTGCCGATCGGCACGCGGTACGACGGCGGGCGGCTGCGGTCGGTCGAGGACGGCCGGCGGGTCTTCACGCCCCTCGTCGTGGTGTTCCTCGCGATCGGCAGCACGGACCTGCTGTTCGCGTTCGACTCCATCCCGGCGATCTTCGGGCTGACGCAGGACCCGTTCATCGTGTTCACGACGAACGTCTTCGCGCTCATGGGCCTGCGCCAGCTCTACTTCCTCCTGGGCGGCCTGCTCGAGCGCCTCGTCTACCTGCCGATCGGTCTCGCCGTGATCCTCGGGTTCATCGGGGTCAAGCTGGTCCTGGAGGCGCTGCACGAGAACACGCTGCCGTTCCTCAACGGCGGCGAGCACATCGAGGCGGTGCCGACGGTCCCGATCTGGATGTCGCTCGTCGTGATCGTCGGGGCGCTCGCCGTGACGACGGTCGCGAGCCTGCTGCGCACGCGCGCGATGCGCGCGACGACGAGCCCGGCCGGGTCGGCGGCCGTCGCCGACGAGCCGGTCGAGGGTGCGCCGGTGGACGGCGCGCCGGTGGGCGACGCGGCGGCGGACGGCGCGGCGGCGGACGACGCGCCCGTACGAGGCGCGCGGGGGCGCTAGGACGTCAGACGCGGTCCGCCCAGTCGCCGATCACCGGCGACCACGGCCGCGTCGTGCGCTCGGCGATGAGCCCCGCCCGGGCGAACGGGTCGTCGTCGAGCACCTGGGCGACGTCCGCGGCCGACGCCCCCTCGAGCACGAGCAGAGCACCGGCCGGCGCGCCCTCGTGCGCGGGGAGCGGGCCGGACGCGAGGAGCATCCCGGCGGCGTGGAGCGCGCGCAGGAACGCGCGGTGCTCCGCGCGCAGCGCGTCGAGGTCCGCGGGGCGGTCGGCGTAGACGTAGGTCACGACGTGGATCGGCATGGTGCCCAGTGAACCAGCCCTGCCCGACGCCGTGGGCCGGGTCCCGCATCGCGGTCGCCCGGGCGGTGCTACCAGCCGCGCTCGCGCCAGTCGTGCAGGTGCGGGCGCTCGGCGCCCAGGATCGTGTCCGCGCCGTGCCCGGGGTAGACCCACGTCGCGTCGTCGAACCGCTCGAAGACGCGCTCCGTCACGTCCGTGAGGAGCCGGGCGAACCGCTCGGGGTCGCGCTCGGTGCTCCCTACGCCGCCGGGGAAGAGCGAGTCGCCCGTGAACAGGTGCAGGCGACCGGCGACCGCCCCCGGTTCCTGCACGACGTCCGGCTCGCGGTAGGCGAGGGCGACCGATCCCGGCGTGTGGCCGCGCAGCGCGACGACCTCGAGCGTGACGTCCGCCACGGTCAGGACGTCGCCGTGGCGCAGGCGTCGCTCGACGCGGACCCCGGTGAGGTCCTCGATCGCGTCGGCGTCGTCCGTGCCCGCGGCGACCGTCGCGCCCGTCGCCCCGACGACCGCGGCCAGGGCACGGGAGTGGTCGGCATGGCGGTGCGTCGTGACGACGAGGTCGAGCCGCCCCGCGGGTGACGCCCCGCGGACCAGGGCGAGCACGTCGTCCGGCTGGTCGGCCGCGTCCACGAGGACCTGCCGGCCGCTCGCCCGGGACGTGACGAGGTACACGTCGTTCGCGAGCGGTCCGACGGCCAGCTTGCGCACCTCGATCTCGTCGAGGCGGCGCACGTCCTGCGGACCGCCGACCGTCACCGCGCCCGAGTACGTCATGGACCACAGTCTGCCCCGTGGTGCAGGACTCGCGAAGATGCTGTCGAACACCAGTGCGACTGTGGGTGGCCGGTCGTACGATGCTTCGGTGAGCAATCGCCTCGTCATCTCCGGTGCCCGCGAGCACAACCTGCGCAACGTCGATCTCGACCTCCCGCGCGACGGGCTCATCGTCTTCACGGGTCTCTCCGGCTCCGGCAAGTCGTCGCTCGCGTTCGACACGATCTTCGCGGAGGGGCAGCGTCGGTACGTCGAGTCGCTGTCCGCGTACGCGCGCCAGTTCCTGGGGCAGATGGACAAGCCCGACGTCGACTTCATCGAGGGCCTCTCGCCCGCGGTGTCGATCGACCAGAAGTCCACCAACCGCAACCCGCGCTCGACCGTGGGCACGATCACCGAGGTCTACGACTACCTGCGCCTGCTCTTCTCGCGCGCGGGCACCCAGCACTGCCCGGTGTGCGGCGAGCGCGTGACCGCGCAGACCCCGCAGCAGATCGTCGACCGCCTGCTCGAGCTGCCCGAGGGGACGCGCTATCAGGTGCTCGCTCCCGTCGTGCGCGGCCGCAAGGGGGAGTACTCCGAGCTGTTCAAGGAGCTCCAGGCGAAGGGCTTCGCGCGGGCCCGGGTCGACGGCGAGGTGCGCACGCTCACCGACCCGCCGGTCCTCGAGAAGAAGCTCAAGCACGACATCGAGGTCGTCGTGGACCGCCTCGTCGCGCGCGAGGGCGTGCAGCGCCGGCTCACCGACTCGGTCGAGACGGCGCTCGGGCTCGCCGGAGGACTCGTCGTCGTCGAGCTCGTCGACGCGGAGGCCGACGACCCGGGCCGCGAGCGCCGCTTCTCCGAGAAGCGCGCGTGCCCCAACGACCACGAGCTCGCCCTGGACGAGATCGAGCCGCGCACCTTCTCCTTCAACGCCCCCTACGGTGCGTGCCCCGAGTGCACGGGTATCGGCTTCCGCCTCGAGGTGGACCCGGACCTCGTCGTGCCCGACGAGGAGAAGACGCTCGCGGAGGGCGCGATCGCGCCGTGGGCGCAGACCTCCTCGGAGTACTACGAGCGGGTGCTGACGGCGCTCGCGGACGACCTCGGCTTCTCGATGGACACGCCGTGGCGGGCGCTGCCCGAACGCGCGAAGAAGGCGGTGCTGCACGGTCAGAACCACCAGGTCCACGTCCGCTACCGCAACCGGTGGGGGCGCGAACGCCAGTACTCCACGGGCTTCGAGGGCGTCATCACGTTCCTCGAGCGCCGGCACACCGAGACCGAGTCCGACTGGTCGAAGGAGAAGTACGAGGCCTACATGCGCGAGGTCCCGTGCCCGGTGTGCAAGGGTGCGCGCCTCAAGCCCGAGGTCCTCGCGGTCAAGGTCGGCGGACGGTCGATCTGGGACGTGTGCCGGCTGCCCCTGCGCGAGGCTGCGGCGTTCCTGGGCGCGCTGGAGCTCGGCACGCGCGAGCGTGCCATCGCGACCGAGGTCCTCAAGGAGATCGACGCGCGCCTCGGCTTCCTGCTCGACGTCGGGCTCGACTACCTGTCGCTCGAGCGACCTGCCGCGACCCTCTCGGGCGGCGAGGCGCAGCGGATCCGGCTCGCGACCCAGATCGGCTCCGGGCTCGTCGGCGTCCTCTACGTGCTGGACGAGCCGAGCATCGGCCTGCACCAGCGCGACAACCGCCGCCTCATCGAGACGCTCACACGGTTGCGCGACCTCGGGAACACGCTCATCGTCGTCGAGCACGACGAGGACACGATCCGCAGCGCCGACTGGGTCGTCGACATCGGCCCGGGCGCGGGGGAGCACGGCGGTCGCGTCGTGCACTCGGGGGACTACGCCGGCCTGCTGGAGGCCCCGGAGTCGGTCACCGGTGCCTACCTGTCCGGCAGGCGCAGCATCCCGCTGCCCGCGGAGCGCCGCCCGACGGACCGCGACCGCCAGGTGCGCGTCGTCGGGGCGCGCGAGCACAACCTCACGGGCATCGACGTGAGCTTCCCGCTCGGGACGTTCACCGCGGTGACGGGGGTGTCCGGCTCGGGCAAGTCCACGCTCGTGAACTCCATCCTCTACACCGTGCTCGCGAACGAGCTCAACGGCGCCCGCCAGGTCGCCGGTCGCCACACGCGCGTCACAGGGCTCGACCAGCTCGACAAGGTCGTGCACGTCGACCAGGGGCCGATCGGCCGGACGCCGCGCTCGAACCCGGCCACGTACACCGGCGTGTGGGACCACGTGCGCAAGCTCTTCGCCGAGACGACGGAGGCCAAGGTCCGCGGGTACACGCCCGGCCGCTTCTCGTTCAACGTCAAGGGCGGGCGCTGCGAGGCGTGCTCGGGCGACGGCACGCTGAAGATCGAGATGAACTTCCTGCCCGACGTGTACGTGCCCTGCGAGGTGTGCCACGGGGCGCGGTACAACCGCGAGACGCTCGAGGTCCACTTCAAGGGCAAGACCGTCGCGGACGTCCTCGACATGCCGATCGAGGAGGCCGCGGAGTTCTTCGCCGCCGTGCCCGCGATCTCGCGGCACCTCAGGACGCTCGTCGAGGTGGGTCTCGGGTACGTCCGGCTCGGGCAGCCGGCGCCCACCCTGTCGGGTGGCGAGGCGCAGCGCGTGAAGCTCGCCAGCGAGCTGCAGAAGCGCTCGACCGGTCGCACGATCTACGTGCTCGACGAGCCGACGACCGGACTGCACTTCGAGGACATCCGCAAGCTGCTCGGAGTGCTGCAGTCGCTCGTCGACAAGGGCAACTCCGTCCTCGTCATCGAGCACAACCTGGACGTCATCAAGAGTGCGGACTGGGTCGTGGACATGGGTCCCGAGGGCGGCTCCGGCGGCGGTACGGTCGTCGCCGAGGGCACGCCCGAGCAGGTCGCACGCGTCGAGGGGAGCCACACCGGGCGGTTCCTCGCCGAGATCCTCGACCAGCACCCTCCGGTTCCGGTCGGGGCACCCGCGGCGAAGTCGGCCGCGGCCACGGCACCCGCCAAGGGCGCCAAGGGTCGCTCGGCGAAGGCGCGCCGCGCGACGGACGAGGGACAGCGGTCGGGCGCGCGACGGAAGGACTCGGCCGCGTAACCCGGCTCCGGTCAGGCGGCGGCGAGGCGCGCCGGCGCCGGGTCCACGAGCACGCGGAAGTTCACGGAGCGTGCGATGAAGCAGTGGTCGTGCGCGCGCTGGTGGAGCGTGGCGAGCGACGCGTCGTCCGCCCCGGGGCCGTCGTCGACCACGACGCGCGGGTGGAGGGTGACGTCCGTGAACTGGCCCTCGCCGCCCGACTCGACGCGCATCGACCCGGTCGCGTCGTCGACGTACTCGCGCACGACCACGCCGGCTGCCGCGGCCAGGTGCAGGAACCAGAGCATGTGGCACTGGGACAGGCTCACGACGAACAGCTCCTCGGGGCTGTAGCGCGTCGGGTCGCCGCGGAAGGCCGGGTCGGACGACCCGGGCAGCGGCGGACGACCCGGCAGCAGGACGTCGTGGTCGCGGCCGTAGGACGTGTAGGAAGCGGTCCCCCTGTCGCCCGCCCCGGTCCAGCGGACCGTGGCGGCGTACCCGTGCTGTGCGCTCATGCCCGTCACCCTAACGGGCCGTGGCGAGGGTCACACCAGAGCCCCGCCGGTGGGCGCCCGGCCCTCGCCGACCCGACCACGTGGGCGGCCCGAACTAGGCTGGAGACCATGGCAGACCCCGCGACGTACCGCCCTGCGCCGGGGGAGATCCCCACGTCACCGGGCGTCTACCGGTTCCGCGACGAGCACGGCCGCGTGATCTACGTGGGCAAGGCGAAGAACCTGCGCGCGCGCCTGGCGAACTACTTCCAGGACGTGGCGAACCTGCACCACCGCACGCAGACCATGGTGACGACCGCGGCGTCGGTCGAGTGGACCGTGGTGGGCACCGAGGTGGAGGCGCTCGCGCTCGAGTACTCCTGGATCAAGGAGTTCGACCCGCGGTTCAACGTCAAGTACCGCGACGACAAGTCCTACCCGTACCTCGCGGTGACGATGGGGGAGGAGTTCCCCCGTGCGCAGGTCATGCGCGGCGCGAAGCGGCCCGGTACGCGGTACTTCGGGCCGTACGGGCACGCGTGGGCCATCCGCGAGACGCTCGACCTGCTGCTGCGGGTCTTCCCGGTACGCACGTGCTCCGCGGGGGTGTTCAAGCGCGCGCACCAGACCGGCCGGCCGTGCCTGCTCGGCTACATCGACAAGTGCTCCGCCCCGTGCGTCGGGCGGATCACGCCCGAGGACCACCGCGCGCTCGCGGAGGACTTCTGCGACTTCATGGCGGGCGACACCCAGCGCTTCGTGCGCAGGCTCGAGCGCAAGATGAGCGAGGCAGCCGCCGCGATGGAGTACGAGGCCGCCGCGCGCCTGCGCGACGACATCGTCGCGCTGCAGCGCGCGACGGAGAAGAACGCCGTCGTCCTGGGCGACGGCACCGACGCCGACGTGTTCGCGCTCGCGGGGGACGAGCTCGAGGCCGCCGTCCAGGTCTTCCACGTGCGCGGCGGCCGCATCCGCGGTCAGCGCGGCTGGATCGTCGAGAAGGTCGAGGACGTCACCGACGCCGAGCTCGTCGAGCACCTCCTGCAGCAGGTGTACGGGGCGGCCGAGGAGGCGGCCGCCGCGGACCCCGCGTCCGGTCCGTCCCGGGCGGCCGCGCGCGACGTCGTCCCGCGCGAGGTGCTCGTCCCCGTGCTCCCGCCCGACCCCGAGCAGGTCACGACGTGGCTGTCCGGGCTCCGCGGCGCCCGCGTGGACGTGCGCGTGCCGCAGCGCGGCGACAAGAAGGAGCTCGCGGCGACCGTGCGGGCGAACGCCGAGCACGCGCTCGCTCTGCACCGCACGCGCCGGGCGGGCGACCTCACCACGCGCAGCCAGGCGCTGCGCGAGATCCAGGACGCGCTCGAGCTGGAGACCGCCCCGCTGCGCATCGAGTGCTACGACGTGTCGCACAACCAGGGCACCTACCAGGTCGCGTCGATGGTCGTCTTCGAGGACGGGCTGGCGCGCAAGAGCGAGTACCGCCACTTCACGGTCCGCGGCCCCGAGGGCGAGGGCGCCGCGGACGACACCGCGGCGATGTACGAGGTCATCAGCCGACGGTTCAGGCGCTACCTCGCGGACCGGTCGCGCTCCGGCGAGGTCGAGCTCGACCTCGAGGCCGACGAGGTCGCCTCGGGCTCGGACGCCGCGGGCCGCCAGGCCGAGCGCGCCGCGGAGGCCGCCGGCTACACCCCGCGCAGCGGCGAGGTCGCGCCCGACGAGCCCGTCGACCGCCGCGCCCGGTTCGCGTACCCGCCCAACCTCGTCGTGGTCGACGGCGGCCCGCCGCAGGTCGCCGCCGCGGCCCGGGCGCTCTCGGACCTGGGGATCGACGACGTCGCGCTGTGCGGTCTCGCCAAGCGTCTCGAGGAGGTCTGGGTGCCGGGGGAGGACTATCCCGTCATCCTCCAGCGCTCGTCGGAAGGGCTGTACCTCCTGCAGCGCGTGCGGGACGAGGCCCACCGGTTCGCGATCGCGCAGCACCGCCGCCGGCGCAGCAAGGGCATGACGGCGTCCGTGCTCGACGACGTGCCCGGCCTGGGACCCGCCCGCAAGAACGCGCTGCTCAAGCACTTCGGCTCGCTCAAGCGCCTGCGCGCGGCGAGCGCCGAGGAGATCGCGAGCGTGCGCGGCATGGGCGAACGCACCGCCCAGGCGGTCGTCGCCGCGCTCGGCGGAGACACACCGGCGGACGACGGGGCATCCACCCGGGCGTGACCGCTGGCATGCTGGTGTCATGACCTCGGACCCGACCCCGGAACGACGACCGGAACCCACGCCGGAGCCCTCCCCGATCACGGTCCCCAGCGGTATCCCTGCGATCGAGGCGGCGACCCACGCGCCCGAGCGCCGCGAGGCGGAGGTGCTCATCATCACGGGCATGTCCGGCGCGGGTCGCTCGCGCGCGGCGGCGGTCCTGGAGGACCTCGACTGGTACGTCGTCGACAACCTGCCGCCCCGCATGATCGTGCCGCTCGTCGACCTGATGACCCGTTCCGGCTCGACGCTGGAGCGCATCGCTGCCGTCGTCGACGTGCGGGGCCGCGAGTTCTTCAACGACCTGGTCGAGGTCCTCGACCACCTGCGTCAGAACGGTGTCTTCTACCGGATCCTCTTCCTCGACGCGTCCGACGAGGTGCTCGTGCGCCGGTACGAGCAGGTCCGGCGCCCGCACCCCCTGCAGGGCGAGCGGCGCATCCTCGACGGGCTCGCGGAGGAGCGCCGGCTGCTCGCCAGCCTCGAGGAGCGCGCCGACGTCGTCATCGACACGTCGGAGCTCAACGTGCACGACCTCGCGCGCGAGGTGCGCGCCGCCGTCGCCGACGGCGCCCCGGACGCGCTGCGCATCAACGTCCTGTCGTTCGGGTTCAAGTACGGGCTCCCGCTCGACGCGGACCACGTCGTCGACGTGCGCTTCCTCGCGAACCCGTACTGGATCACCGAGCTGCGCCACCTCACGGGACGCGACGCGCCGGTGCGCGACTACGTGCTGGGGCGCCCGGGTGCGCTCGAGTTCGTCGACCGGTACGTGAGCGCCCTCGAGCCCGTGCTCGCGGGCTACCTGGGCGAGGAGAAGCGCTACGTCACCATCGCCGTCGGCTGCACGGGCGGCAAGCACCGGTCGGTCGCGATCAGCGAGGCGGTCGCCGCGCGGCTGCGCGCCCAGGGGCAGCGGGTGACGGTGACCGCGCGCGACCTCGGCAAGGAGTAGGGTCCCGGTGGTGACGAAGCGGAACCCCGCCGTCGTCGCCCTCGGGGGCGGCCACGGACTCTCGGCGAGCCTGTCCGCGCTGCGCCTCATGTCCGACCGCCTCACGGCCGTCGTGACGGTCGCCGACGACGGCGGCTCCTCGGGCCGCCTGCGCGAGGAGCTCGGCGTCCTGCCGCCGGGGGACCTGCGCATGGCGCTCGCCGCTCTGTGCGACGACTCCGAGTGGGGACGCACCTGGAGCGCGCTGCTGCAGCACCGGTTCACGTCCGAGGGGGACCTCGACAACCACGCCGTGGGCAACCTGCTCATCGTCGCGCTCTGGGAGCTGCTCGACGACCCGGTCGCCGGGCTCGACTGGGTCGGCCGGCTCCTCGGCGCCCGCGGTCGCGTGCTGCCCATGGCGTCGGTCCCGCTCCGGATCGAGGCGGACGTGCGGACGGACGACGGGCTCGAGACGGTCGTCGGGCAGAGCCAGGTGGCGGTGACCCACGGGCGCATCGAGCAGCTGCGCCTCGTGCCGTCCGACCCGCCGGCCTGCCCCGAGGCGGTCCAGGCCGTCGAGGAAGCCGACTGGGTCGTGCTGGGGCCCGGGTCGTGGTTCTCGTCCGTCATGCCGCACCTGCTCGTGCCCGACCTCGCGCACGCGCTGCACGAGACGCGTGCCCGCCGGTGCGTCACGCTCAACCTGTCGAGCGAGACGGGCGAGACGTACGGGCTCTCGGCGACGGAGCACCTCGAGGTGCTGCACAAGTACGCCCCCGGGCTGCGGATCGATGCCGTCGTGGCCGACCCGTCGGCGGTGGAGGACACCGAGCAGCTCGCCGACGCGGCCGCGCGGATGGGAGCGCGGCTCCTGCTGCGCCAAGTCCGTCGCGGGGACGGCACGCCCCGGCACGACGCGCTGCGGCTCGCCGCGGCGTACCGCGACGTGTTCGACGACGTCCTGGGCGACGTCGGCTCGCGCACCCCCTGACCGACCCGGCCTGCCGGTCGTCGGTGCGGCCCGCGCCGTCGCCCCCACGGCGCCCAGTCATCGGTGGCAGGATGTCCCGCATGGCGCTCACGGCACAGGTGAAGGACGAGCTGGCTCGGTTGCGGGTGGACAAGACGTCGTGCCGCAAGGCGGAGGTCTCGGCGATGCTCCGCTTCTCGGGCGGGCTGCACCTCATCTCGGGCCGCGTGGTCATCGAGGCGGAGCTCGACACCGCGATCGCGGCGCGCCGGCTGCGCGAGACCATCGCCGACGTCTACGGTCACACGAGCGAGCTGATCGTCGTGTCGGCCGGAGGGCTGCGCAAGAGCAGCCGCTACGTCGTGCGGGTGGTGCGCGACGGCGAGTCCCTCGCCCGCCAGACGGGCCTGCTCGACCAGCGCGGGCGTCCGGTGCGCGGCCTGCCCCCGCAGGTCGTCTCGGGGGGAGTCGAGGAGGCGGAGGCCGCGTG
>Ga0233369_1000646_pt1 | contig 13587 bp, 11 predicted proteins | sample ElkDunMinimDraft_26_FD_191537 | JGI IMG/M metagenome (GOLD analysis project Ga0233369, IMG submission 191537) | Fecal eukaryotic communites from dung pellets of Tule Elk in California, USA - Elk Dung D16 | ecosystem: Host-associated > Mammals > Digestive system > Large intestine > Fecal | place... | reverse complement strand
GCCGTTCCATCCGATGGTCTGTCATGTCCTTCCCAGCAGTTGCGCGCGCCCCGCAGGGCACGCTCTCTCCCCTTCCGCGCATCCGCAACATCATCGCCATCGGCTCCGGCAAGGGCGGCGTGGGCAAATCCACGACCGCGGTGAACCTTGCGCTTGCGCTGGCGGCCGAGGGGGCGAGGGTGGGCGTGCTGGACGCCGACGTGTACGGGCCCAGCATTCCGACGATGCTGGGTCTGTCCGGCAAGCCCGACAGTCCGGACGGCAAGTCCATCCTGCCGATGCAGGCGCATGGCATCGAGGCGATGTCGATCGGCCTGCTGGTCGACCAGGACACGCCGATGATCTGGCGTGGACCCATGGCGACGTCCGCGTTGACACAGCTGCTCAACGACACGTTGTGGGGCGGGGACGAGGCGCTTGATTACCTGCTCGTCGATCTGCCGCCGGGCACCGGCGATATCCAGCTCACGCTGGCGCAGAAGATTCCGGTCGCGGGCGCGGTCATCGTGACCACGCCGCAGGACGTGGCGACGCTGGACGCTCGCAAGGCGCTGCGGATGTTCGAGAAGGTCGAAGTGGCGGTTCTGGGGCTCGTCGAGAACATGGCCCAGCACGTCTGCTCGAATTGCGGCCACGTCGAACACCTGTTCGGCGAGGGCGGTGGCCAGCGCATGGCGGCGCAGTACGGCGTGCCGCTGCTGGGCTCGCTGCCGCTTGAGATCGGCATCCGCGCGCAGGGGGATGCCGGCGTGCCGATCGTCGCCGCGATGCCCGCATCGCCTGCCGCGACGGCCTATCGCGCCACGGCGCGGCGCCTGGTCGAAGAACTCGAGAAGCGCCCGCGCGCGCCGATGTCGATTTCCGCGTCGCTGCTCTGACCCAACTGCGCCATGGCCTGCCGGGGTGACGCCGGCAGACAGGCCGTGGACAATGACCGTCCAGGCCCAAGGCCGCAGGAACCCCACGATGAGCATCAAGAGCGACCGCTGGATCCGCCGCATGTCCGAGCAGCCGGGTGGCATGATCGAGCCCTTCGAGCCCGGCCAGATCAAGCAGGACCCGGCCGGCGCGCGCATCGTCAGTTACGGTACATCGAGCTATGGCTACGACGTGCGCTGTTCGCGCGAGTTCAAGGTGTTCACCAACATCAACTCGACGATCGTCGATCCCAAGCACTTCGACCCCAAGAGCTTCGTCGACATCGAGGCCGACGAGTGCATCATCCCGCCGAATTCGTTCGCGCTGGCGCGCACCGTCGAGTACTTCCGCATTCCGCGCGACACGCTGGTGGTATGCCTGGGCAAGAGCACGTATGCCCGCTGCGGGATCATCGTCAACGTCACGCCGCTCGAGCCGGAGTGGGAAGGGCATGTGACCCTGGAGTTCAGCAACACCACGCCGCTGCCGGCGCGCATCTACGCCAACGAGGGCGTGGCGCAGATGCTGTTCTTCCAGTCGGACGCCGATGACGTCTGCGAGACCTCGTACAAGGATCGCGGCGGCAAGTACCAGGGCCAGCGCGGCGTCACCCTGCCGCGCACCTGAGTGTCGCGGTCAACAGCGCGCCGGGGCAGCGCCGCAGCAGTGGTGTTGGCGGAGCTGTAAACGCCCGTCCGTTCACCGCAGCATTCAACATCCTCATTGCCCTCAGCACAAAAAGACAGGCCCGGCAAATGCCGGGCCTGTGCTGGTGCTGCTAGCGCTCTTTGACGATCAGAAGTCGTAGCGTGCGGTCAGGCGAACCTGACGCGGAGCCGAGTAGCTCAGCTCGCGGCCGTACATCGGATCCACCTCGTAGCGATTCAACGCATAGCGGCTGTAGTACTGGTTCGGGGCCTGGCGGTTCAGAACGTTCAGTACGTCCGCTTGCAGGGTGAGGCCTTCAACCCACTTCGGGGTATAAGCGGCGCTCAGGTTCAACGTGAACGACCACGGGGTCTCACCCTTCGAACCACGCGGCGAGAACGCGTAGTCATCCGACGGGGGGACATAACCAGCCGAGCCCGGCGCGGTGCCGGAGCCTGCCAAACCGCAGTAGTAGTAGTACGCGCCGTTGTACAGGCCGGCATCCGCGGTGGGGTAGTAGCTGGTGCAGTTGCGCGGACGACCCGAAGCAGCGATCAGCGAGCCACCGATGCGCCACTCAGGATTGATGGTGTACGAACCGAAGGCCTTGATCTGGTGATCGCGGTGGTTCGGCAGCACGCCATTGGCGCCCACCATCAGCTGCGGCAGGTCCCAATCCTGGGTAACCGAAACATCTTCCTGGCCGCCTGAGCCGGTATCCAGATCGGATGCCAGCTGGCCTTCGGTGTTGCCCCAGTTACGCGAGAAGGTGTACATCACCTTGCCGTAGAAGCCGTTCGAGAAGCCGCGCTCCAGGAACAGGTCGACAGCGTAGTAGCGACGCTTCAGCTTCGGCAGGCCCAGTTCCGCAGCGCTGTAGTCCACACGCTCCAGGCCATTGCCGTTGTCTTCATAGAACGAATTGGACTCGCCCGGGTTGAAGATGAAGCAGCCGCCGCCCAGCGCCGGGGCGCAGGTGTCATCGATCGCGCTCTTCAGGTCGCGATAGGTGAACTTGGCACCCCAGCTCAGGGTGTCGCTCAGCACCTGCTCCATGCCGATGATGAACTCATCCTGGTAGTGCGACTTCAGATCGATTGCGGCGACCGTACGCGGGTCCGGTGCATCGCCACATTCAAGGTTGGACGAAATCGCATTCGGGTTGCCCGGGCAGGAGTAGCCGGCGTTGGGGTCAACCGCAATGTTGGTCAGCCCGGTCGGGGTGCCATCTGCTGCCACGCCGGTGTAGGTGAAGTACTCCATGGTGTACAGCGAGCCGGACGCAGCGCGTACGGCCACGTTGTTCGGCAGGGCCAGGTGGTAGCGGCCGGCGTTGGCGAACACCTTCATGCTGGAGTCGCCGGACACGTCCCATACCACGCCCAGGCGCGGCGCCCACTGGTTGTCCTGCTCGACGTAGACCTCGCCCGCGCTGGTGTAGTTCTTGAAAGTCTCGTTGCGCAGGCCCAGCGACAGCAGCACGTTGTCAGAGACCTGCCAGCGATCCTCGATGAACTGGGCAGTCTGCTCGGTACGGACGTTGGCCAACTGGGTGTAGTACTGCTGGCGGACATAGTACCCCTGGGTACCGTAGCCACCGGCGGCAGCCGGCGAACCGATCACACCGTGCGAAGCGTCGATGGCAGCGTTGGGGTTGGCCGCACGGCTGTACACCCAGACAAAGCCGCCGCCGTACTCGCTGCCCGTGAAGGATTCGGCTTCCTGGTTGTCCAGACCCACGCGGATGTCGTGGTTGCCGAGGCGATACCCGACGTCCAGGCGCCAGCCCTTGGTTTCATCGAAGGCGCCGTCGACGTTGACGGTCGCGGCGGTCCAGCAACCGGCATAGTTGGCGGCGGGGATGCCCGGAACGCGGGCACTGGCGGAGGAGGAGGTGCGCGGACAAGCCGGGTCGTAGCCCCACGGCGACTGGGTATGCTCGATCTTCTGCCGGCCGTACAGGGCCGACACGGTGAGGTCATCGGTCAGCCAGCCGGTGTATTTGGCTATATAGAGCTTGGAGTCATCCTTTTCGTGGACGCCGGCGTTCTGCTCGCCCACGGGGGTCATCGTGGCGTAGTCGAACGCATAGCCGGTGCTGTTGTACTCACTGACGTCCGAGATCCCGGTGAACTCGATCAGATGATTGTCGGTGATGTTCCAGTCAATCTTGGCCGCCCAGCGTGGGTACTCGTAGCCGAACTCCTGGTAGCCATTGGCGGTACCCGGGGCCGAAGCCGTGCTCGCTCCCACACCTTGGCCTTCACGCTTGGTCATCTCCACGTCGGCGTAGATGAACAGCTTGTCCGGGACGATGGGTCCACCCACATAGGCGCCGGTCGTGTTGGTCCAGGAGTTGTTCCTGCCGCGGTCGATGTACAGGGTGCCATCGGTGCGCTTGGTGGGGTCGGGATTGTCCGGACCGTAGAAGCCGGTGTTCGGATAGAACGAATCACGCGGGCTGGCGCGCAGGGCCTCGGGGCTCCAGATGGTGTAGACGCCGCCCTTCCACTCGTTGGTGCCGCGCTTGGTCACCAGGTTGACCACGCCGCCGGTGGAGCGTCCGAACTCGGCGCCGTAACCGCCGGTCAGGATCTGCTGCTGATCGATGGCGTCGAACGGCAGGGTGGTCGAGCCGAGATTGGTCAGCGGGTTGGTTACCGCATAACCATTGATGTAGTAAGCGTTTTCCGAGGAAGCGGCGCCGCCGAAGCTCGGAATCGTGTTGCCGGCGTCGTTGGTGTAGCTGGAGTTGTAGGTGACGCTCGGCGCCAACAGCGCGACGCTGGCGATGTCACGGCCTACAGCGATCTGCCCGATCTGTTCTGCGGTAAACACCGAGCGGGTGTCGGTCTGGGAGATGTCGATCATCGGGACGGAGGATGCCGTCACCTCGACGCGATCCAGGTCCTGAACGCCTGCGCCACCAGTGAAAGAAACCTCGGTGCCGCTGGCGATATTGACGGCGACGTTCTCGCGGACCGCAACCTGCGCGCCATTCTTCTGCACGGTCACGCGATAGCGGCCGTTCGGGAGATCACTTGCCCGGTAACGGCCGTTCTTGTCGACAGTCACCGTACGGGAAACGCCCGTGTCAACGTTCTGTACGATGACGGTGCTGCCGGCTTCGCCTGAACCAAAGATGTTACCGGTCACGGACTGGGCATTAGCGACAGAAGCGATGCACAGGCCGAGGGCCATAGTCAGGGTCGCCCGCCGCAGCTTCGATGCATTCCTATTCATTAAGGTCCTCGTGATAATGCCGAAAATGAACGGCAGTTATATACACGTACCACACGAACGAAAAGTTAACCAGTCTTGCACCGTCGAGTACCTCCGCATTCCGCGCGACACGCTGGTGGTATGCCTGGGCAAGAGCACGTATGCCCGCTGCGGGATCATCGTCAACGTCACGCCGCTCGAGCCGGAGTGGGAAGGGCATGTGACCCTGGAGTTCAGCAACACCACGCCGCTGCCGGCGCGCATCTACGCCAACGAGGGCGTGGCGCAGATGCTGTTCTTCCAGTCGGACGCCGATGACGTCTGCGAGACCTCGTACAAGGATCGCGGCGGCAAGTACCAGGGCCAGCGCGGCGTCACCCTGCCGCGCACCTGAGCAACGTTCTTCCCGGGATGCGGCGCTCCGGGTCCCCGCCTGCCGGTGATGCCCGGCCTCAGCCTTGCAGCGCTGCCTGGAGGCTGGCGATCCGTGTGACCAGCTGCTCGGGCGTATAGGGCCTGGCAGCGACCCGGCCCCAGACCGGCGCCGGCCAGGCCGGATCGTCGCGTTCGCGGCCGATCACGTGGATGTGCAGTTGCTCGACCATGTTGCCGAGCGCGGCGATGTTGAGTTTGTAGGGCTGGAACGCGTCGCGCAGCAGGCGCGCGGCGGTGTCGATGTCGTCGGTCAGCGCACGTCGCTGGTCGGGATCGAGATCGATCAGTTCACGGGCATCGGCGATCCGCGGTACGAGCACCAGCCAGGGGTAGTTGGCGTCGTCCATCAGGCGCAGCTCGCACAGTCCGAGCAGGGCGAGGGGGTGGGTATCCTCCGCCAGTTGCGGGTGCAGGATGTACGGGCCGGAATGGCTCATGGCGCGGGCTCCCGCCGCAGGGCGGCGTCGAGGAAGGCGAGGGTCGCGCGACGGGCGCTGGTCGCGCTTTGCGCATGGTAGTGGTTGGGGTCGATATCCCGGTTGAAGCCATGGCCGCCCGGGTGCACGTGTACTTCCGCGTCCGGCTGCAGGGTCCTGTGGCGCTCGATGGCTTCCGGAGGAATCGAGGGGTCGTCGGCGCCGAAGTGGAACAGCATCGGCGCCTGCAGGGGCTCCTCGAGGAATGGCAGGGTCTGTGCGCCGTAATAGCTCGCCGCCAGCATGCCGAGCCGGGCGTTGGCAAGGAACGCGAGCGTGCCGCCCCAGCAGAAGCCGACTGCGCCCACACGGCGATGGCCCTGCGCCTGCAGCAGGTCGCGGCCGGCCCGCAGCACGCCGAGCGCCCGCTCGATACCGAGCGAGGCAACCAGGGCCCGGCCCCGGCTCACGCCCTCGGCGTCGTAGCCCAGCTCCACGTTGCGGGCGACGGGGTCGAACACGGCCGGCGCGAGGGCGACATAACCGGCCGCGGCATAGCCGTCGGCGACACTGCGGATATGCGCGTTGACGCCGAAGATCTCCTGGATGACCAGCAGCGCGCCCCGCGGCGCGGCGCCATGCGGCGGATCGGCACGCCAGGCGTGCACCGGTCCGTACGGGGTGGCGAGGCTGATGTCCCGGCCCATGCGGTTTCCCTGTTCAGGTGATGCCCCGAGTCTACCGGCGGCCCGGGGCCGATAGTGTGCGGTCGGTCCGGGCGCGACGCGGCGGTATACTGCGCGGCCCGCGCGTGGGCCTCATGCCGCGCGAACGCGATCCGGAGCCGCTGCAGCGGCCATCTCCCCAAGCAACGGTTCCCCATGTCCGCAGCCAATCCCAAGGTCGGGTTCGTCAGCCTCGGCTGTCCGAAAGCCCTCGTCGATTCCGAACGCATCCTCACCCAGCTCCGGGTCGAGGGCTATGACATCGTGCAGACCTATGACGATGCCGACGTCGTCGTCGTCAACACCTGCGGCTTCATCGATTCGGCGGTGACCGAATCGCTGGATGCGATCGGCGAGGCGATCTCCGAGAACGGCAAGGTGATCGTCACCGGGTGCCTGGGCAAGCGTTCGGAGGTGATCCGCGAGGCGCACCCGGGCGTGCTGTCGATCAGCGGGCCGCAGGACTACGGCTCGGTGATGCGCGCGGTGCACGCCGCGGCGCCGCAGAAGCATGACCCCTTCCTCGATCTGCTGCCGCGCCGTGCGGCAATGGACGACGACGTCGGCATCAAGCTGACGCCCAAGCACTACGCGTACCTGAAGATCTCCGAAGGCTGCAACCATCGCTGCAGCTTCTGCATCATTCCGTCGATGCGCGGCGATCTGGTGTCGCGCCCGGTCGATGACGTGCTGCGCGAGGCCGAAAAGCTCGTGCGCGGCGGGGTGCGCGAGCTGCTGGTGATCTCGCAGGACACCTCGGCCTATGGCGTCGACGTGCGCTATGCCGAGCGCACCTGGCGCGAGCGCCAGTACGCCACGCGGATGAAGGCGCTGTGCGAAGGCCTCTCGGAACTGGGCGTGTGGACGCGTCTGCATTACGTGTACCCGTATCCGCACGTCGACGACATCATCCCGCTGATGACCGAGCGCCACGTCGACGGCATGCCGAAGCTGCTGCCGTATCTGGACGTGCCGCTGCAGCACGCCAGCCCGCGCATCCTCAAGCTCATGAAGCGGCCCGGCGCGATCGACAAGACCCGCGAGCGCATCGCGCGCTGGCGCGAGATCTGCCCCGAACTGACGATCCGCAGCACCTTCATCGTCGGCTTCCCCGGCGAGACCGAGGACGATTTCCAGCAGTTGCTCGACTTCATGGACGAGGCCCAGCTCGACCGCGTAGGTGCGTTCGCCTATTCGCCGGTCGAAGGCGCGACGGCCAATGCGCTGCCGGACGCGGTGCCCGAGGAAGTGAAGCAGGAGCGTCTCGCGCGCTTCATGGACAAGCAGGCGGAGATCTCCACCGCGCGGCTCGAAGCCAAGGTCGGCACGGTGCAGATGTGCCTGGTCGACATGGTCGACGGCGATCTGGCGATCGCGCGCTCGATGGGCGACGCGCCCGAGATCGACGGCGTGGTACAGATCCAGGATGGCCGCGAAGCCGATCTGCAGCCGGGCGATTTCGTCGATGTGGAGATCATGGGCAGCGACGAGCACGACCTCTACGGCGAGGTCGCCGAGGTCCACGCGTGAAGCGCCTCGCGCTCGTGCTGCTGGCCATGCTGGGCGCGGCCGCGGCCGCGCAGGCAGGCGACGGGCTCAGTGGCACCTACCGGCCGGCGGGCGACGGCAGTGCTGCGTTTCCCGCCGACGCCGAGCTGGTGGTTCGCGCCGAAGGCCGCGGCTGGCTCGCGATGTTCCGCGGCGAAGGGCTGGCGCTGCTGCCGCTCGATCGCCTGGAGCAGGCGGGACTGTTTCCGGATGTCGATCCGCAGGCCCGTCTGCAGTGCGCATACTCGCGGGCGTTCCTGCTGTGCCGGGTGTCGCCCGGCACGGAGTTCCCGCAGCAGAATTTCAGGTCGACGACCGGCTACTTCACCGCGCTGTCCGACGAGCGGATCTTCGAGATGCGTCGTATCGACTGACCGCTCCGCGTTGCAGCGCAGAGTGCGGAGGATGTCGCTGCGTGACCCCGCGCTGCATGACCCCATCGCGGGCCGCGCCGCGCGCGATCCATGGCCGCCCTGGCCGGCTCACCTGCGTGTCGTCGCAGGCTGTGCGCGCATGCCGGCCGATGTCGCGGCCGCGCAGGCGTGGAGTGAAGCGCTGGCGGGCGGCCGGCGCAGGAAAGACGCATCGCTTCGGGCGCTGCATCCGCCCGATCACCCGCGGCTCGGGGCCGATTCCACCGTGTCCACGTACCGCCAGGCCGCCGCTTCGATCGCATCGAGCGCCGCGATCGCCCGTGGCAGCAGGCGTCGGCCCTCTTCGCCGGCGTCGTCGCGCATCCGGCCCGAGGCGTTGTAGTCGACCAGCGCCTGCCAGTCCGGCAGGCGGGTATCCACCGTCGCCTGCAGTGCCCGCAGCGCGGCATCGGCCTCGGTCGGGCCCCCCGGAGCGGCCAGCGCGACGCGCGCGCGGGCGTGGAAATCGGGCCCGAAATGGTGAGTGTCCGCGCGCGCGCGCCAGAACGCGCCGAGCCGGAACCGTTCGTCGTCGGCCGCGACCGGTCCGCGCGCGCCGCGATCGATCAGGAACCGACGCACGCGATGCGCGAGCTCGGCGTGCGCCCGGGCTTTCGCATCCACGCGTACCGTCGCCTCGGCGACCTGGGATGGCAACGGCGCATCCTGCATGCAGGCGGGCAGGGTCGCCAGCAGTACCGGCCACAGCGCCCGCGCCAGTCGTGGGCCGCCTCTCGCGGCGGACGCAGCGCCGGCGCGTACCCGCTGCCCGGCGCTCATGCCGAGCGGTAGGCGACCGCCACGACCGCGAAGCGCACCGGTCCTGCGGGCAGCTGGGCTTCGAACTCGTCGTCGACGCGTTTCTTCAGCATTGCCCGCGCGAGTGGCGAGTCGATGCTGATCCAGCCCGCCTTGGCGTCGGTCTCGTCGGGACCAACGATGCGATAGCGCGCCAGCTCGCCGCTGTCGGTGTCCTCCAGCTCGACGTAGGCGCCGAAGAAGATCGCGTCCGCATCGCTGGGCACGGTGTCGACCACGCGCAGTGATTCGAGCCGCTTGGACAGATACCGCACCCGCCGATCGATCTCGCCGAGCTGTTTCTTGCGGTAGGTGTACTCGGCGTTCTCCGAACGGTCGCCTTCGGCTGCGGCCGCGGACAGCGCCCGCACCACCTCGGGCCGGCGCACGCGCCACAGGTCGTCGAGCTCGGCCTTGAGCCGTGCATGCCCCTCGGGCGTGATCAGCGCGGTGCTCGCCGCGGAGGGTGGACGCCAGCGACTCATCGGGCACTCACCTGACGCGCATCCCGCCGAGCAGGTTGCGGACGATGCGATTGGTGATCGTGCGCACCGCCTGCTTGCCGGCTGCCTGCACGGCGCCCTGGCGGCGGCTGGTGCCGAACAGGAACTCGTTGATCGACCGGCCGACACCGCCTTCGGCGTCGGCCTCGCGCGCGGTTTGCGCGGGCGGGGTTTTTGCCTGCGCGGCGGCATCCTGGGCGCGGCCGGCGAGCAGTTCCGCCGCCGACTCGCGGTTGACCGGGGTGTCGTACTTGGCAGCGACCGGACTGCCGGCGCGCACACGTGCGCGCTCGTCCGCACTGATGCCACCCATCCGGCAGCGTGGCGGCGCGATCAGCGTACGTTCGACCGGCATGGGCACCGCCTTGTGCTGGAGGGTCGAGACCAGTGCCTCACCGGTTGCGAGTTGCGAGATCGTCGCGGCGACATCGAGCGCGGGATTCGGCGCGAAGGTTTCGGCCGCCGTGCGCACGGCCTTCTGGTCGCGCGGGGTGTACGCGCGCAGTGCGTGCTGCACGCGATTGCCGAGCTGGCCGAGCACAGCCTCGGGCACGTCGTCGGGGAACTGCGAGCAGAAATACACCCCGACGCCCTTGGAACGGATCAGGCGCACGACCTGTTCGATGCGCTGCTGGAGTGCACGGGGCGCATCGTCGAAGAGCAGGTGCGCTTCGTCGAACACGAAGACCAGCTTCGGTCTGTCGAGATCGCCGACTTCCGGCAACGTCTCGAACAGCTCCGACAGCAGCCACAGCAGGAACGTGGAATACAGGCGCGGGCGCAGGACCAGCTGGTCGGCGGCCAGGATGCCGATGACGCCGCGGCCGTCGGTGGTCGTGCGCATGAGGTCCGACAGCTCCAGCGCCGGCTCGCCGAAGAAGCGGTCGCCACCGTCCTGTTCCAGCCGCAGCAGCGCGCGCTGGATCGCTGCGACCGATTGCGGGCTGACCAGCCCGTAGCGGGTGGAGATGTCCTTGCGCTCGTCGGCGACCACGCCGAGCAGGGCGCGCAGATCCGCGAGGTCGAGCAGCAGCAGGCCGCGGTCATCAGCCAGCTTGAACACGATGTCGAGCACGCCGGACTGGGTGTCGTTGAGTTCGAGGATGCGCGACAGCAGCAGTGGCCCGACCTCGCTGACCGTCGTGCGCACCGGATGGCCCAGCTCGCCGTAGAGATCCCAGAACACCACCGGACTGGCGGCGGGCGCCCAGTCGGGGATGCCGATCTCCAGGGCGCGCGCCTGCAGAGCCTCGCTCGCGGCGCCCGCGACCGCGAGGCCGGCGACGTCGCCTTTGACGTCGGCCATGAACACCGGCACGCCGATCCGCGAGAAGCCTTCGGCCAGGGTCATCAAGGTCACGGTCTTGCCGGTCCCGGTCGCACCGGCGACGAGGCCGTGGCGGTTGCCGAGCCCGGGCAACAGGTATACGGGCCCGGCATCGGGCGTGGTGACGGCCTTGCCGAGCAGGATCGGGTCCATCGCATGCATGTCCTGGCGCCAGGGACAGTAATTCTAGCGACTGTGTCGCAGGTAGCGCTTCGCGCTACGCGCCTTGCCGGGCTGCGAGGGGCAGGGCTACCCTGCGGGCCCTCTCTGCTGGACCGCTGTCACGATGCGAGATTCCGTTTCCACGACGCTGCGTTTCGGCGCGCTCGCGATCGCGCTGGCCCTGGCCGGCACGGCCACCGACGCGCAGGCGCAGTCGCGCCGCGACCGCGAGGCCGCCGAGGCCCTGACCCAGCGCATGCTCGATGCAGAGGGCCGCTACCGCCAGGCGCTGGTGCAGCTGGCCAACGACGATCCCGCGGGCATGGATGCGAGCAACGCCGCGCTCGAGGACATGGAAGACGTGATGCTGGCCTGCGAGAAGCAGCGTGCCTGCAGCGTTCCGCAGCTGCTGACCACCTACAAGCGCCTGCTCAAGGCCGACGCCGACGCCCAGGCCGGCCAGGGGTCCGACGACGCCGGCATCGGCGGAGCGGACGGCGGGCTCCCCACCGCCGACGTGCCGGCCGCCGCGAGCGCATCGGCGCTGCTCGCCGAGGACGAGCGCTTCAAGCGCATGGTCCAGCTCAATCCCGCGGTGCAGGCGTCGATCCGGCGCTGGCTCACCGACATGCGCGTGGCGCTGATGACCAGCCACGAGAACTACCAGTACATGCAGCACCTGATGTCGCCGGCGTTCAAGCGCAGTGGCCTGCCGGAGGCGCTGCTGTTCGGCATCCTCGCCAAGGAATCCAACGGCCGCGTGCACGCGCGGTCGCGCGCAGGCGCTGCCGGGCCGCTGCAGTTCATGCCGGCGACCGGCCGGCGCTTCGGCCTGGGGCCCGACGGCACAGGCTTCGACACCCGCTACGACCCGCGCCAGGCCGCGGACGCTGCCGCCGTGTATCTCAACGAGCGCTTCGCCCAGCACGGCAACGAGATCGAGTACTGGCTTGCCGGCTACAACGGCGGCGAAGGCCGCGCGCTGCGCGTCTACCGCGAGGCCGCGGGGCGCAGCTTCTGGGATCCGTCGGTCTACAACCAGTTTCCCGCCGAAACCAGGGACTACGTCCCGATGGTGATCGCCGCGGCCTGGCTGTACCTGCATCCGGAGGAATACGGCCTGACCTTCCCGAAGATCGACACGCGTCCGGCCACGTTCACGCTCGAGCGTCCGGCTTCGATCTACGAACTGACGATCTGCCTGGGTAACGGCAATACCCGCGACGGCTACATGCGCGCGCTGCGCAACCTCAACCCGAGCTACGAGGCCGACAGCCTGCTGCCGGTCGGCACCACGCTCGCCGGCACCACGCGGATCGCCAGCCTCTACAAGCGCTGGTGCGTGCGTGGAGAGCGCGCCGATCTGGCCGCAGAGCTCGTCAACAGCGACCCGCGTGCCGCCATCGTGCGTACCGGCGCGATCGAAGTGATGTCGGTGGGGGATACCCCGGCGCCGGCCGCGCTGCCGCCCGCGCCCGCTGCCCCGCGTCCGCCACAGGTTGCGCCTGCCGCAGCGCGCACGCATCGCGTCGCGCGTGGCGAAACCCTCGGCAGCATCGCCCAGCGCTTCGGTTGCGATGTGCCCGCGCTGGCCGGCGCCAACGGCCTGCGGGCGCCGGCATATACGCTCCGGCTGGGTCAGACGCTGAAGCTGGAGGGGTGCTCGCGCTCAGGGTGAGGGATGGTTGAACACTTCGCCTGTGGGAGAGCCGACGCGCATGGCGTCGGGTGATGGCAGGGGGTCTCGCGGGAGAGCCGCAAGCCCCCTCACCCCAACCCCTCTCCCAGAGGGGGAGGGGCTCTATTTGCCGGATGCTGCATGACCGAAGCGGCGCAGCACGCCGCTTTCAGTCAGCAGTCCGCATCGCCAGCCGCTGCCCGAGCCGTACCGGCGATTCGGCATGCAGCGACGGATCGAGTTCGGCGACGCCCTTCGGCAGCAGCACGATGACCGTCGAGCCGTAATTGAAGCGCGCCATCTCCTCGAAACGTTGCAGGGTGATGCCACGGCCGCGCCAGTCCTTGCGCTGGATGCGATCGCCATAGGCGGGGATCTCCTCGCCGCTCCAGACCGTCTCCACGCCCGATACCAGCAGCGCACCGACCATGACCTGCACCATCGGCCCGAAATCGGTGTCGAAGTGGCAGACCAGGCGCTCGTTGCGCGCGAACAGGCGCGGTACGCGGCCGACCGCCGCGGTGCCGACGCTGAAGAGCCGGCCGGGCACGTGCACCGTCTCGCGCAGGGTGCCGGTCCACGGCATGTGCACGCGGTGGTAGTCGCGCGGCGACAGATAGACGGTGGCGAAGCTGCCGTCGAGAAACGGCGCCGCGTCCGCTTCGTCGCCCAGCAGTTCGGCGACCGTGAACGACTGGCCCTTGGCCTGGAAGATGCGCCCGGCCTCGATCGGACCGCACTGGCTGATGTGGCCGTCGGCCGGCATCACCAGCGCACGCGGATCGGGATCGGGC
>Ga0233369_1000645_pt1 | contig 13595 bp, 12 predicted proteins | sample ElkDunMinimDraft_26_FD_191537 | JGI IMG/M metagenome (GOLD analysis project Ga0233369, IMG submission 191537) | Fecal eukaryotic communites from dung pellets of Tule Elk in California, USA - Elk Dung D16 | ecosystem: Host-associated > Mammals > Digestive system > Large intestine > Fecal | place... | reverse complement strand
CGCGCCGAGGCGACGGTGGAGAGAAACGGCTTGCCCTGGATCACGCACTGGCGCTTGAGCGCGACGGCCTCGGGGAAGATCGAGGAGGGATCGACCGGGTCGATGAAGTAGATGGCGCCATCGAGCGTGCGGTCCTCCCCCATGCCGCCGACGACTTCGGCGACGAGTTTCATCAGGCCGCCGTCGCGACCATACGGATAGCGCCGGAGGCCGTCGTAGCCGGCGAGCGCGCCGCGCTGGCTGATCGCATCGTAGGTCCGGCCGACCGCGTGCAGGCTCAGCCCGAGTTCGCGCAAGCCCGCGCCGCTGGCGTGCAGCCAGCGGAACAGGGCGGCATCCCCGTTGGCGTGGTGACGCCGGTTGGCGGCCAGGCCGAGCCGCATCAGCCTTCCATCTGCTCGAGCTCGCGACCCCGGGTCTCGTGGACGTAGCGCAGCACGAACACCACCGACAGCGCCGCCGCGAACGCATAGAGTCCGTAGGCGCCGGCAAGGCCGATCCCGGCGAGCAGCATCGGGAAGGTCCAGGTGATCAGGAAGTTCGCGCCCCACTGGAACAGGCCGGCAACCGCGAGGCCCGAGCCCCGGATCTGGTTGGGGAACATCTCGCCGAGCATCACCCACATCACCGGGCCCCAGGACATGTTGAAGAAGATCACGTAGAGGTTCGCGGCGACCAGGGCCAGCACGCCCATCGAATCGGACAGCAGCAGGCGACCGTCATCACCAAGCGTGCCGGTAGCGAAGGCGATGGTGACGCCGGTCAGCGTGACCGCCATTCCCAGTGAGCCGATCCACAGCAACGGCTTGCGACCGATGCGGTCGACCAGCAGCAGCGACACGATGCAGGCGCCAATGCTCAGCGCGCCGGACAGCACATTGATCAGCAGCGCATCGTTCTCCGAGAAACCGACGGCCTGCCACAGCACGGCGCCGTAATAGAAGACCACGTTGATGCCGACCAGTTGCTGGAACACGGCCAGGCCGATGCCGACCCAGACGATCGGGCGCACGCGCCCCGTGGCTTTGGAAATCAGATCGGAGAACTTCGGGCGATGCAGGTCGGCGGCCAGCGAGTCGCGGATCTCGCCGAGCTTGCGGCGGCCGTCGGCCTCTCCATACAGGCGTACGAGCACCTGTTCGGCCTTGACCAACCTGCCGCGGGCGACGAGGAAGCGCGGGCTTTCGGGAATCGCGAACAGCGCCAGCAGGAACAGCGCGGCGGGCGCGATCTCGATCCAGAACATCCAGCGCCAGGCCTGGTAGCCGCCCCAGAATTCCACCGTCGAGCCCCCAGCCACCCGGGCCAGCAGGTAGTTGCTGAGGAATGCCGCGAACAGGCCGCCGATGATCGCGATCTGCTGCATCGTCGCCAGACGTCCGCGATAGCGGGCCGACGAGACCTCGCTGATGTAGGCCGGCGACATCACGCTGGCCGCGCCGACCGCCAGGCCGCCGATGACGCGGTAGATGACGAACTCCAAAGAGCCGTTGGCGATGCCCGACCCCCATGCCGAGACCAGGAACAGCACCGCAGCTGCGATCAGCAGCGCGCGCCGGCCGAACACGTCGGCCAGCCGGCCGGCGAAGAATGCGCCCACCGCGCAACCGAGCAGCATCGAGGCGACGTTGAAGCCCGTGCCCACGGAGTCGGAATTGAAGGCCCGCTGCAGGCCGTCGACGGTGCCGTTGATGACACCACTGTCGAACCCGAACAGGAACCCGCCGATCGTGGCCACACAGCTGATCAGGATGATCAGGCCGGTGTTCTCGCCCGTCCGTGTTGACGTCATGCTGCTTCCCCTTGCGAAGTGATGGCGCGGCGTATGTTCAGCGGCGCAGGTACTGGTTGGTCAGGTTTTCGGGATATGGCTGCCGCCCGCTGCGCTGGGTCGGCTCGCCGGGAGCGTAACGTAATCTCGCGCCGATCCTGCGGGTCGCGTTGTCTGCGGCGGAGGCCGCCCATCGCCACGACCGGGGAGCCCGCGCGACGCGCCCACTGCCGGGCGCCGGTTCGGCACGGTGACTATCGGTGTCATTTCTGCTGCGATATCGCGGTTCCGGCGGTGCCGGGACTGTAGCGCCGCGCCCGGGAAAAGCCTTGCTGCAACGCAAAATGATGGAATCAGGCCTGTCTGCTAGGGTCTATTGACCAGCGGTGTCATCGAGGTGCGCCGCATGTTTCCCTACGGAGTTGCTGATGTCGCGATCAATGTTGCGTGCCCCCCTGCTCGTTGCCTGCTGCCTGGCCGGCCTGTCGTACGCCGCCGGTACTGTTGCTGCGACCCCCGCCGGCGCGGCGGCGGGTGCTTCGGAGGCGTCGCCCTGGGCACGCGGCATCGAGAACCAGCGCAAGGCCGATCTCGGCAACGGCACTTTCCTCAATCCGGTGTTCGCCGGCGACCGTCCCGACCCGTCGGTGCTCAAGGACGGCGAGGACTACTACCTGACCCTGTCCTCGTTCGATGCATATCCCGGCCTGCCGCTGTGGCATTCGCGCGATCTCGTGAACTGGCAGCCGCTGGGCCACGCGATCACGAAGAACGTCGGCTCGATCTGGGCGCCGGACATCATCAAGCACGATGGCCGGTACTTCATCTACTTCCCGGCCCGGACCGGCGGTACCGAGGGCAGCGAGCGCAGCAACTACGTGGTCTGGGCCGACGACATCAGGGGCCCATGGAGCGAGCCGGTCAACATCGGTCTCGGTCGCTACATCGATCCCGGGCACGCGGTCGGCGAAGACGGCAAGCGCTACCTGTTCCTCAGCGGGGGCGCCTACGTGCAGCTCTCGGACGACGGCCTGAGCGTCGTGGGCGAAGCCAAGCACGTCTACGACGGCTGGCAGTATCCCGAGGAATGGGACGTCGAGGCCTACGCGCAGGAAGGGCCGAAGATCAACTTCCGCGACGGCTGGTACTACATGACCACTGCCGTCGGCGGCACCGCCGGCCCGCCGACCGGGCATATGGTGATCACCGCGCGTTCGCGTTCGATCCATGGACCGTGGGAGAACTCGCCGCACAATCCGATCGTGCGGACCGTCAGCCGCGATGAGCCGTGGTGGTCGCGAGGCCACGCGACGATCGTCGAAGGCACCGACGGCCGCTGGTGGATGATGTATCACGGCTACGAGAACGGGTACTGGACGCTCGGCCGGCAGGCGCTGCTGGAGCCGATCGAATGGACCGACGACGGCTGGTTCGTGGCCAAGGGCGGCGACCTCGGCCAGCCCCTGGCGAAGCCGGCGGGCGAATCGATCGGCGAACACGGCATGGCGCTGTCGGACGATTTCAGCAGCGGACGGCTGGGCGCGCAGTGGTCGTTCTACAACCCGACCCCGAACGAGTACGAACGGCTGTCGTTCGGCGACGGCACCCTGAGTCTGCAGGGCAAGGGCACGCAGCCGCGCGACAGCTCGCCGCTGACGGTCATCGCTGGCGACAAGTCCTACGAGTTCCAGGTGGAGATGGAGATCGAGCCGGGCGCGCAGGGCGGGGCGCTGCTGTTCTACAGCGACAGGCTCTACGTCGGCGTGGGCAGCAACGGCGAGCGTTTCATCATGCATCGCTATGGCGAAGAGCGGCCGACCCAGATCGCGCCCAGCACGACGGGCGGCAAACTGTGGATGCGTGTCCGCAACGATCAGCACATCGTCACCATCCACACCAGCACCGATGGCGAGAACTGGACCAAGTATCCGGTGCAGATGGAGATTTCCGGCTATCACCACAACGTGGCCGGCCGGTTCCTGGCTGTGAAGCCCGCGATCTATGCGGCCGGCGAGGGCCAGGTGCACTTCCGCAACTTCCAGTACCGCGCGCTCGACTGACGGTCTGGGCGCACGGACCGGGCCGTCATTCGACGCCCCGGCCCGTACCGCTAGAATGGATGCCGCGCGACAACCCAACGGACGGAACGACCGATGCCCGCAGCGAAGCAGACCCCGAAGGCAACGGTTCCGGTGGAGATGAAACGGCCGGCGACGATCAACGACATCGCCAGGCTCGCCGGGGTGTCCAAGAAGACCGTCTCGAGGATCATCAACCACTCGCCGCTGGTGCGGCAGGACACGCGCGAGAAGGTCGAAACGCTGATGCGCGAGGTGGGCTACTCGCCCGATCCGCTGGCGCGCGGGCTCGCATTCCGGCGTTCGTTCCTGATCGGCATGGTCTACGACAATCCGACCGCGCAGTTCATCGTGAACATGCAGTACGGCGCGCTGGATTCGCTGCGCGGGTCGGGCTTCGAGCTGGTGGTGCATCCGTGCGACAGCCGCAGTCCGGACTACGTCGACGGTGTGCGCCGGTTCGTCCAGCAGCAGAAGCTGCATGGCGTGATGCTGGTGCCACGCGTGTCCGAGGACCCGGCGCTGGCCGAGATGCTCGATTCGATCGGGATGCGCTACGTGCGCATCGCCGCGGTGTCGATGGACAGGCCCGAGCGCATGGTGGTCACCCATGACCACGATGGCGCCGCCGAGGTCGCCGATTATCTGCAGTCGCTCGGCCATCGCGACATCGGGCTGATCACCGGCCCGCGCGACTACCGCTCGTCCATCGAACGGACCGGGGGCTTTCTCTCGGCGCTGCAGAAGCGCGGCATCGAACTGCCCAAGTCCCGCATCGTGGAGGCCGGTTACACCTTCGAATCCGGCGTGGCCGCGGCGGAGAAGCTGCTGTCGGGCAAGAAGCGTCCAACGGCGGTCTTCTGCGGCAATGACGAGATGGCCGCCGGTGTCTATCGCGTCGCGATGCGCGAAGGCATCAGCGTGCCGCGCGAGTTGTCGGTCGTCGGCTACGACGACAGCCCGCTGGCGACGCGCCTGTGGCCGCCGCTGACATCGGTGCGTCGCGACACGCGCGATACCGGCCGCATCGCCGCGGCGATGCTGATCCAGCCCGAGGACGATCTCCGGCCGCTGGCCAGCGTGCGGCCGCACCTGATCCTGCGCGATTCCTGCCAGCCGCCGGGCTAGCGCTGCGGGCCCGCGTGTTGCACGCCGGCCTTCCGTCGTAGCGCTGCGTGCGCGGGTGAGGCGCGCCATGCGTGAATCCGTGCGCGCCCGCGGCACCCGGCGTTGACGGAATGCGTGCCGGGCCGCGCGCGCCGCATCGGATGGATGTCAGCGACCAGGCACGCGGCTGAACCCATGCCGCGGCGCGGTATGACACCGGTTACCGGACATCGTAGAATTGGCTGGCGCCTTCTGGCGCTCTGGAGGACGTCATGTACCGGAAGACCTACTACGCGACCCACCCCGGGGTCATGCAGGGCATCGACAACGAGGCGTTGCGCGATCTCTACCTGCTCGACGGCCTGTTCGCCGACGATGCGATCCGCCTGAGCTATACGCATTACGAACGGTTCGTCATCGGTGGCGCGTCGCCGCGTACCGCGCCGCTGTCGCTGCCGCAGCAGACCGAACCGGCCTCGGCTGCCGGGCGTCCTTTCCTGGAACGCCGCGAGCTGGGTGTCGTCAACGTGGGCGCCGGCGCCGGTACCGTGCGCGTCGACGGGGTGGAATTCGCGCTCGCGCCGAAGGACGGGCTCTACGTGCCGATGGGCAGCGCGGAGGTCGTGTTCGCGTCGAACGACGCCGCAGTGCCGGCGCAGTTCTATCTCGCCTCGACTCCCGCGCATGCGCGCTTCGAGGCGAAGAAGATCTCGATCGCCGACGCGGTGCCGCTGGAGCGCGGCGCGCTGGAAACCAGCAACGAGCGCACGATCTACCAGTACATCGTGCCGGCCACCTGCCAGTCCTCGCAGCTGTTGCTGGGCCTGACGATCCTCAAGCCCGGCAGCGTCTGGAACACGATGCCGCCGCATCTGCACGACCGGCGCAGCGAGGTCTATTTCTACTTCGATCTCGGCGAGAACGACCGCGTCTACCACTTCATGGGCGAACCCGACGCCCAACGCCTGCTGGTCATGCAGAACAACGAGGCCGTCGTCTCGCCGCCCTGGTCGATCCACATGGGCGCAGGCACCTCGAACTACTGCTTCATCTGGGCGATGGGCGGCGAGAACCTCGATTACACCGACATGCACGTGCTGGACATCTGCCAGCTCAAGTAACGGCCGCACCCGGCCACCCACGCACACAACAGGGAGCAATCAATGAGCAATCCGTTCAGCCTCGAAGGCAAGGTCGCGCTGGTCACCGGCGCCAACACCGGCCTGGGGCAGGGCATCGCGGTGGCGCTGGCGCAGGCCGGCGCGGACATCGCCGCGGCCGGCATCAGCCCGCCCACGGAAACCGAAGCCAAGGTCAAGGCGCTCGGCCGCCGCTTCGTGGCGATCGAGGCCAATCTGACCAGCATCGAGCCGGTACCGCGTCTGCTGCAGGAAACGCTCGATGGCCTCGGTGGCGTCGACATCCTGGTCAACAACGCAGGCCTGATCCGCCGCGCCGATGCGGTCGATTTCAGCGAGCAGGACTGGGACGACGTCATGAACGTCAACATCAAGTCCGCATTCTTCCTGTCGCAGGCCATCGGCCGGCACTTCATCGCCCAGGGCAGCGGCAAGATCATCAACATCGCGTCGATGCTGTCCTTCCAGGGCGGCATCCGCGTGCCGTCCTACACCGCCAGCAAGTCGGGCATCGCCGGCATCACGCGCCTGCTCGCCAACGAGTGGGCCGGCAAGGGCATCAACATCAACGCCATCGCGCCGGGCTACATGGCCACCGACAACACCGCGCAGCTGCGCGCCGACGAAGCCCGCAACAAGGCGATCCTCGAGCGCATCCCGGCCGCACGCTGGGGCGAGCCGTCCGACCTCGGTGGCACGGCGGTATTCCTCGCCAGCCGCGCGTCGGATTACGTCAACGGTGCGGTGATCCCGGTCGACGGCGGCTGGCTCGCGCGCTGATCCACCCACGTTCTGCGACCGGCCAGCCACATCGGCGGGCCCGTCGTTCTTTCCCCCTTCGAACACGCAAGAGAGACACGCCATGAAAATCGCATTGATGCAGGAATTCAGCCAGGCCGCCAAGAACCCGGTCGTGCTGGAGCAGCTCAACACGGTCGCCGCTGACAAGGGCCATACGGTCTTCAACGTCGGCATGGACGGCGACAACGACCACCGACTGACCTACATCCACCTGGGCATCTGCGCCTCGCTGCTGCTGAACTCGAAGGCGGTCGATTTCGTCGTCGCCGGCTGCGGCACGGGCCAGGGCGCGATGATGTCGCTCAACGCCTGGCCGGGCGTGTACTGCGGCTACTGCATCGAGCCGACCGACGCGTTCCTGTTCGCGCAGGTCAACAACGGCAACGCGCTGGCATTGCCGTTCGCCAAGGGCTACGGCTGGGGCGCGGAAATCAACATCCGCTACATCTTCGAGAAGGCGTTCGACGGTGAGCGCGGCCAGGGTTATCCGGCCGAGCGCAAGGAATCGCAGATGACCAACGCCGGCATCCTGGCGGACGTCAAGAAGGGCGCCTCGAAGGATTTCGTCGAAGGCCTGAAGGCGATCGACCAGGAGCTGGTGAAGCAGGCCGTCGGCGGCGAGCGCTTCCAGAAGGCGTTCTTCGACAACGCCAAGGACGAGGCGATCGTGGCTTACGTCAAGGAAGTCCTCGGCAAGTAACGCGCCGCGCGACATCGTCACATGCTGCAGGTCGTCGCCATCGTGCGGCGGCCTGCGGTTCGGTCCGGTTCGACGGAGTGCCGCCCCAAGATGATCCGTTTCCTGTCGCTGATGCTGCTGACCGTTGCCGCAAGTGCGTCCGTCGCGGCGCCCGCCACGCATCGCATCTTCATCGCCGGTGATTCCACCGCCGCTACCTATGGCCCGGAACGCGCGCCCCAGGCCGGCTGGGGACAGAAGCTGCAGGCCTGGACAGCCGACGGCTGGGAGGTCCGCAATCATGCGGTGGGCGGGCGCAGCACGCGCAGCTTCATCGATGAAGGGCGGCTCGACGCGATTGCCGCCGAACTGCGGGCGGGCGACGTCCTGCTGATCCAGTTCGGGCACAACGATGCCAAGCGCGAAGACGCCAGCCGCTACACCGATCCCGACTCCGACTATCCGCGGTTGCTGCAGCGCTATGTGGACACCGCGCGCAGCCGTGGCGCCACGCCCGTGCTCATCACGCCCGCGGCGCGGATGCTCTACGACTTCCGTTCGCTGCTCGATACCCATGGCCGCTACACGCTCGCGATGCAGGCACTGGCTGCGCGCGAGAACGTGGCCCTGATCGATCTCGATCGCAGTTCCAGCGCCTGGATCCGCCACCACGGCGAACGCGATGCCAAGCCCTTCTTCATGTTCGTGCCCGCGCAGGGCAAGTCCGACGGCACCCATTTCAGCGAGGCCGGTGCCGAGGCCGTGGCCTGCCTCGTCGCGGCCGGCTGGCGCGGGATCGATGCGGCCGCGCCGGTCAAGGCGGTGACCGCGGCCGACTGTCATGCGCTGCCAGCGCCGCCCGCGACGCCGGTCTCGCCCTCGGTGGTCGTCAACGAACGCGACATCGCGGTCGAGCAGCCCGGCCCCCACGACGGTCTCGGCACGACCACCGCCTATCCGTTCTTCAGCGATGCCACCGGTTTCGACCTGGTCTTCCGCAAGCGCGCCTTCCACCCCGGCGCGACCATCGGCGACCACGTCAACGACAAGGACGAGATCTACTACGTGCTGTCGGGGCGTGGCCGGCTGACGCTCAACGACACCGTGCGCGAGGTCGGGCCGGGTGATGCGATCCTCACCCGCAACGGCGATCGCCATGCGCTCGAGCAGCTCGGCGACGAGGAACTGGTGATCTTCATCGTCTACCGGCCGGTCGCGCGCTGAGAAGACCGCGCCGGGTGTAACCGTCCGGGTGCGCGTGCGACGGCCGCCGGCGCGCACGTGCCAAAGGGGGGTCTCCCCGGGAGGCGCCCATGTAGTCCGGAAGGCGGGCTGCCAGCCGGTCCGCGAATGTCGACCCGTCCGACGCGACCGGTCACCCTAAAGCGCGAGCACGCCTTGTCCGGGCGCCGGAACGCTCTGCGTGGCCGGGTTGCGATCGTCGGCGCGGCGCACGCCAGCTGCCGGAGCGTGCTGCGTTCGGCCTGGCCGGACCATCGGCGCCGCCCCGCCTTCGAGGGGCGTGCCGGCGCACGGATGACGGTCCAAGCGTCTCCTGCGCTGGCGCCTGATCGCGTGCTTTCTGCTCCGGCCTCGCCTGGCGCACTACCGGCCGATGGCACAGCCCCCGCCGATCGGCGAAAATGGCCCGGTCGCAGGTCCACCGGACCTGCTGCGCGGTTACCGGGCAGGCGCTTCGCACCCCGCGACCACACCATGCCCGCGACAGCCGCCCGGCGGCTGCACCGCACGCTTTTGACCCGTTCGACCCCGGCGCGCCACGCTGCGGCTGTCGCGCACGCCCCTGGAACCCTCTTGAATCCGATCCCCGCTCCGCTCCCGGCATCCGACGCCGACGATTCCCTGCCGCGGCGCGCCCGCGTCGCGCTCGAACTGCTCGAGGCGATCCGCGACGACCGCAGCGTGCTCGATGCCTTGCCCGACGCCGACCGGATCCGGCTGCTGCAGGCCGTCGCGGTCGTGCACCATCCCGAGCCGCGCGCGCGCCGCAAGCAGGCCAAGGAAGCGCTGCGCGAAGCGAACCGCGAGAAGGTGCGCCGCACCGAGGAACTGCTCGACCGGACCGGCATCCGCACGCTGCGCCGCAAACCGGTGTTCACCACGCCGAACTATTTCCCGCCGCAGCCGCCGGGCCAGCACGATCCGCGCAACTGCGCGAGCGAGCCGCTTGCCTATGCCGAATCGCCGGAACTGCTGCACTGTTACGTCTGCAAGCAGAAGTACACGCAGATCCATCATTTCTATGACCAGCTGTGCCCGACCTGCGCGGAACTGAACTTCCTCAAGCGCACCGAGACCGCCGATCTCACCGGGCGCGTCGCGCTGCTGACCGGCGGCCGGGTCAAGATCGGCTACCAGGCGGGTCTCAAGCTGCTGCGCGCGGGCTGCTCGCTGATCGTCACCACGCGCTTCCCGCGCGACTCCGCCCAGCGCTACGCGCAGGAGCCGGACTTCGAGCAATGGGGCCACCGGCTGGAGGTGTTCGGCCTCGACCTGCGCCATACGCCGAGCGTGGAGGCGTTCTGCGCCGAACTCGTCGCCACCCGCGAGCGGCTCGATTTCATCATCAACAATGCCTGCCAGACCGTGCGCCGCCCGCCGGCGTTCTATGCGCACATGATGGCGGGCGAGACCGCCGCGATCGAAACCCTGCCCGAGCACGTCCGCAGGCTCGTCGGCGGTTACGAGGGTCTGCGCGCGGCGGATCTGCTGCCCGGTGGAAGCCAGTCGCTGGTGGCCGGCGACACCAGCCGCGCCGGCCTGGCACGCGCGGCGGAACTGTCGCAGGTGCCACTGCTCGCCGACGAACTGGTCGGCCAGGCGCATCTGTTCCCGGAAGGACGCGTCGACAAGGATCTGCAGCAGGTCGACCTGCGTGGCCGCAATTCCTGGCGCCTGCAGATGGACGAAGTGCCGGCGGTCGAACTGCTGGAGACCCAGCTGGTCAACGCGGTTGCGCCCTTCATCCTCAACGCGCGCCTGAAGACGCTGATGCTGCGCACGCCCGAGGGTGAAGAGCCGCGCCGGGACAAGCACATCGTCAACGTGTCCGCGGTGGAGGGGCAGTTCTATCGCAACTTCAAGACCACCAAGCACCCGCATACCAACATGGCCAAGGCCGCGCTCAACATGATGACGCGGACCTCGGCCGCGGATTACCACGGCGACGGCATCCATATGAACGCCGTCGACACCGGCTGGGTCACCGACGAGGATCCGGTGGAGATCGCCGAGCGCAAGATCGTCGAGGAGCGCTTCCATCCGCCGCTCGACATCGTCGATGGCGCGGCGCGCATCGTCGATCCGATCATCGACGGCATCAATACCGGCACCCACGTCTGGGGCCAGTTCCTCAAGGACTACAGACCCACCGACTGGTGAGCCGGCGCGCCGGCGGCAGCTCAGCCGCCGGCGGCCTCGATCGCCTCGCGCGTGCGCTGCGCGTCGGCGTCGACCGACTGCCGGGTCTTCTGCGCCGCATCGAGCGGCTTGCGAACCGCATCGCGCAGCTGCGCGGCTTGCGGCTCCGTCGGCTTTTCGGTCGGCGAATCGGGCGGCGGCGTGCAGGCCGCGGTGGCCGAGAGGAGAGTGGCCGCGATCACGGCATGCGAAAGACGCAAAGCGGCTGCGGGCGAACGTGGCATCGACATGCGGTACTCCTGCGGGGGAGGCTCGGCGCTATCCTAACGCCGACACAGATCGGGGACTTGTCGATGGATCCGCACCGCTGGCGCCTGGATGGGCAACTGGCTCTGGTTACCGGCGGCAGCGCCGGCATCGGGCGCGCGATCGCCCGCGAACTCGCCGGCTTCGGCGCGACGGTCCTGATCGTCGGCCGGAACGGCGATGCATTGGAATCCACCCGCGACGAACTGGTCGAGGAGTTTCCGGGCGCCGATGTGCGCGCGCTGATCGCCGATGTCGTCGACGAGGACCAGCGGCGCGAGATCCTCGACTGGGTCGAGGACCAGGGCGATGGCCTCAACATCCTGGTCAACAACGCCGGCGGCAACATCTCGCGGGCGGCCACCGAGTACAGCGAGGACGAGTGGCGCGAGATCTTCGAGGTCAACGTGTTCAGTGCCTTCGAACTCACCCGCTATGCGCATCCGCTGCTGATCCAGCATGCGACCTCGAGCGTGGTCAACGTCGGCAGCGTGTCGGGCATGACCCACGTGCGCACCGGCGTCGCCTACGGCATGAGCAAGGCCGCGCTGCAGCAGATGACCCGCAACCTGGCAGTGGAATGGGCCGAGGACGGCGTGCGCGTCAACGCGGTCGCGCCCTGGTACATCCGTACCCGGCGCACCTCCGAGCCGCTGGCCGACCCGGACTACCTCGATGAAGTGCTGATGCGTACCCCGATGGGCCGGATCGGAGAGCCGGAGGAGGTTGCCGCGGCCGTGGCCTTCCTGTGCCTGCCGGCTGCAAGCTACATCACCGGTGAATGCATTGCGGTCGACGGGGGGTTCCTGCGCCATGGCTTCTGAGCCGCTGACCGTCGCGCCGCGTGCGCCATGGCTGGTGCGCAGCACGTCGCCGGTGCAGTTCCTGCTGGCCTTCGCCGCGGGCGCCGCATTGCAGTACGTATTCGGCCTGCCGCTGGCGCCGGAAGGCATCCGCGCTGCGCTGCACCTGGCCGGCACGCTGCTGGCCGACGCCGGGGCGGTGCTGGCGGTGTGGGCGTTCGCGCTGTTCGCCTGGCGCCGGACCACGATCATTCCCGCACACACGCCGGCCCGGCTGATCCTGCGCGGCCCGTTCCGCTGGACGCGCAATCCGATCTACCTGGCCCAGGTGCTCGCCTACGTCGGTCTGGCGCTGATGCTGGATCTGCCGTGGGCGCTGCTTGTACTGCCGCTGCCGGTGCTGGCCCTGCAGCACGCGATCATCCCGTTCGAGGAAGCGCGCCTGGGCGCGTGCTTCGGATCCGAATACGACGCCTACCGGGCGACGGTACCGCGCTGGCTCTAGCCGGCCGCCGGTGCGATACCGGCGCCGTGGCCGCAGCTGCTGTCGCGCCAGGTCGAGAACAGCTGTTCGTACTCCAGGCGCAGTGGCGGCTGCTCGCGGGCCTGCGCGAAGCGCCAGCGGAACTCGGCTTCGCGCACGCGCGTCTCCCAGCTGCTGCACAGCGCCGCTTCCGGCACCGCGGTGCAGACATCGGCCACCTGCTCGCAGGCCTGGCCCGCGCCCATGCCGGGCAGTCCGCCGATGCCGACGGTCTGGAGCGGCCGGCAACGCAACGGCGGCGTGTCGTCCTCACGCCAGTAGGTGCTGTTGTCGTGGACGCGGCAGGTATACAGGGCGGGGGGTGGGGGCGCCGGCTCGTCGGTGCGGGCCTGTTCGGTTGCCGGCGCCTGCAGGGTGGAGATCAGGGGCACCCGCGGCGCCGCCGGCGGCGCGGTGGGCGGGGCGACGTAGGTCGGCATCGATGTCGCCATCTCGACCACGCGACGCTGCTGGGTCTGGCCCGCGGGGCAGGGCGTGCCGTTCTGGAACGTCACCGCGCCGGCCGCATCGGTGCAGCGATAGATCACCGTGGTCTCTGCGTCGGCGCGGCCTGCCGCCGACACGGCGCAGGCGAACCCGGCGAGCAGCAGGACGCGCCGCATCAACGGTCGCAGTCCTGCGCCAGACGCGCGTTGATCGTGCGTTCCTCGCGGGTAAGTTCCGCACGTTCGGTCGGCTGCGCATTGAAGAAGCGACGGCGGATTTCCTCGCGCCGGTCGCTCAGCAGGCCACAGATCTCGCCCTGCGGCATCGGCTGGCAGTCATCGCGGATCCAGGTGCCAGCGCCGTAGTAACCGCCGCGCGGCATCGGCCGGGGGCCGGGGCCGGGGCGGTGGCCGGGACGGCTGTCGATCTCCACGCGGCCCTTGCCGTCGCCCACCTCGACGCCCACGCGCGTGGACGGTCCGTGCCGTACCGGGGGTCCGTAGCCCATCGTCCACAGCGGCACCCAGCGCGGATTGCCTTCCGACGAATCGCTGGTGTAG
>Ga0233369_1000641_pt1 | contig 13666 bp, 10 predicted proteins | sample ElkDunMinimDraft_26_FD_191537 | JGI IMG/M metagenome (GOLD analysis project Ga0233369, IMG submission 191537) | Fecal eukaryotic communites from dung pellets of Tule Elk in California, USA - Elk Dung D16 | ecosystem: Host-associated > Mammals > Digestive system > Large intestine > Fecal | place... | reverse complement strand
CAGCGCCTGCTCGAGCGAGAACTTGATCGCGGGCGACAGCTGGATCGCATCGTCCTTGCCCGAGGCGCGCATGTTGGTCAGCGGCTTGGGCTTGATCGCGTTGACGGTCAGGTCGTTGTCCTTGGAGTGGATGCCGACCAGCTGACCTTCATAGACGTTGTCGCCCTCGGCGGCGAACAGCTTGCCGCGTTCCTGCAGCGGCCCCAGCGAGTAGGCCGGGGTGGTGCCGGCCGCGTTGGCGATCATCACCCCGTTCTGGCGCTTGGCGATCGCGCCCTGTTCCTTCGGCCCGTAGTGGTCGAACACGTGGAACAGCAGGCCGCTGCCCGAGGTCAGCGTCTTGAACTCGTTCTGGAAGCCGATCAGGCCACGCGCCGGGATCATGTAGTCCAGGCGCACGCGGCCCTTGCCGTCGGGCTCCATGTTCTTGAGCTGCGCCTTGCGCATGCCCAGCTTCTCCATCACGCCGCCCTGGTGGATCTCCTCGACGTCGACCACCAGCTGCTCGATCGGCTCCATCAGCTGGCCGTCGATCTCCTTGATGATCACCTCGGGGCGCGAGACGGCGAGCTCGAAGCCCTCGCGGCGCATGTTCTCGATCAGCACCGACAGGTGCAGTTCGCCGCGGCCGGAGACCAGGAACTTGTCCGCGTCCTCGAGCTGCTCGACGCGCAGGGCGACGTTGTGCACGGCCTCGCGCTCAAGCCGGTCCTTGATCTGGCGGCTGGTGAGGAACTTGCCGCCAGAGAGGTCCTTGTTGCCGGCGAAGGGCGAGTTGTTGACCTGGAAGGTCATCGAGATGGTCGGCTCGTCGACGGTCAGCGCCGGCAGCGGATCGGGATGGTCCAGGGCGCAGACGGTGTCGGAGATGGTCAGGTCGGCGATGCCGGAGATGGCGACGATGTCGCCCGCCTGCGCGGTCTCCTGCTCGATGCGCTCCAGGCCCATGAAGCCCAGCACCTGCAGCACCTTGCCCTGGCGCTTCTTGCCCTCGCGGTCGATGATCACGACCGGCTGGTTCTTCTTCACCGTGCCGCGCTGGATGCGACCGATGCCGATCACGCCCACGAAGTTGTTGTAGTCCAGCTGGCTGATACGCATCTGGAACGGACCTTCAAGGTCGACCGGCGGCGCCGGCACGTGCTCCATGATCGCCTCGTACAGCGGGGTCATGTCGCCCGAGCGCACGTCGTCGGTCAGGCCCGCGTAGCCGTTCAGACCCGAGGCGTAGATGATCGGGAAATCCATCTGCTCGGGCGTGGCGCCCAGCCGGTCGAACAGGTCCCACACCTGCTCGACCACCCACTCGGGCCGCGCGCCGGGACGGTCGACCTTGTTGATCACCACGATCGGCTTGAAGCCCATCGCGAACGCCTTCTGGGTGACGAAGCGTGTCTGCGGCATCGGCCCGTCCATCGCATCGACCAGCAGCAGCACCGAATCCACCATCGACAGCACGCGCTCCACCTCGCCGCCGAAGTCGGCGTGCCCGGGGGTGTCGACGATGTTGATGCGGTTGCCCTGCCAGGTGATGGCGGTGTTCTTGGCCAGGATGGTGATGCCGCGTTCCTTTTCCTGGTCGTTGCTGTCCATCACCCGCTCGGCCAGGACGGTGCGTTCGTTCAGCGTCCCCGACTGCTTGAGCAACTGGTCGACGAGGGTGGTCTTGCCGTGGTCGACGTGGGCGACGATGGCGATGTTGCGCAGGCGTTGAATGGACATGGATTCGGAGGTCGGGTCATCCGCACACACTGCCGGTGGAGGGGGCAGGGCGCGAGAGGGTGGAAGGGAAGCCGGCTATTATATGGGTTCAAGTGCCCGGTCCGGGCCTCTGGAGCTGAATACATGAGCCTGATTGCCGTTTTCGACACCGACCGGGGCCCGATCCGGGTCGAACTGTTCGCCGACAAGGCGCCGCTGACCGTCGCCAACTTCGTCAACCTGGCCCAGCGGGGCTTCTACGACGGCCTGACCTTCCACCGCGTGATCCCGGACTTCATGATCCAGGGCGGCTGCCCCAAGGGTACCGGCACCGGCGGCCCGGGTTACCGCTTCGAGGACGAGACCACCAATGGCGTCAAGCACGACCGCGGCGTGCTGTCCATGGCCAACGCCGGCCCCAACACCAATGGCAGCCAGTTCTTCATCACCCACATCAAGACCGACTGGCTGGACGGCAAGCACACCGTGTTCGGCAAGGTCCTGGAGGGCATGGAGACGGTGGACGCGGTGAAGCAGGGCGACGTGATCAAGTCGGTGAAGATCGAGGGCGACGCCGATGCCGCGCTTGCCGCCCAGGCCGACCGCGTCGCCGAGTGGAACAAGATCCTGGCGGCCTGAGCCGCCCCCAGGCGGGCCGCCCAGGGTCCGCCGCGGCAGCGCGGGCGGGGTTTGACCGTCCCGCGCCGCCATTGGAAACAGGGGCTTGCGCGGCCTGGCCGCCGGTCCCGCCCGGCCGGCGATGCTAGAATCGCCTGCTGTGACCGGCCCGGTCCGGGCCGTCGGCGCGTCTTCCCTCCTTCCCAGAGCCTTCGCGATGCCGCAACTTGCCCAACGCATGGGTCGCGCCAAGCAGAGCGCGATCATGCTCGTCGCCGAACGGGCGCGGCAGCTCAAGGCCCAGGGCCGGGACATCATCAGTTTCTCGATCGGGGTGCCCAACTTCCTCCCGGGCCCGCATGTGTACGCGGCCGCGCGCCAGGCGCTGGATCACGATTCGGGCCAGTACGGCAGCAACCGCGGCGCCGATGCGCTGCTGGACGCCTTCCTCGCGCACCTGCGCGCGGCCGGGTTCGACGGCTATACGCGCGCCAACTGCGCCAGCGGCATCGGCGCCAAGCACGTGCTCTACAACCTGTGCGAGGCGCTGATCGAGGAGGGCGACGGCTTCGCTTTCGCCGCGCCGTACTGGACGAGCTATCTGGACATCGGTCAGCTGCTGGGCGCGGACATCCAGTTGCTGCCGTGCCCGCGCGAGCAGGACTACAAGCTGCGGCCCGAACAGCTGGACGCCGCGCTGGCCAGGCGGCCGAAGCTGTTCCTGTTCAACAATCCGTCCAACCCCACCGGGATGGTCTACAGCCGCGACGAGATCGCCGCGCTGGCCGAGGTGGTGGCGCGCCATCCCGACACCTGGGTGATCACCGACGACATCTACCACCGCATGGTGTTCGATGGCGTGGGCTATCACAATTTCCTGCATGTACGCCCGGACCTGCGCGATCGGGTGATCATGGTCGATTCGCTGTCCAAGACCTACGGGATGCCGGGCTGGCGGGTCGGCTTCATGGCCGGGCCGGAGCCTGTGGCCAAGGCGATGACCGCGCTCAATTCCAGCCACATCACCAATATCCCCGAGGTGGCGACGGCCGCGGCCATCGCCGCCCTCTCCGGCCCGCAGGACGTGCCCGAGGCCCGCTGTCGCGAGTTCCAGCAGCGCCGCGACCAGGTGCTGGCGGCGCTGGCACGGATCCCCGGCCTGGTCTGCCCCAGGCCGCAGGGCGCGTTCTATGTGTTCCCCGACGTCAGCGTGGCCTTTGGCCGGACCCACGGACCCAGCGGGCTGCGCATCGACGACGCCGCCGCCCTGTGCAACGCGCTGCTCGAGGCCAAGGGCGTGGCCTGCGTGCCGGGCTCGGCGTTCGGCGAACCGCACGCGCTGCGGATCAGCTACACCTGCCCCGAGGCGCAGCTGGCGCCGGGCCTGCAGCGCTTCTCCGAGTTCTTCGCGGAACTGTCCTGACATGGATGCCCGGCACCGCACCCTGGCCATGTCCGCCGCCGCGCCGCGGCCGGTGGCATCGGGCGCGGCGCAGTCGCCGCGATCCGTTCCCCTCCCCATCGGGCCGTCGCGCAGCCGCGTGACGGTCCGCAATCCACTTCGCAAGAGGATGTCCCCATGAAAGCTCCCGTTCGAGTCGCCGTGACCGGTGCCGCCGGCCAGATCGGCTATGCCCTGCTGTTCCGCATCGCCTCCGGCGAAATGCTGGGCAAGGACCAGCCCGTGATCCTGCAGCTGTTGGAGCTGCCGATGGAGAAGGCCCAGGCCGCGCTCAAGGGCGTGATCATGGAGCTGGAAGACTGCGCATTCCCGCTGCTGGCCGGCATCGTCGGCACCGACGATCCGGAAGTGGCGTTCAAGGACGCCGACGTGGCCCTGCTGGTGGGCGCGCGTCCGCGCGGCCCGGGCATGGAGCGCAAGGACCTGCTGCTGGAAAACGCCAAGATCTTCACCGCCCAGGGCGCCGCGCTGAACAAGGTCGCCAGCCGTGACGTCAAGGTGCTGGTGGTCGGCAACCCGGCCAACACCAATGCCTACATCGCCATGAAGTCGGCCCCGGACCTGAAGCCGGAGAACTTCACCGCGATGCTGCGCCTGGACCACAACCGCGCGCTGAGCCAGCTGGCGACCAAGGCCGGCGTGGCCGTGGGCGACATCGAGAAGCTCGTGGTGTGGGGCAACCACAGCCCGACCATGTACCCCGACTACCGCTTCGCCACCGTCAACGACGAGTCGCTCAAGGACCGCATCGCCGATCCGGACTGGAACGCCAACGAGTTCATCCCGAAGGTCGGCAAGCGCGGCGCGGCGATCATCGAGGCCCGTGGACTGTCCTCGGCCGCCTCGGCCGCCAATGCCGCCATCGACCACGTCCGCGACTGGGTGCTGGGCAGCAACGGCAAGTGGGTGACCATGGGCATCCCGTCCGACGGCTCCTACGGCATCCCCGAGGGCGTGATCTTCGGCTTCCCGGTGACCACCAAGAACGGGCAGTACACGATGGTCAGGGATCTGCCGATCGACGCCTTCAGCCAGAAGGCGATCGACAAGACCCTGGCCGAACTCGAAGAAGAGCGCGCCGGCGTGGCCCACCTGCTGGGCTGACCGCACGACGAGCGACATACGGAAACGGGCGGCCTGGCCGCCCGTTTTCGTTGCGGGCATGCATCGGCAGGGTTACGACCAAGGTCGCACGGTGGCTGTGCCGGCCGCGGTCTATGCTCGGGCGGTTCCTCAGTCAGGAGCCGCCATGGATTACGAAGCGACCTACCGGCGCTCGATCGGACAACCGGAAGAATTCTGGGCCGAGGCCGCCCGCGCGATCGACTGGAAGGTCGCGCCGCAGCGCATCCTGGAGTACGACCAGCCGCCGTTCCGCCGCTGGTTCGCCGGCGGGACCACCAATCTGTGCCACAACGCCGTGGACCGCCACCTGGAGGCGCGCGGCGAGCAGCTGGCGCTGGTGGCGGTCTCCACAGAGACCGGCACCACGCGCGAGATCACCTACCGCGAGCTGCACCGCGAGGTGAACGCGTTCGCCGCAGTGCTGCGGCGTCTGGACGTCGGCCGTGGCGACCGGGTGGTGATCTACATGCCGAACATGGCCGAGGCCGTGTTCGCGATGCTGGCCTGCGCGCGCATCGGCGCGGTCCATTCTGTGGTCTTCGGCGGCTTCGCCGCGCACAACCTGGCGCTGCGCATCGACGACGCCCAGCCCAAACTGCTGATCGCGGCGGACGCGGGCAGCCGCGGCGGACGGGTGATTCCCTACAAGCCGCTGGTGGACGAGGCCTGCGCCAAGGCCGCGGCGCCACCGCCGAAGGTGCTGATCGTCTCGCGTGGGCTGGACCCGGCGCTGCCGCGGGTCGAAGGCCGGGACGAGGACTACGCCCGCCTGCGCGCCGAGGTCGGCGAGGCGCAGGTGCCGGTGGAATGGCTGGAATCCAACGAGCCCAGCTACCTGCTCTACACCTCCGGTACGACAGGCAAGCCCAAGGGCGTGCAGCGCGACGTGGGCGGGCACGCGGTCGCGCTGGCGCTTTCGATGCGCACGGTGTTCGACGTCGGACCCGGGCAGGTGATGTTCTCCACCTCCGACGTGGGCTGGGCGGTGGGGCATTCGTACAACGTGTACGGCCCCTTGCTCGTGGGCGCCACCTCGCTGCTGTACGAGGGGCTGCCGGTCAATCCGGATCCGGCCATCTGGTGGTCGCTGTGCGAGAAGTACGGCGTGCGGACGATGTTCTCCTCGCCCACCGCGGTGCGCGTGCTGAAGAAGCACGACGTGGCTTACATCCGCGACCACGACCTGTCGAAGCTGCAGTACCTGTTCCTCGCAGGCGAACCGCTGGACGAGCCGACCGCGCAGTGGATCACCGATGCGCTCGGAAAGCCGGTCATCGACAACTACTGGCAGACCGAAACCGGCTGGCCGGTGCTGTGCCTGCTGCCGGGCCTGGACATGAAGCCGGTGAAGTTCGGCTCCCCGGGCCTGCCGAACCTGGGCTACCGCCTGCGGGTCATCGACGAGACCACCGGCCAGGAGGCCGCGCCGGGCCAGAAGGGCGTGCTGGTGATCCAGCCACCGCTGCCGCCGGGCTGCATGACCACGGTGTGGAAGGACGATGCCCGCTTCCTGTCCAGCTACTTCAGCCACTTCAACGAACTGCTCTACAGTTCGCTGGACTGGGCGATCCGCGACGAGGACGGCTACACCTTCATCCTCGGGCGTACCGACGATGTGATCAACGTCGCCGGTCATCGCCTGGGCACGCGCGAGATCGAGGAATCGGTGGCCAGCCATCCTGCGGTGGCTGAGGTGGCGGTGGTCGGCGTGCACGATGAGCTCAAGGGCCAGGTGCCGGTGGTGTTCGCCACGCTCAAGCGGCAGGACCGCGCGCCGGACGAGACGGCGGCGCAGATGATGCGAACGGTCACCGAACAGCTCGGCGCGGTCGCGCGGCCCTCGCGGGTCTACGTGGTCGGCGCGCTGCCCAAGACGCGTTCGGGCAAGCTGCTGCGGCGGTCGCTGCAGGCACTGGCCGAGCAGCGCGATCCGGGCGACCTGTCCACGCTGGACGACCCCGGCGCGCTGGAGGACGTGCGGCGCGCGCTGGAACGCGGAGCCGACGCCGGGGGCTGAGGGCCGGCACTCGCGGGCCGAGCGCGCCAGAAGCTGACGCGTCGCGGCAGCTGCGGGCGCCATCGCGGCGCCGGCAAGCGGCCGGCCCGGGTGGCGTGCCCAGACTCCGTGGCGCCGCGCAAGCGGTCATGGCGTGACGAGGCTCACGGATCGACGTATTGGCCGGGGTCGAGCCGCTGATTGCCAAACGCACTGGTACGGATCGTGCGAGCGGTACGGGTCGGGATGCGAAACCGCAGGGGAGGGGATATGCAGCTTCATCAGATGCCGGCGAAGACCGAGCAGGGGCGCGCAGAGATCGAGAGCAGAAGCCGCAAGCTGGCCGGCGGCCTGCGTTCGGTCCTGCTGCTGGTGGACGGACGGCGCACCGTGGCCGAACTGCAGGAACTGGCCCAGCGCCTGAACGCGCCGGCCGACGCACTGCAGCAGTTGTTGTCGCTGGAGCTGATCTCCGGCGACATGGCCCACGCGCAGCCGTCCATCGGCGAGCCGGCGAACGACCCGGTGGCCGCGCGCGAGAGCAGCAACAACCGCTACACGATCCTCTATGCGCTGATGACCGACCTGGTCCGCGAACAGCTGGGCGTGCGCGGCTACTTCCTGCAGCTCAAGCTCGAGCGTGCGCAGGATGCGCCCACTCTTGAAGGCCTGCTGCCGGACCTGCAGGCCGCCCTGGCCAAGAAGACCAGCGACCAGGGCGCGGCCTCGAGCATCGCGCGGATCCGCGCCGCGGCCGACGTCGCCGGCTGAGTTGACGTTGATGGTCCCCGGCAGGGCGAGACGCGCCGCCCTGCCGGATGCCGTCGCGCACGGCGTTCACCACGTCTCGCCCGGGAGGGCGGGGCCGCGGCGGGCGCAGCTCAGCCCCTGGGCTTGAGCTTCTGCACCTTCAGGAAGGTGTGGTCGCCGATCGTCGCCACCTGGTAGGCATTGCGCCAGCTCGGCGCGGCGATGGCGTGGGCCATGAAATGGCTGGCGCCGGGCACCACCTCGGTGCGCTGGCCGACGGGCAGGGCCCAGTTGCGCTCGGACTCGATCGCGATGCCGACCGCCTGGGCCCAGGCCTCGGTGTTGTTCATGCGGGTCCGCGGCGAGACGATCGTGGGTGCGAACTGCTTGCGCGCGGTCACCACCTCGCACATCGAATCGCCCCACAGCCCGCTCTCCTCGCGGCGGAGGGCCACTTCCGCGACGGCCTGCTGGCCGAGCGGGGACTGGTTGCGTGCCTCCAGGTAGAGCGTGGTGCTCAGGCACAGGGAATCGGCGGCTTGTGGCGGCATCAGCGAGGCCAACCACAGGATCCAGGCCAGTTTCATCAGAACTCCTTGCTGCGTTGCGTCCGGGCGCTGCCGGGCGAGCGCCTCATGCGAGACGACGCCAGCGGTAGCGCTGGGCGGACATGGCGTATTGGGGAGGGCAGCGACTCTCAGGCGCTTTTGCCCGGGCACCGAAGGCCGCTACGGCGGCTCGGGCCGGCTCCCGCCAGTGGTATCCAGGGCGGGAAATGTGCGCGCAAGGTAGGGGCCAAAGACCCAATCCTTCCTGAACGGGCCATCAGAAGTGGATGATTAGATTCGAGTTTTTGCGCGGCCAAACATCCGTTCAGCCAAGTGATTCAAGGCGTTAGCGGCGTTTTGAGTCGTCTCATCGTGCCGTGCGACGCGCGCCGCCGCGCGTGTCCGGGAGGGGTCACAGCGCGGCGGCCAGGGTGCTCGCCTGGGCGATGGCCCGCTTGGCGTCGAGTTCGGCGGCCACATCCGCGCCACCCACCACGTGCACGCGGCGGCCTGCGGTCTGCAGTGGAGCGAGCAGGCTGCGTTCGGATTCCTGGCCCGCGCACACCACCACATGGTCGACCGGCAGGACGCGGGCATGCCCGTCCACGCGCACGTGGAAGCCCTCGTCGTCGACGGCAACGTATTCCACGCCGCCCAGCATGCGTACGCCCTTGTGCTTGAGCGTGCCGCGATGGATCCAGCCGGTGGTCTTGCCCAGGCGTGCGCCCGGCCGGCCGGGGCTGCGCTGCAGCAGCCAGACTTCGCGCAGCGCCGGCGCCGGGCGCGGCGGCCGCAGCCCGCCCGCGCTCTCGAACGAGGGGTCCACGCCCCATTCGCGCATCCAGCGCGACACGTCCAGGGTGGGCGAGGGCGGCCCCTGGACCAGGAACTCGGCCACGTCGAATCCGATGCCGCCCGCGCCCACGATGGCCACGCGACGGCCGGGGACGACGTCGCCGCGCAGCACGTCCTGGTAGCCGACCACGCGGGGATGGTCATGCCCCTCGAACCCGACCGCGCGCGGATTCACGCCGCTGGCCAACACGATCTCTTCGAACCCGGCCAGCGTCTCGGGCGTGGCTTCCGTGGACAGGCGCAAGTGCACGCCGGTCTCGCCGATGCGGTGGGAGAACCAGCGCAGCGTCTCGGAAAACTCCTCCTTGCCGGGGATGCGGCAGGCGAGGTTGAACTGTCCGCCGATGCGGTCGGCCCGGTCGAACAGCACCACCTCGTGGCCGCGTTGTGCGGCGATCGTGGCGCAGGCCAGGCCCGCGGGGCCGGCGCCCACCACGGCGATGCGGCGGCGCGTGGTGGCAGGCAGGTAGTTGAGCTCGGTCTCGGCGCAGGCGCGCGGATTGACCAGGCAGCTGGCGGTCTTGCGCTGGAAGACATGGTCCAGGCAGGCCTGGTTGCAGGCGATGCAGGTGTTGATGGCTTCGGGCTTGCCGGCGCGGGCCTTGGCGACCCACTGCGGATCGGCCAACAGCGGACGCGCCATCGAGACCATGTCGGCGCCGCCGCCGGCGAGGATGCGCTCGGCCACGTCGGGCATGTTGATGCGGTTGGTCGCCACCAGCGGCAGCGCGACGTGCGGACGCAGCTTGGCGGTGACGCCGGCGAAGGCGGCGCGCGGCACCGAGGTGGCGATGGTGGGCACGCGCGCCTCGTGCCAGCCGATGCCGGTATTGATGATGGTCGCGCCGGCGGCCTCGATGGCGCGGGCCTGCTGCACGATTTCGGTCCAGTCCGATCCCTCGGGCACGAGTTCGAGCATCGACAGGCGGTAGATGATGATGAAGTCCGGTCCGCAGGCCTCGCGCACTCGGCGCACGATCTCGGTGGCGAAGCGCATGCGCCCGGCCACGTCGCCGCCCCAGGCGTCGTCGCGGCGGTTGGTGCGCGCGCTGAGGAACTGGTTGATCAGATAGCCTTCCGAGCCCATCACCTCGACGCCGTCGTAGCCGCCATCGCGGGCCAGCCGCGCGGCGGTGGCATAGGCATCGATCGTGCGTTCGACGCCACGCGCACCCAGCGCACGCGGGGTGAAGGGGGTGATCGGCGCCTTGATCCTGGAGGGCGCCACCGACAGCGGGTGGTAGGCGTAGCGTCCCGCGTGCAGCAGCTGCAGGCAGATCTTCGCGCCATGGCCGTGCACCGCATCGGTCACCTGGCGGTGCTTGCGCGCCTCCCAGGGCCAGGCCAGGCGGCTGGCGAAGGGCGTGAGCCAGCCTTCGAAGTTGGGCGAGAAGCCGCCGGTGACGATCAGCGCCACGCCACCGGCGGCGCGCTCGGCGAAGTAGGCGGCCAGCTTCGGGAAGTCGCGCTTGCGATCCTCCAGCCCGGTATGCATCGAGCCCATCAGCACGCGGTTGCGCAGCGTGGCGAAGCCCAGGTCCAGTGGCGCGAACAGATGCGGGTAGGAAGAGGCGTCGCGGTGGTCTGCCATCATGCGGATACGCTGCCGTATGGATGGCCCACCATGCCGCGAATCCGGGGCCGCGGCAAGTCGCGGCTCAGCCGGGTGCAGGCTGCGCAAGCGGAAGCCGCGTCTCGCACCAGGGCAGGGTGCGCCCGACCATGGGCCCGATCAGCACGGCGAAGGCGACGGTGCCCAGTCCCACCGTGCCGCCCATCCACCAGCCGGCCACCAGCACCGAGCCTTCGATGCCCGTGCGCACGACCCACAGCGGCCAGCCCGTGCGGGCATGCAATCCGGTCATCAGGCCATCGCGTGGTCCCGGTCCGAAGCGCGCGCCAATGTACAGGCCGGTGGCCAGGGCCAGCACCAGCAGGCCGCTGGCGAAGGCCAGCGCCTGTTGCCAGGCCACGGTGAACTCCGGCAGCAGCCACAGTCCCAACTGCGCGCTGGGCCCGATCAACAGCACGTTGAGCACGGTGCCCAGGCCCGGGCGCTGCCGCAGCGGCCACCACAGCAGCAGCACCGCGATGCCGATCAGGTTGGTGAGCAGGCCGAAGCTCAACCCGGTCTGGCGGGCCAGCCCCTGGGTCAGCACATCCCAGGGCGCGACACCCAGCCCGGCGCGCAGCATCAGGCTGATCGCGAAGCCGTACAGGAACAGGCCGCCCAGCAGTTTGGACAGGCGCAGCGCGATGCGGGGAGGAAGAGGCATGGCGCGATTGTCCTCGCAATGCTCCGTGGGCGGGGTTCGCCGCGTGCGTTGCTGTGTTCCGTTCCGCAGCGGCGCCTACCAGCCGGCCAGCGCAAGCTTGCCGACGCTGCGCCCGGATTCCAGGCGCCGGTGCGCTTCGCGCAGGTTGGCGGCATTGATCGGCGAGAGCGTCTCGCGCAGCGTGCCGCGCAGGCGTCCAGCGTCGACCAGCGCGGCGACCTCGGCGAGGATGCGGCCCTGGCGGTCCATGTCGGCGGTGCGAAAGCGCGGGCGCGTGAACATCATCTCCCAGTGGATGCCGATGCACTTGGCCTTGTAGGGGTCGCCGATGTGCAGCGCGCCGGTCGGCTCCACGATCAGCCCGACGTGGCCCTGCGGCAACAGCACTTCGCCCAGCTGCGTCCAGTAGCGATCGGTGTCGGCGAGATTGAGCGCGGCATCGACGCCGTCCAGGCCCAGTGCCTGCAGTTGCGGGCCCAGCGGCTGGCGATGGTCGATCACGTGATGGGCGCCCATCACGCGGCACCAGGCCTGCGTTTCCTCGCGCGAGGCGGTCGCCACGACGGTGAAGCCGGCGAGCCGGGCCAGCTGGATGGCGATCGAGCCCACGCCGCCAGCGCCGGCGACGACCAGCAGGCTGCGGCCCTCGCCGCCGCCCTCGAAGGCATAGCCCATGCGATCGAACAGCAGTTCCCAGGCGGTGAGTGCGGTCAGCGGCAAGGCCGCGGCCCGGGCGAAGTCGAGCGAGGTGGGCAAGCGGGCGACGATCCGCTCGTCGACCAGTTGCAGCTGCGCGTTGCTGCCCGGCCGGGTGATGTCGCCGGCGTAATAGACCGCGTCGCCCGGCCGGAACAGGGTCGCCTCCGCGCCGACCGACTCGACCACACCCGCCGCGTCGTAGCCCAGCACCCTGGGCTGCGATTCGACCTCCGGCCTGGGCGAGCGGACCTTGGTGTCGACCGGATTGACCGACACCGCTTCCACGCGGACCCGCAGGTCGCGCGGGCCGCAGGCCGGGGCTTGGAGTTCCACGTCGACCAGCGAGTCCGGATCGTCGATCGGCAGGTAGCGGGTGAGGGCGACGGCCTTGATCGTGTTCATCGGTGTTCTCCTGCCTGGGCGGGTTCGGGGATTGGTACGGCGTGGCCGGATACGGCGATGCCGCCGCTGGGAGGGATGTCGACCAGCAGTCGTCCCGGGCGGCCCATGGCCTCGCCCTGGAGGATGTCGAGGCGCGCCGGCGCCCGGACCAGGCCCGCATCGCGCAGGTAGCCGCCCAGGGCTGCGGCCGCCGCGCCGGTGGCGGGATCCTCGACCACGCCGCCGACGGGGAACGGGTTGCGGGCGTGGAACAGCGCCCCGTGTTCGCGCCAGACCAGCTGCAGGGTGACCAGGCCGTGCGCGCGCATCACCGCGGCGAGCCGGTCGAAGTCGTAGTCCAGGCGCGCCAGGCGCCCGCGGTCGGCGGCGGCAAGCACCAGGTGCCAGGCGCCGGCGTAGGCCAGCGCGGGCGGGATCGCCGGATCGAGCTCGTCGGCGCGCCAGTCCAGCGCTGCCAGCGCCTCGCGCAGCAGGAACGGTGGGGCCGCCGCGTGGCGTGGCGGCACCGACACCAGGGTGGCCATGGCCGTGCCGTCGTGGAGCGAGACGTTCACCTCGACCCTACCTGCCGCGGTCTCCAGCCACTGGCGCCCGCGCTCGCCCAGGTCGGCCAGGGCGACCGCGGCCGCGATCGTGGCATGGCCGCAGAACGGCACCTCGGCCAGCGGGCTGAAATAGCGTGCCTGGCGCCGGCCGGCCGCGTCGGGCGCGGCGACGAAGGCGGTCTCGGAATAGCCGACCCTGGTGGCGAGGCGCTGCATCTCGGCGACCGGCGGCAGGCGCTCGCCGATCCATACGCCCGCCGGGTTGCCGCCGGCGGGGTCCCGGGAGAATGCGGCGTAGCGCAGCAGTCGGGAGGGCATGGCCATCTCATGGCAGGGAGCCGGCAGGTCCGCCCCCGGCGGATCCGCGCCGACCCGGGGCAGGCGGCATGGTAGCCGCGGGCGGGCTGCCGCAGGCCACCCCCGATCGGGGGGCGACGGGCCGCTGGTCTCCCCTGTCGGGAGGCAAGTGCGGCCGGTTGCGTGCAAGTCGCTGAAAGCCCTATAATTCCGCTCCTGTCCGCCCCAACCGGGCGCGGCAGAACCTAAAGAATAACTACAGAACCGAACACCGAGAGGCTCCACATGTACGCAGTACTGGTCACTGGCGGTAAGCAATACCGCGTGGCGCAGGGCGAAACGCTCCGCGTCGAGAAGCTCGAGGCCGAAGCCGGCAACGAGATCAAGTTCGA
>Ga0233369_1000640_pt1 | contig 13686 bp, 11 predicted proteins | sample ElkDunMinimDraft_26_FD_191537 | JGI IMG/M metagenome (GOLD analysis project Ga0233369, IMG submission 191537) | Fecal eukaryotic communites from dung pellets of Tule Elk in California, USA - Elk Dung D16 | ecosystem: Host-associated > Mammals > Digestive system > Large intestine > Fecal | place... | reverse complement strand
CCGCGCGACGAGCTGCGCCATGCCTTCGTGCTCAAGCCGCTGGCCGACATCGCGCCCGATGCGCGCCACCCGCTCACCGGCGAGCGCATCGCCACGCTGTGGGCCCGCCACCCCGACCACGCCACCGCGTTCGAACGGGTGGCACTGGACTGAGCCGAGGCGGGCGCGACCCGCCCGCCGGCCGCCCGCCGGCCCGGGTCCGCCCCGCGGCGAACATCAGGCGGCGCGGGCGCCTCCCGTCACATGCGACGCGCCGCCGGCGTCTGCCATTCCACATCCTCGCCTTGCGCATGCCCGCGCCAGGCAATGCGGATCCCCGGGAGGCGGCATGTACGACACGTTCGCGCGCAGTTGGGCGCTGGCCAGGGCCAGCGCATCGGTGCTCCGCTCCAAACGCGAGCTGCTGCTGTTCCCCTTGATCTCGGGCCTGTGCATGGCCGTGGTGCTGGCGACGTTCCTGCTGCCGGCGCTGGCCTTGCGGATGTTCGCCGACGGTTTCGGCATCGGCGCGGCGGTGCTTGGCCTGGCCTTCTACTTCGTGCAGTACGGCGTGATCGTCTTCTTCAACTGCGCCCTCGTGGGTGCGGCGCTGATCCGCCTGGACGGCGGCGACCCGACCCTCGCCGACGGCCTGCGCGCGGCCCGGGACAGGCTCGGGTCGATCCTGGGCTATGCCGCGATCGCGGCCACGGTCGGGGTGGCGCTGCAGGCGCTCCGGCGGCGCCCGGGCAATCTCCTGGCGCGCCTGCTCGGCGCCAGCCTGGGAGTGGCGTGGACGCTGGCGACCTTCCTGGTGGTCCCGGTGCTGGTCTCGCGCAGCCTCGGGCCGGTGGACGCGCTGCGCGAAAGCGTCGCCCTGCTCAGGCGCACCTGGGGCGAGAACGCGGTGGGGCAGGTCGGCATCCGCGCCGTGTCCGGGCTGCTGGGTCTTGCGGTGGGGCTGGCCGGCGCGGCGCTGAGCGTGCTGGCCGCCCAGGCCTCGCTGGCGCTCGCCGTGGCGGTGGCGGCGCTGTCGGCGCTGGCGGTCCTGCTGGTGGCCGTCTGCCAGGCCGCGCTGGCCGGCGTCTATTCCGCGGCCCTGTACCGCTACGCGGTCACGGGGGACACCCCGGCCGCCTTCCGCGAGGCCGGGCTGGCGCAGGCCTTCCTGCCCGCCAGCCGCTGACGGCGCCCCGCCCCGCACGGCCATGCGCGGGCGCGGGCGGCGCCGCCCGCCAAGGGCGTCCTTGCACGCGCCCTTGGCTGGCCCTGCGGCATGCTGGCCGCATCCAACACGGAGCCACGCCATGTCCATCCGCCTGCAATGCCGCTGCGGGAAGCTGCAGGGCGCCATCGACGAGTCCGGTACCTATGCGCGCGCGACCTGCTACTGCAAGGACTGCCAGGCCTACGCGCACTGGCTGGGCAGTCCCGGCCTGCTCGACGCCAACGGCGGCACCGACATCGTGGCGATGGCCCCTTCGAAGCTGCACTTCACCCGCGGCGAAGAGCATCTGGCCTGCGTGACGCTGACCGGCCGCACCCTGCGCTGGTACGCGGCCTGCTGCCGCACGCCGCTGGGCAACACCGCGCGCAGCCCGAAGGTGCACTACGTCGGCGTGCCCGCCACCTGCCTGGCCCCGGCCGAAGCGGTGGATGCCGTGGTGGGACCGGCAGGGCGGGCGCGGGCCAACACCGGCTCGGCCACCGGGCGGGTGCGCCCGACCCCGATCGGGATGGCGCTCGCCGGCGCGCGCGTCGCCGCTGGCGTGCTGCGGGCACGGATGCGCGGGCTGCGGCACACGCCGTTCTTCGACGACGCCAGCGGCCGCCCGGTGCGGCCGCCGATGCCGCCGGCCACGGCAGCCGCAGAATGAGGGCGGCGGTCGCCGCGGCCGGACTGTCGCTGTGCCTGCTGGTCGGCTGCCAGCCGTCCGACCGGACGCAGCCTGCCGCGGTCGATCCCGGCACGGAGACGGCGACGCGGCCGCAGGCGCTGCCCTCGGTCGGCGAGTCGGCCGCCTCGTCGGTGCCGGAGCCGCCCGCGCCGCGGCCGGCGGCGTCTGCGGCGGACGCCGGCGGTCCGGCCGCCTCCGGCGCGACGGTCGGCGGCGACGGCTCGCAGATCCTGCTGGCGCCGTTGTCGGCGGCGGACGTGGAGGCCGCGGCGCTGGCCGGCGAGCTGGCCTGCGCCTTCCTCGTCGAGGACGAACTGCTGCTGCTGGCCAGGGGCGATGTGGCCTCGGATGCGGCGGCGCGTGGCGTGGTCAAGGTCGGCGACCATGTCGAACCGGTCGCCGCGCCCGGCGGCTTCGACGCGATGCTGCGCGGCGCGCGTTTCCACGGCGCCGGCAAGACGATCGACATCGAACTGGTGGGGCCGGCCATCGGCGGCGGCGAGTCGCCCCCGCGCCCGGCCATCCTCACCTACCACCGTGCCGACGGCGCCCGCCGCGACTTCAGCGGGCGCTGGGAGTGCGGACCCTGACCCGGGGCGTGCACGCGGCTCAGCCGCGCGTGGCCACCCACTGGCCCAGGCTTGCGGCGAACGCCTGCCGGTCGCGCGCATGCAGCGGCGCGGGGCCTCCGGTCTGCACGCCGGCGCCGCGCAGCTGCTCCATGAAGCCGCGCATCGACAGCCGTTCGGCGATGCTGTCGGACGAGAAGCGTTCTCCCCGCGGGGTGATCGCACGCGCGCCGCGCTCGAGCGCCCGTGCGGCCAGCGGGATGTCCTGGGTGACCACGAGATCGTCCGGCTGCACGCGTTCGGCGATCAGGTCGTCGGCCGCGTCGCAACCGCCCTCCACCTGCAGCGCGCGCAGCCATGGCGAGGAGGGCGTGCGGACCCACTGGTTGGCGACGAAGATCACCTCCACCCGCGCGCGGGTGGCGACGCGGAACAGGATGTCGCGGATCACCGCCGGGCACGCGTCGGCGTCCACCCAGATCCGGGTCGGCATGTGTGCGGGCATCTCGGGCACGGGACAGGCATTATCCCTGCCCTGAAGCCGCGCCCTGAACCCGCGCCCCCGCCTTCTTCCCCGCGCGGCGCGGTGCGCCCGCGTCCGCCGGAGCCGGGCCGACCCGCCGGCGAGGAGCCGATCCTGAGCAACGACCGTCCGACCCGCGATGGCGTGCGCGCCAGTCGCCTGCAGTTGCCGCCGGGGCCCTGGCCGACCCTGCTCGATGCGCTGTGCGGGCATTTTCCGCGCATCGGACGCGCCACCTGGCTGGACCGGTTCGCGCGCGGCCGCGTGCTCGATGCGGCGGGCCGGCCCTTGGCCGTGGACGCGGGCTTTCGCGCCGGCGCCGAGGTGTACTACTTCCGCGAGGTCCCGGACGAGGCGCCGATTCCCTGCGTCGAACGCATCGTGTACGCCGACGCGCACCTGGTGGTGGCCGACAAGCCGCATTTCCTGCCCGTCGCACCCACCGGCGCATACCTGCGCCAGACGCTGCTGCTGCGGCTGCAGCAGCGGCTGGGCAACCCGGCGCTGGTGCCGCTGCACCGTATCGACCGCGACACCGCCGGGCTGGTGATGTTCTCGGCCGATCCGGCCAGCCGCGGCGCCTACCAGGCCCTGTTTCGCGAGCGCCGCATCCGCAAGCAGTACCGGGCCACCGCGCCGCCGCTGCCGGCGCTGGCCTTCCCGCATGTCCATCGCAGCCGGATCGAACGCGGCGAGCCGTTCTTCCGGATGGCCGAGGTCGAGGGGCCCGCCAACAGCGAAACCCGGATCGAGGTGGCCGCGCGCCATCGCCACTGGTGGGAATACCGTCTGGAACCGGTCACCGGGCGCAAGCACCAGCTGCGCGTGCACATGGCCGCGCTGGGAGCGCCGATCCGCAACGATCCGCTGTATCCGCAGTTGCAGGGACAGGACGGCCAGGCACCGGCGGCCGCCCTGCAGCTGTTCGCGCAGGCGCTGGAGTTCGTCGATCCGCTGAGCGGCGCGCCCAGGCGCTTCAGCCGCCCTGCCGCCGACGGGTCCGACGCGGGGACGGCATCCGGCGGATGACGGCGTAGCTGCCTGCTTGTTTGGGGAGACCGGCGTGTCGGCCCAGCGGCGGGCGTCGCGGAACGCGTCCGCGCGCAGGCAAGGCAGGTGCTGCGGCCGCTCCCCCTCCACGGCAAGGCGGTGCACGATAGGCGCCATGCAGACCGCCCCGATCAAACCGCACGCGCCGGCCTGCGAGCGCAACCGCGAGCCCATCCTGGAGGTCCTGCGCCCATGGCTGGCCGATCGCCGCCGCGTGCTCGAGATCGGCAGCGGCACCGGCCAGCACGCCGTCCATTTCGCCGCGGCGCTGCCCTGGCTGGTCTGGCAGGCCTCGGACGTCGCCGAGCGCCTGCCCGGCATCCGCGCCTGGCTGGACGAGGCGCAGCTGCCCAATACCCCGCCGCCGCTGGCCATCGACGTGGGCGCGCCCTGGCCGCCACTGCAGGCCGATGCGGTGTTCAGCGCCAACACCCTGCACATCATGGACATGGGCGCGGTGGAGGCGTTCTTCGCCGGTGCCGGGCGCGTGCTGGCGCAGGCCCCGGGCGGGGTGCTGGTGGTATACGGCCCGTTCAATGAAGGCGGTGCCTTCACCAGCCCCAGCAACCGCGAGTTCGATGCCTGGCTCAGGGCGCGCGATCCGCGTTCGGGCATCCGCGACCTCGACACCTGCGATGCGCTGGCGCGGGCTGCCGGCCTGCAGCGGGCGGATGATGTGGCGATGCCGGCCCACAACCGCTGCCTGGTCTGGCGGCGCGCCTAGCGCCGCGTCACGGCGCGGCGGCCGCCTCCGGGGCCAGCAGGTCCAGCAGCAGGCGCTTGCTGGCCTGGCGCATGGCCAGCGCCGCCTCGCGCGAGGCCTCGTCCTGGAACACCATCTGCACGATGGCGGCATGGACGGCCGGCGCGTACATCAGCGAGACCTCTTCGGTCAGCGCGCTCGGCCGCAGGAGTCCCTGCGCGACGCCCTCGCGCAGGATGGCCTGCTGCGCGGCCAGGTGCGGCTGGAAGATCGTCTCGCGCCAGTGCTGGACCAGGTGGGGGACGCGGCCTCCGGCCGCGATCGCCAGCCGCATGACCGCGACCACCTCGGGCGCGGCCAGACGGTCGTAGAGCTGGTCCACGAACGCTTCGACCACCGCGCGCAGGTTGCCGCCGCCGGCCAGCAGCCAGTCGCGAGGCTCGGCCGAGGGCGTGAGCGCCGCGCCCAGCAGCGCTTCTAGCAAGGCTTCCTTGCCCGAATAGTGGGCGTAGATCCCGGCCTTGGACAGGCCGGCGCGGCGGGCGATGTCCTCCATCCGCGCGGCGTCGAATCCGTGCTGGGCGAACTCGGCCAGCGCGGCATCGAGGATCTGGCGGGTCCGGACTTCCGGCTTGAGCCGCACGCGCTTGCGCGCTGCGGGGGTGACGCGATCTTCCATTTCCGATCCTGGCTTGGACGACGACTCCCCCGCGCGCTGCGCGTCCGGGGGACGACCGGGTTAACGACCCTGATCGCCGGAACATGAATTATTAACGACCAGAAAGTCGTTAATTGATCCAGGTCAATGCCGGGCCGGATGCCGCACCGCAGCATGAGCGGCCTGGCAACAGGAGACCGCTCCGTGGACCCGACCCCCCAGCAGAGCGCGGAGGCACTGGATCAGCAGTCGCAGGCGGCCCTCGCCCGATGCTGGGCGTCGCTGTCCCCGGCATCGTCGATGCTGGCCCTGGCCGACTGGTCGATGCACCTGGCCGCCTCCCCCGGCAAGCAGATGGCGCTGGCCCAGCAGGGCCTGGGCAACGCCGCACGGCTGGCCGAGTACCTGCGCGCCTGCCTGGCCGCGGGCCCCGGGGAGGCGCGCGCCTGCGTCGAGCCGCCGGCCCAGGACCGGCGCTTCGCCGCGCCCGAATGGGCGCGCTGGCCGTTCAACCTGTGGCACCAGTCGTTCCTGCTCAACGAGCAATGGTGGGCGTCGGCGACCCGCGGCGTGCGCGGCGTGGAGCGCCATCACGAGGACCAGGTCGCCTTCTGGGCCCGGCAGTGGCTCGACATGCTGTCGCCCGGCAACCAGCTGGCCACCAATCCGGTCGCCCTGCGCAGGACCCTGGAGGAGGGCGGCGCCAACCTCGGCCGCGGCCTGCAGCACCTGCTCGACGACGTATACCGGGCGCTGGCCGAGCTGCCGCCGGCAGGCGCCGAGGACTTCCGGCCCGGGCGCGACGTGGCGCTGACCCCGGGCAAGGTGATCCTGCGCAACCGCGTGATGGAGCTGATCCAGTACGCGCCGGCCACCGGGCAGGTGCATCCGGAGCCGATCCTGGTGGTGCCGGCCTGGATCATGAAGTACTACATCCTCGACCTGTCGCCGCACAACTCGCTGATCGGCTACCTGGTCGCGCAGGGCCACACCGTGTTCTGCATCTCCTGGAAGAACCCGGGCGAGGCCGAGCGCGACCTGGGCATGGACGACTACCTGCGGCTGGGCGTGGGTGCGGCACTCGATGCGATCGCCGCCATCGTGCCGGAGCGCAAGGTGCACGGCATCGGCTATTGCCTGGGCGGCACCCTGCTGTCCATCGCCGCCGCCGCCATGGCCCGCGACCGGGACATGCGCCTGGCCACGCTGACCCTGCTGGCGGCGCAGACCGATTTCGCCGAGCCGGGCGAGCTGGCCCTGTTCATCGACGAAAGCCAGGTCAGCCTGCTGGAAGCGCAGATGCACGAGACCGGCTACCTGACCACCGCGCAGATGGCCGGCGCGTTCCAGATGCTGCGTTCCTATGACCTGCTGTGGTCGCGCCTGGTCAACGAGTACCTGCTGGGCGAACGTCGTCCGCTGAACGACCTGATGGCCTGGAACGCCGACGCCACGCGGATGCCGGCCAGGATGCACGCGCAGTACCTGCGTCGCCTGTACCTGGACAACCTCCTGAGCAGCGGCCGCTACCCGGTCGACGGCCGGCCGGTCGAACTCAACGACATCCGCGTGCCGATCTTCAGCGTCGGCACGGCCACCGACCACGTCGCGCCGTGGCGGTCGGTGTACCGGATCCACCAGCAGGTGGTGGGCGAGGTGACCTTCGTACTGACCACGGGCGGCCACAACGCCGGCATCGTCAGCGAGCCGGGCCACCCGCGCCGCCAGTACCAGATGCTGGTGCGCGAGGCGGGAGGCTCGTCGCTGGCCCCGGACGAGTGGCTGCAGCAGGCACCGGTGCGGCAGGGCTCGTGGTGGCTGGAACTGGTGCCGTGGCTCAAGGCGCATTCGGGCGCGCCGGTGGCGCCGCCGCCGATGGGCGCGCCCGACCAGGGCTACGCGCCGATTGCCGACGCGCCGGGTCAGTACGTAATGGAGAGGTGAGATGCGTTCCACGTGGCTGGAACCTGACCGGACCCTGTCGGGTCCCGCCAATGTCCGCAGCCTGCCTGCGCTGCTGGCGGCCACGCTGTGCGCCGCCCTGGCCGGCTGCGCCAGCATGGCGCCGCCCTACCAGGCGCCGCCGCTGCCGGTGGCCGCCGTCTACCCGGCCGACGCCACGGGGCCGGTGCAGGCGCATGCGCAGCCGGCCGCCGCTGTCGCATGGCGGGATTACTTCTCCGACCCGGCGCTGCGCGAACTGATCGAGCTGGCGCTGCGCAACAACCGCGACCTGCGCCTGGCCACGCTGCGCGTCGAGGAGGCGCGCGCCGGCTACCGCATCCAGCGCGCCAGCCAGCTGCCCGCGTTCGGCCTCGATGCCCAGGGCGCGCGTTCGCGGGTCCCGGGCGATCTCAACGTCAGCGGCCAGTCGGTGGTCGGTGGCGATTACGAAGTCGGGCTCGGCATGGCGGCGTGGGAACTCGATTTCTGGGGCCGCGTGCGCAGCCTCAAGGCCGCCGCGCTGGAGACCTGGCTGGCCACCGATGCGGCGCGGCAGGCGGCCACGGTCAACCTGATCGCGGCCGTGGCCGACGGCTACGTCGGTCTGCGCGAGATCGACGAGCGTCTGCGCCTGGCGCGGCAGACGATCGCCTCGCGCGAGGAGTCCCTGCGCATCTTCACCCGCCGGCTGGACGTGGGCGCGACCTCGAGGCTGGAACTGACCCAGGTCCAGACCCTGCTCACCCAGGCACAGGCGCTGGGCGCCCAGCTCGAGCGCGAGCGCGCCGCGCAGGCGCACGCGCTGGCGCTGCTGGTCGGCGCGCCGGTTGACCTGGACGCGCTGCCGCCGCTCGACCCCGCCGTGGCGCGCGCGCTGCCCGCGCTGCGTGCCGGCCTGCCCTCGGACCTGCTGCTGGACCGGCCCGACATCGTCGCCGCCGAACACAAGCTGCGCGCGGCCAATGCCAACATCGGCGCCGCCCGCGCCGCGTTCTTTCCCCGCGTCGCGCTGACCGGAAGCCTCGGTAGCGCCAGCGCCGAACTCGACGGACTGTTCGATGCCGGCAGCCGCGCCTGGATGTTCGTGCCGACGATCTCGCTGCCGATCTTCAACGGCGGCCGCAACCGCGCCAACCTGGACCTGGCGCAGGTGCGGCGCGACATGGCCGTGGCCGAATACGAACGCACCGTCCAGGGCGCGTTCCGCGACGTGGCCGATGCCCTGTCGGCGCAGCACTGGCTGGCCGAGCAGGTGCGCATCCTGCAGGCCACCGTGGACGCGCAGACCGAGCGCGCGCGGCTGGCCGGCCTGCGCTACGACAACGGCGCGGCGGCCTTCCTGGAAGTGCTCGACGCCCAGCGCGACCTGCTCACGGCCCAGCAGCAACTGGTGCAGGCGCGTGGCGCGCTGCTGTCGAGCCGCATCCGCCTGTACGCAGCGCTCGGCGGCGGCCCGCTGGACCGGACCTCCGCCGCTGCCGCTCCCTCCACCGATCCCGATCCCGCGAAATCGTCATGAAGCCCTCCGACCTGCTCCGCAACAAGCCCGTGCTCATCGCCCTGGTCGCGCTGGCCGTGGCCGCGGTCGCCTGGTATGCCTGGTCGACGCTGCGCACGACCGGCCCGGGTGCCGGATTCATCAGCGGCAACGGCCGCATCGAGGCCACTGAGATCGACCTGGCCACCAAGCTGCCCGGCCGGATCGAGGCGATCCTGGTGCGCGAGGGCGACTTCGTGAAGGCCGGCCAGCCGCTAGCCACCATGCAGAGCGACGTGCTGCAGGCGCAGTACGACGAAGCCGAGGCCACGCGCCAGCAGGCCGAGCACGCGGTGGCCGCGGCCGACGCGCAGGTGGCGCTGCGCGAGAGCGACGTGGCTGCCGCGCGCGCGCTGGTCGCGCAGCGCGAGACCGAGCTCGACGCCGCGCAGCGGCGGCTGGCGCGATCGGAAACGCTGGCGCGCGAGGGCGCCACGTCCGAACAGCAGCTCGACGACGACCGCGCCCGGGTGCGTGGCGCGCAGGCGGCGCTGGCGGCGACCCGCGCCCAGGTCGACGCGGCGCGGGCCGCGGTCGAGGCGGTCAAGGCGCAGCGCGTCGGTGCGCGTTCCACCGTCGCCGCCGCCGAGGCCACCGTGGCGCGCGTGCAGGCCGACATCGACGACAGCCAGCTCAAGGCCCCGCGCGATGGCCGCGTGCAGCTGCGCGTGGCCCAGCCCGGCGAAGTGCTGGGCGCTGGCGGCCGCGTGCTCAACCTGATCGACCTGTCCGACGTCTACATGACCTTCTTCCTGCCCGAGACCGCCGCCGGAAAGGTCGCGCTGGGCAGCGAGGTGCGCATCGTGCTCGATGCCGCGCCGCAGTTCGTGATCCCGGCCAAGGTGTCGTTCGTGGCCAGCGCGGCCCAGTTCACCCCCAAGACCGTCGAGACCGCCAGCGAGCGGCAGAAGCTGATGTTCCGCGTGCGCGCGCAGATCGCGCCCGAACTGCTGGCCGGCCACCTGGCACAGGTCAAGACCGGCCTGCCCGGCGTGGCCTGGGTCCGGCTCGACGACAGCCAGCCGTGGCCGGCGGAACTGCAGACGCGGTTGCCGGAATAAGCCATGCGGGGTTCCGCGCCACCGGTCGTGCGCCTGCGCGGCGTCCGCCTGCAATACGGCGCGACGCAGGCGCTGGCCGGCATCGACCAGGACATCCCCGCCGGCGTCATGGTGGGCCTGATCGGCCCCGACGGCGTGGGCAAGTCCAGCCTGCTGTCGCTGATTGCCGGCGCGCGCGCCATCCAGGACGGGACGGTCGAGGTGCTGGGCGGCGACATGCGCAGCCGCGCGCATCGCGAACAGGTGTGCCCGCGCATCGCCTACATGCCGCAGGGGCTGGGCAGGAACCTCTATCCCACCCTGTCGGTGGAGGAGAACCTGCAGTTCTTCGCGCGACTGTTCGGCCATGACGCCGCCGAACGCCGCCGCCGCATCGACGCGCTCACCGCCAGCACCGGCCTCAAGCCGTTCCTGTCGCGCCCGGCCGGGAAGCTGTCGGGCGGCATGAAGCAGAAGCTGGGCCTGTGCTGCGCGCTGATCCACGACCCGGACCTGCTGATCCTCGACGAGCCCACCACCGGCGTCGACCCGCTGGCGCGCGCCCAGTTCTGGGACCTGATCGCCCGCATCCGTCGCGAGCGCCGCGGCATGAGCGTACTGGTCGCCACCGCCTACATGGACGAGGCGCAGCGCTTCGACCGCCTGCTGGCGATGGACGCTGGTCGCGTGCTTGCGACCGGCACTCCGGCCGAACTGCTCGAACGCACCGGCTGCGATTCGCTGGAAGAAGCCTTCATCCAGCTGCTGCCGGAAGAGAAGAAGCGCGGCTACCGGCCGGTGGAGATCCCGCCGCTGCATGCCGACGCGGACGAGATCGCCATCGAGGCCCGCGGCCTGACCATGCGCTTCGGCGACTTCACGGCCGTGGACAACGTCTCCTTCCGCATCCGCCGCGGGGAGATCTTCGGCTTTCTCGGCTCCAACGGCTGCGGCAAGTCGACCACGATGAAGATGCTCACCGGCCTGCTGCCGGCCAGCGAGGGGCAGGCCTGGCTGTTCGGCCACCAGGTCGATCCGCGCGACATCGAGACGCGCCGGCGCGTGGGCTACATGTCGCAGTCGTTCTCGCTGTACGGCGAGTTGAGCGTGCGCCAGAACCTGGTGCTGCACGCGCGGCTGTTCCATGTGCCGGAAGCCGACATCCCGGCGCGCGTGGAGGAGATGGTGGAGCGCTTCGGCCTGGGCGAAGTGCTCGACGCGCTGCCGGCCAGCATTCCGCTGGGCATGCGCCAGCGTCTGTCGCTGGCGGTGGCGATGGTGCACAAGCCCGAGCTGCTGATCCTCGACGAGCCGACCTCGGGCGTGGACCCGGTCGCGCGCGACAACTTCTGGCGGCTGCTGGTCGAGCTGTCGCGGCGCGACCGGGTCACCATCTTCATCTCCACCCATTTCATGAACGAGGCCGCGCGTTGCGACCGCATGTCGATGATGCATGCGGGCAAGGTGCTCGACAGCGACACGCCCGCCAGGCTGGTCGCCAAGCGCGGCGCCAGGACGCTGGAGGAAGCCTTCATCGGCTACCTGGTCGAGGCCGGCGGCGGCAGCCTGCCGCAGGCAGACGCTGGCGACGCGCCTGCGCCCGCGGCGCAGGACCCGGCCCGGTCCACCCGGCGCCGACGCTTCAGCCTGCGCCGCATGTTCAGCTACATGTGGCGCGAGACCCTGGAACTGCAGCGCGATCCTGTGCGCGCCACGCTGGCGCTGGGCGGTTCGATGATCCTGATGTTCGTGATCGGCTTCGGCATCAGCCTGGACGTGGAGGACCTGCGCTACGCGGTGCTCGACCGCGACCAGACCACGCTCAGCCGCGACTACGCCTCCGGCCTGGCCGGCTCGCGCTATTTCATCGAGCGGCCGCCCATCGCCGACTACGAGGACCTGGACCGGCGCATGCGCAGCGGCGAGCTGGCGCTGGCGATCGAGATTCCCCCCGGCTTCGCCCGCGACGCGCTGCATGGCCGGGAGGTGCAGATCGGCGCCTGGATCGACGGCGCCATGCCGATGCGCGCCGAAACCGTGCGCGGCTACGTGCAGGGCATCCATCAGCACTGGCTGGCCGAACAGGTGGCCGAGCGCACCGGCGCCAGCCTGTCCGGCAACGCCACCGTGCAGACGCGCTACCGCTACAACCCGGACGTGCGCAGCCTGCCGGCGATGGTGCCGGCGGTGGTGCCGATGCTGCTGCTGCTGTTGCCGGCGATGCTGACCGCCCTTGCGGTGGTGCGCGAGAAGGAGATGGGATCGATCGTGAACCTCTACGTCACGCCGGTCACCCGCAGCGAGTTCCTGATCGGCAAGCAGCTGCCCTACGTCGCCCTGGCGATGGTGAACTTCCTGCTGATGAGCCTGCTGTCGGTGACGGCGTTCGGGGTCCCGGTGACGGGCGACTACCCGACCCTGACGCTCGCCGCCTTCGTGTTCGTCGTGATCGCCACCGGCATGGGCCTGCTGGCCTCGGCGGTCACGCGCAGCCAGATCGCGGCGATGTTCTTCACCGTGATCGGCACCCTGATCCCGGCCGTGCAGTTCTCCGGCCTGCTTGACCCGGTGTCCTCGCTGGAGGGCGCGGGTCGCGCCATCGGCGCGATCTACCCGGCCACCTACATGTTCACCATCAGCCGCGGCGTGTTCAGCAAGGGCCTGGGGCTGCCGGACCTGTACCAGGCCCTGTGGCCGCTGCTGCTGGCCGTACCGGTGGTGATGGGCGCGGCGATCGCGCTGCTCAGGAAGCAGGAGCGCTGAGATGGGCGCCGGCATGCGTCATCTGTCCAACATCTACCGGCTCGGGGTCAAGGAGCTGTGGAGCCTGTGGCGCGATCCGATCATGCTGCTGCTGATCGCCTACACCTTCACCGTGTCGGTCCACACCGCCGCCACGGCGATGCCCGAGACCCTGCACAACGCCCCGATCGCCATCGTCGACGAGGACGATTCGCCGCTGTCGCAGCGGATCGCCTCGGCGTTCTATCCGCCGCTGTTCCTGCCGCCGCAGATGATCTCGCAAGCGGAGATGGACCGGGGCATGGACGCCGGGCGTTTCACCTTCGTGATCGACATTCCCCCGGACTTCCAGCGCGACGTGCTCGCCGGGCGCAGCCCCGAACTGCAGATCAACATCGACGCCACCCGCATGAGCCAGGCCTTCAGCGGCAACCGCTACGTGCAGCAGATCGTGATGGGCGAGGTCGACGAGTTCGTGCAGCGCTACCGCGGCAGCAGCGCGCCACCGGTGGACCTGGCCCTGCGCGCGCGCTTCAACCCGTCTCTGGAGAAGCCCTGGTTCGGCGGGATGATGGAGATCATCAACAACGTCACCCTGCTGTCGATCATCCTCACCGGCGCGGCCCTGATCCGCGAGCGCGAACACGGCACCGTCGAGCACCTGCTGGTGATGCCGGTCACGCCCACCGAGATCATGCTGGCCAAGGTCTGGTCGATGGGCGCGGTGGTGCTGGTGGCGGCTGCGCTGTCGCTGAACTTCGTGGTGCGCGGGGTGCTGCAGGTGCCGGTGCAGGGCTCGGTCGCGCTGTTCCTGGCGGGCGCGGCCCTGCACCTGTTCGCCACCACGTCGATGGGCATCTTCCTGGCCACGCTGGCGCGCAGCATGCCGCAGTTCGGCCTGCTGCTGATCCTGACCCTGGTGCCGCTGCAGCTGCTTTCCGGAGGCATGACCCCGCGCGAGAGCATGCCCCGGCTGGTGCAGGACCTCATGCAGGCCGCGCCCACCACCCACTTCGTCGAACTGGCCCAGGCGATCCTCTACC
>Ga0233369_1000639_pt1 | contig 13693 bp, 11 predicted proteins | sample ElkDunMinimDraft_26_FD_191537 | JGI IMG/M metagenome (GOLD analysis project Ga0233369, IMG submission 191537) | Fecal eukaryotic communites from dung pellets of Tule Elk in California, USA - Elk Dung D16 | ecosystem: Host-associated > Mammals > Digestive system > Large intestine > Fecal | place... | reverse complement strand
GAACAACGTGGTCATTACCGCGGTACGTGAGGTCGGGGCCCGTGGGCTGTCACCTGACGATGGCGCCGCGTACGACCGCGCGCTGATCGACGCGATCTACGACGAGCGCGGCCGCCGCGGCGTGGATGGCGCGCTGGTCCATTTCCCGAGCGCGCCAGCGTCGACGCAGGAGAGCGTGGCCAACCGCTTCGCCCGGGAGCGTGCCGATGCACTGGCGATGCTCGGCTGACACCGGCGTGCGTCCACGGGGCGTTCGGATGGACCAAGCTGGGCGGTGTCCGTCGCCGCCTTTCGCGGGGTCATGATGATGCTCAAGTCCTGCGCTGCCATCGCCCTGACACTCCTGCTTGCAGCCTGTGGCGACAGGCCGGCCGAGGCCCGGGCGCAGACCGTGCCGTCGTCGAGAACGCCGGCAACGGGCCGGGCAGCCCCCGTGACGGCCCCGGCGGCGTCTCCCGCCGGCGAGTACGCGATGTCAGGCCCACGTGTCGGTACGCTGGAACTGCGCGACCCCGGCAATGGCGAATGGACCGTCCGCCTGCAGGGCGGCGGCGCGCCCATCGAGGGCGCGGCGATGGTGGCCGACTGCGAACTGCATGCACGCGGCGCCCGTGAAGGCGATCGCATCGAAGCGAACGTGGTGCCGTTCGACAGCACGCTGATGTCGGTGACCGCAGCCGATCTGCAACGCCGGCCATCAGCCGTGACCGTCACGCTCGAAGGCGGCGCGGCCATCGTGGACACCGACTTCGCGCTCTGCGCGATGCAGGCCGATCTCAACGGCCGCTATGTGCGACGAGCGGCGCGTTGAACAGACGATCGGCGCGCATGACCAGACCCAGCTGCGCCGGAAAGGACCCGCGCCGGTTCTGACCGCGGCATCTGAGGCGGCGATCGGGGCGTCTCCGCGGTCGCGCTGGCCCTGGCCACGGCGCGCGCGGGCGTTGCTCTCCACCCGAGTGACCAGCTCCCTGTGTCGCTGGGCCGGCCCGCCTGCGCGCAGCGGGATCGGCGCCACCTCGGGCATCGCTGGCGGAACGCCATGATCCAGGCTGTGGGAGCCGTTCGAGCATTGCGTGCACCCAGCGTGCAGCGCCATCCCGCGTCAGATGCGTCTCGCTGTGATGCTCGCCGCCGACCCGGGCCCGCAGGCCGGGAGCGTCCGGTCAGCGACCGGCCTTCAGGGCATCGAGGATGCGCGCACCGGCGCGGCCGTCGTCGGGGGTCAGACCGATGCGACGCTGCTCGGACTGGATCGCGCGCCGACTTTCGGTGCCGATCATGCCGTCGACCTCGCCGATCGCATGGCCGCGTGCCAGCAGTAGCGTCTGCAGTTCGCGACGCTGCGCGCGCGACAGGCCCGGGTCGTCGGTCGGCCACGCGGTCGTCGGACCGCTGCCGCCGCGCAGGCGGTCGGCGAGCGTCGCGATCGCCAGCGCGTAGCTCTCCGCCGCGTTGTAGGAATAGATCGCGTCGTAGTTGCGGAACACCATGAAGGCCGGGCCTTTCGCCCCGGTCGGCACGATGACCGCCGCGCGCGTATCACCGCTCGGCAGCGCGCCGCCGTCCAGGCGGGTGACGCCGCGTGCGGTCCAGTCGGCCACGGTCTTGCGGTTCGTGCGCCCGGCCTGCGCGGTGTCGAAGCCGGTCGGCAGGCTGATTTCATGTCCCCAGGGCTGTCCGGTGCGCCAACCGGACCGCTTGAGATAGTTCGCCGTCGAGGCCAGCGCGTCGGGAATGCTGTCGACCAGATCGCGGCGGCCATCGCCGTCGAAATCGACCGCGATGCGCGCATAGGTGCTCGGCATGAACTGCGTATGCCCGAATGCCCCGGCCCACGACCCGGTGGTGTCAGGATCGCGCAGGTCGCCGTCGTGCATCAGCTTGAGCAGCGCGACGAACTCGCCGCGGAAGAACGGCTGGCGACGGCCATTGCAGGCCAGGGTCGCCAGCGACACGCGCAGCGGCCGCTTGCCGGAGATGCGCCCGTAATCGCTCTCGACGCCCCACACCGCGACCACGGTCTCGGCGTCCACACCGTACTGCGCGGCAACGCGGTCGAGCAGTGCACGGTGTTCGGCCAGCTTTGCGCGGCCGTCGGCGACGCGCTCATCGTCGACGAGGCCGGCGAGGTAGTCCCACAGCGGTGTGGTGAACTCGGGTTGCGAATCGAGCAGGGGCAGCACCGACATGTCCGGCGTCACGTCGGCGAGCCGGTCGAACGCGGCCGCCGGGATGCCGGCCTTGACGGCGTCGGCGCGGATGCCGGCCATGCAGCGCGCGAAGGCGGCGGTATCGACCGGGGGCGCGGGACTCTGCGCGGCGGCGCTGCCGGTGGACAGCAACAGGCCTGCCAGGGCCAGGGAGCGGAAACGAAGCGTCATGCGATAGTCCAGCGCGGAGCGGGACCACCACTGTGCACGAGCGCGCGTCGCGCTCGCGTTCCGCAGCGCGGCGGTTTCACCGGAGGCTCAGCTGAGGTCGCCGTCGACATAAAACCAGCGGCCGTCCTCGCGTACGAAGCGGCTGCGCTCGCGCATACGCACCACGCTGCCACCGCCAACGCGGTAGCGGGCGACGAACTCGACTTCCGCATGCGCGGCGTCGACGACATCGTGGGCCTTGACGTCGAGCCCCAGCCAGACCGGCTGCGGCTCCTCGAAGTCGAGGGCATCCGGACGCGTCGATGCGTGCCAGCTGGCGCGCAGGTAGTCAGCGTCGCCGCGCACATAGGCGACGTAGCGCGAGCGCATCAGCGCTTCCGCGTCCGCCGCTGGCGCGCCGGCATGCAGAAGGCCGCAGCAGGCCGCATAGGCGCGGCCGCGGCCGCAGGGACAGGGATCGACGACAGGGGCGGGTTTCGACATGCCGCCAGTGTGCGGGCGGAGCTGCCGGGCGCCAACCGCTGCGCTATACCCAGCCGCGCGTGGCCAGCGACACCGCGGCGCCATCGCCAACGACGAAATGGTCGAGCAACCGCACATCGACCAGGGCGAGTGCCTGCTTGAGCTGCGCAGTGACCGCGCGATCGGCGGCGCTGGGTTCGCGGCTGCCACTGGGGTGGTTGTGACCGACGATCACCGCGGCGGCATTGTGCGCCAGCGCGCGCCGCACCACTTCGCGGGGGTGGACCTCGGCGCCGTCGATCGTGCCGCGGAACAGTTCCTCGAAGGCAAGCGCGCGGTGCCGCGTGTCGACGAACAGGGCCGCGAACACTTCGTGTGTATAGCCCCGCAGTCGCTGGGAGAAATAGCGGCCGGCCGCCGCCGGATCGGTCATCGCTTCGCCGCGCGCCAGCTCCGCCGCGAGCACCCGGTTGCCGAGCTCCAGCGCGGCCGACAGCGCGCAGGCGCGAGCGGGGCCCAGGCCGGGCAGGGCAGCCAGGCCCTTCGCACCCCGTTCGACCAGAGCGCGCAGGGGGCCGTGCGCCGCCAGCAGCTGGCGTGCGGTCGTCACCGCGTCCTGGCCGCGCAGGCCGGAGCCGAGGAAGATCGCCAGCAGTTCGGCATCCGACAGTGCGGCCGCGCCCTGGCCCAGCAGCTTTTCGCGCGGTCGTTCGGTCGCCGGCCATTCGCGGATATGCATATGCGCTCCATTCGGGAGCGCCGGTGCGGGCGGCATGCGCAAGGGGAGAGCGACACGCCACCCGGACCGGCGAAGACCCATTCCAGCGCGCACCCGCTGCGCCCGCAGCCGGCTGGGGCGGATGCTTCGGGTAAGCTGTCTGCCGGTTTTCCGGTAGGACTTCGCCGACGATGGGCGCCGCTTCGACCCCGCTGCTCGGGCAGCGCATCCTGCTGTGTGTCTGTGGCGGTATCGCCGCCTACAAGGCCGTCGAACTGGTCCGTCGGCTGCGCGACGCCGGCGCCGAGGTGCGCGTCGCCATGACCGAGAGCGCGCAGCAGTTCGTTTCCGCGACGACATTCCAGGCGGTCTCCCACCACATCGTGCGCACCACGCTGTGGGACCCGGGCGCCGAAGCCGCGATGGGCCACATCGAACTCGCGCGCTGGGCGAGCCGCGTGGTCGTGGCGCCGGCGACGGCCAACACCCTGGCCAAGCTCGCGCACGGTTTTGCCGACAACCTCGTGACCACGCTGTGCCTGGCGACGACGGCCCCGCTGACCGTGTGCCCGGCGATGAACCACCGCATGTGGCTGCATCCGGCAACCCAGGCCAATATCGAAACGCTGCGCTCGCGCGGTGTGCAGGTGATCGGCCCGGAGGACGGGCCGCTGGCCGAAGGCGAGTCGGGTCCGGGCCGGCTCGCCGAGCCGCAGGCCATCGTCTCCGCGCTGCCCCTATGAGCGGCGCCCTCGTCGGCCGCCGGGTGCTGGTCACCGCCGGTCCGACCTACGAGGATCTCGATCCGGTGCGGTTCCTCGGCAACCGCAGCAGCGGCAAGATGGGATTCGCGATTGCCGCGTCGGCTGCACGCGCCGGCGCCGAGGTGGTGCTGATCGCCGGTCCGGTGCAATTGCCGACGCCCGATGGCGTGCGCCGCGTCGACGTGCGCTCGGCCGCGCAGATGCACGCTGCGGTCTTCGATGCGCTGCCGGCCGATGTCTACATCGGCGCGGCCGCGGTCGCCGACTTCACTCCGGCGCAGATCGCCCCCTCGAAGATCAAGAAGCGGCCGGGCGAAGACGGCCTGAGCCTGCAGCTGGTCCGCACCCGCGACATCCTCGCCGATGTCGCCGCCTCCACGCCGCGCCCGACCCTCGTCGTCGGATTCGCCGCCGAGACCGACGACGTCGAAGCCAACGCGCGTGCCAAGCTGCTCGCAAAGCGCGTCGATCTGATTGCCGCCAACCGTGTCGGGATTGCCGGCAGCGGTTTTGAAAGCGACGACAACACGCTGCGGGTGCACGACCTCGCAGGCCAGGTCCAGCTGGGCCCGGCTTCCAAGGCCGAGGTTGCCGACCGTCTGGTCGCAATGCTCGCCGACCGACTCCTGAAGGAAGCCTCATGAACTGTGTCCTCGACGTGCGCGTGCTCGACGCACGCTTCGGCCAGCAATGGCCGCTGCCGGCCTATGCGACCGATGGCAGCGCGGGCCTCGACCTGCGCGCCGCGCTCGACGAACCCCTGGACCTGTTGCCCGGTGACGCCGTGCTGGTGCCGTCGGGACTCGCCATCCACATCGGCGATCCGGGCCTGTGCGCCGTGGTGTTGCCGCGCTCGGGCCTGGGCCACAAGCACGGCATCGTGCTCGGAAACGGCACCGGCCTGATCGACGCCGATTACCAGGGGCCGCTGATGATCAGCGTCTGGCACCGGGGCAAGGACGCTTTCACCATCGAGCCGGGCGACCGCATCGCGCAGCTGGTGATACTGCCGGTCGTGCGGGCCACCCTGAATGTGGTGGATACTTTCGTCGAAACCGCGCGGGGGTCCGGGGGATTCGGGCATTCTGGCGTGCGCTGACGGGGAGGTCACATGAGCGATAAGGAACCGCGACAGACGGCGGTGGTACTGGCGCAGCTGCGCCAGGCCGCGCCGTTGCTGGCGGTGTTGTTGGCATTGCTGGCCGGCTGGGCGGCGTGGGTGGGCTGGCAGCAGCTGCGCGGAGAACAGCGCCTCGCCGCCGCCGAGCAGGGACGCGACGCCGCCGTGGCCGCGACGACGCAGTCGCTCGGCGCCGAACTCGCACGCCTGGAGGCACGCCTGGCCGAGCCTGCGGTGCAGGGCGCGCTGGCCTCGGGCGATCTCGAAGCCGCGGGCGCCGCGCTCGCCGCCGGCTGGCCGCAACTGATCGCGGCGGAAATCGTCCCCGGCGATCTGAACGGCGCGTACGCCGCGCTGGACGAGGGCGGCTTCGGTCGCCTGTCCTCGCTCGAAGCGGCCCTGGTCGCGGGCCGCCCGGCGCTGACCGTGGCCTCGATCGACGGCAGGCCGCAACTGCTGGTGACCGCGCCGGCCGAAACGGACGGCCGGCTCGTCGGCGTGGCGCTGGTGCAGCTGCCGTTGGCGCGGGCCACCGCCGGGCTCGAGGGCGCGCCGCTGGATCCGGCCACCTATCTCGCGCTGCGCCAGGGCAACCACACCCTCCTTGCGCGCGGCGACGAAAGCCTGTCGAACGTCGCTGCACGCATGGCCCAACCCATTCCCGGCACGCCGCTGCGTATCGCCGCGGCCGTGCCGCGTGTCGGCGCCGCGCCGCTGGGCCTGGGCGCGATTCCGTTGCTCGCCGCTGCCGGCCTGCTGGCACTGCTCGCGGTGCTGGCCTTGCGCATGCCGCGCGGCAGCGGCGTGGTCGTCCGGTCCGACGACACCACGCCCACCCTGGCCGAATCACTGCTCAGCGCGCCGCCCGAAGCCGCCGAGGGCGATGCGCCGGCGCAGTTGCCGGTGCGCGAGGAGGTGCCGAGAAAGAAGGCCGCCGCATCGTCGGTCGTGCTCGACCCTTCGATCTTCCGGGCCTACGACATTCGCGGAATCGTCGGCACGACGCTCGATGCGGGCGTCGCCGAACTCGTCGGCCAGGCGGTCGGTTCGCTGATGCGCGAACAGGACCTGACCGACATCGTCGTCGGGCGCGATGGTCGCCTGTCGGGGCCGGAGCTTGTGGCCGGCCTCGTCGCCGGGCTGCGCAAGGCGGGCCGCAACGTGATCGACATCGGCATGGCGCCGACGCCGGTGGTGTACTTCGGTGCCTATCACCTGCGCACCGGCTGCTGCATCTCGGTGACCGGCAGCCACAATCCGGCCGACTACAACGGGTTCAAGATCGTGGTCGGCGGCGAGACGCTGTCGGGCGAAGCAATCACCGACCTGCATACGCGGGTGGCCGAGGACCGCCTGTACACGGCGCCGCAGCCGGGCGCCGTGTCGGAGCGCGACATCGGCGACGACTACGTGCGCCGCATCGCCGACGACATCCAGATCGCCCGGCCGCTGAAGGTCGTCGTCGATGCCGGAAATGGCGTGGCCGGCGAACTGGGACCACGGGTACTCGAGGCGATCGGCGCGGAAGTGGTGCCGCTGTACTGCGAGATCGACGGCACTTTTCCCCACCATCATCCCGATCCGAGCGAGCCGCAGAACCTGGTCGATCTGGCCAGCACCGTGCAGCGGTTCGATGCCGACCTCGGCATTGCCTTCGACGGCGATGGCGACCGTCTTGGCGTGGTGACCAGGGACGGCGAATCCATCTTCGCCGACCGCCTGCTGATGCTTTTCGCTGCCGACGTGCTGGAACGCAATCCCGGCGCGATGATCGTCTTCGACGTGAAGTGCACCGGCCGCCTGCCCGGCCACGTGCTGCGCCACGGCGGCAGCCCGCTGATGTGGAAGACCGGCCATTCGCTGATCAAGGCCAAGATGCGCGAGACCGGCGCCGAACTGGCCGGCGAGATGAGCGGGCACTTCTTCTTTGCCGAGCGCTGGTACGGCTTCGACGACGGCATCTACGCCGCTGCGCGACTGCTCGAGATCCTCGCACTCGACGACGATCCCTCGGCCGTGCTCAAGGCGTTGCCGAGCGGCGTGTCGACGCCGGAGATCAAGGTGCCGGCGCCAAACGGCGATCCGCACGCCTTCATCGCGCGGGTGCAGGCCGAGTCCGCTTTCGACGGCGCGCGTCTGTCGACGATCGATGGGGTACGTGCCGACTGGCCGGACGGCTGGGGCCTGGTCCGTGCGTCGAATACCACGCCGGTGCTGGTCCTGCGGTTCGACGCCGACAGCCGCGAAGCGCTGCTGCGGATCCAGCAGACCTTCCGCGAGCAGCTGCTGGCCATCGACCCCGGCCTGGCGCTGCCCTTCTAGGATCCTCTTCCGCCACAGGCGGAAGACGCCGTGTCCCCTCTACCTTTGGGAGAGGGGGACCTCGGCGTACGCCGATGGCGGGGTGAGCCGCCGTTCGCGCAAGTCGCGTTGTTGCACATCGACGCCGCAGCTTTCACAGGGGCGCCGCCGGGCCGCATGCCTTCCATGCGGACCTGCAAAGGGTAATCCGCTCCTCGCGCAAGGGTGGACGCCGCAGGAGCCTGTACCGCGGGCGCGCGATCGGGCGGCAGCCAGCGGAAAGTTATCGTCCGCATCCTCCCGATCCAGGCGCGTGCGCAGCGACCGGCCGCGCGGCCGGTGCCGGCTGCTGCAACCCTCGCATCGATTACCCGCAAGCGCCGATGCGCGGCCTCTCCTCAAGCGCGCTCGGTCGGCCACGCCCGGGACGCGCCGTCCTGCCTTCCGACAGTGGAACAGGCGCCGCGCCGACCGCGCAGCGCGTCGTCCGGGCCTCCCGCCTCGCCGCTGCGTACCGCAGTCTGGCTGTCCTCTTCCGAGGAAGCCCGCAGATGCAACCACGCCGCCATCGCGCTCGCGTCTTTGTCGCATTGACGGCCCTGTCGTGGGCGTTTTCGATACCACTGCAGGCAGCTGCACCGTCGCCGCCCGCGCTGATGCTGGCGCGGGACCTCGGCACCACGCAGATCGACGTGCCGTCGTACTACGTCAGCGAAAAGCTCGACGGCGTGCGTGCGCGCTGGGATGGCCGGGCGCTGTGGACGCGCGCTGGCCACCGCATCGCCACGCCGCCGGCATTCGTCGCGGGGTGGCCGGAGACGCCGATGGATGGCGAGTTGTGGATCGCACGCGGCCGCTTCGATGTCGTCAGCGGGATTGCCCGGAGTTCGCGGCCTGATCCCCCGGCCTGGGAAGCGGTGCGCTTCATGGTGTTCGACCTGCCGGCGCATACGGGCCCGTTCTCCGAACGCGTCGTGGCGATGCGCACCCTGGTCGCGCGGGCGGCATCTCCGCAGTTGCGGGCGATCGAGCAGACCCGGGCCGAGTCACGCGCCGCGCTCGACGCACGCCTCGCCCAGGTCGTCGCCGCCGGCGGCGAAGGCCTGATGCTGCACCACGCCGATGCCCACTACGGCGTCGGGCGCAGTGCCACCCTGTTCAAATTCAAACCGCATGACGACGCCGAAGCGCGCGTGGTCGGGCACGTACCCGGCAAGGGCAAGTACGCAGGCATGCTCGGCGCGCTGGTGGTCGAGCATCATGACGGAAGGCGCTTCCGGATCGGGACCGGCTTCACCGACGCCCAGCGCGCCGCCCCGCCACCGCCCGGCAGCTGGGTGACCTATCGCTACAGCGGCCTCACCTCGACGGGCCTGCCGCGCTTCGCCCGCTACATGCGTGTTCGCGAAGAGATGCCTCCCTAGGAAGCGGCGCTCCGCCCTCGGATACCCCGGCTCCGCTCCCTCCGCACGCCCTTCCCCAAGGCTGATGCGAGAGTGAGGGCCACCCGGCTGAAGGCAACGGCGGCAGGATTTTTCAGCCAACGCGGCCCGCTCTCCGATTCAGTCGGTCCGCGGCGTCGAGCCAGCAAGCTCCGTAAGCGGCCGCGCGGCGCACGCGCCATCAATGGGTTTCCCCGCGCGGAGAAAGAAGGCGTGCGTCGACTCCGCTGGAGATGCGCGGCGCTGGGCGCTCTTCCAGGACGCGCCTGTCGCCCGCTCCGTCCAAGCCGCCCGCGACCTTCGCGGGCGCCGAACCCGGGCACAGAAAAAAGGCCCGCCATCAAGGCGGGCCTTCTCACTTCAAACAGCCGATCTCACGGCAGCCGCTCGTCATCCCGGCGACGCTCGAGATAGCCCTTTGCCCAGCGGTCCGCCACGCGTCCCGCAGCTTCACGTCCGCCCAGGCCGAAGGCCAGCGCCGTGGCCACCGCGACTGCGCCCAGCACCAGGCCGAAGGCGAGGTTGACGATGTCGTCGGCAATGCCCATCGCGCGCAGGCCCATCGCGATCACCAGGCCGAGAATCGCGATACGGGCGATCCGCGAGAGGCCCGGACCACCGTCGGGATTCGCGCGCTGGATCGCACGCGCGGCAAGGTCGGCCAGCCAGTAGCCGACGACCAGGATCACCGCGCCCAGCAGGATGTCGCCGCCAAAGATGATGAAGGTCGCCAGCAGGTCACGCACGCCGACGAAGCCCAGCCGGTGCGCGGCCTCGACGGTGGCGAAGAGCATGATGAAGAACAGCGCCACGCGGCCCACGAACGCGGACAGTCCGCCGGCCCGGGGCGCAGTCGTCAATGGCGCGCCACTGCTCGGATCGACCAGCGTGCCAGGCGCGGGCGCGGACGTGCCCGCGGCGGCCACCGGATCCGCCGACTGCAGCGCGGTATCCAGGGGCGATGGCGTGCGCGGTGTCTGGCTGAACAGGTGCGTCAAGCCCAGACGCGCCGGCACAGTGTCGAAACCGAGGTTCTCGAGCAGGCGCGCCAGCAGCCCCGAGACGAAGCGCCCCAGGTACCAGGCGACGATCAGGATCAGCGCCGCGGCCAGGATGTTCGGAATCGCGGCCAGGAAGATGCCGAGCATCTCGCTGGCCGGCTCGGAGATCGCCCTGATCGCCAGCGCATCGAGCGCAGCAATCAGCGTCGGAACGATCACGAGGATGAAGGCGAGCGTGCCACCGAGCTGCGACAGCTTCATTCCTTCGGTGACGCCGTCGCGATTGCCGAAGCGGTCGATGCCGGTCGCCGCCAGCAGGTTGGTGACCAGGCCACGCAGTACCTTGGCCACCAGCCAGCCCACGAGGCCGATGACGATGGCGGCGAAGATGTTCGGCAGCATCGCGGTGACCTGCTCGGTCATCGCCGCAAGCGGAAGCATCAGGCCTTCGATGCGCAGTGCGCCGACGATCGCGGGCAGGAACAGCAGCAGTACCAGCCAGTAGACGACATCGCCGAGCACGGCCGAAATCGGCTTGACGCCGGCCGAGGCCGACAGCCGCTCGTCCCAGCGTCCCGCCGCCATCAGCCGGTTGATCGCGGCGCGCAGGACGGTCGCCAGCAGCCAGGCCACCAGCGCGAGCACACCGGCGAGGATGATCCGCGGCAGGTACAGCATGACCTCGGTGGTCAGTGCCGAGAACGGTCCGTACAGCCCGTCGAAGCGCAGCACGTTGAAGACGCCGACCAGGGTGAGGAGGATCACGAACCAGAACCCGATCGACGCCGCCACCTTGACGATGTCGAGCTGCGCGGCGGTCTGGCTGTTGAGGCGTTCGTTGACCCGCAGCCTGGTCAGCCCGGTGCGGATCAGGCCGCGCACGAACAGCGCCACGATCAGCCCGAGGATCAACACCAGGACAGCGCCCAGCACCGCCGGCAGGTAGTGGCCTAGGCTCAGTTCGAGTTGCCGGGCAAGTGTGTTGGGGGGCATGGAACAGTCTCCTCGCGGGGACGCGGCGGGGCCGCGCCGATCGATGGATGGTCGGCCGCCTCAGATGCGCGGTCGACGACGGATCAGCATCGGAGATGGGAAGTCGCGTCGCGGGAATCGGCTGATGCGTGACGCCTCGCGTGCGAGGTCGAACTCCGTGCCGCGCACAGTGTGGCCGCGCCCGGTGTGGGCTCGGGGTGAACACAGGCTGTGCAGGCGGAGGCCCAGGCCGTGGACCGCGGTCGTCGTCGGCCGGTCCAGTCACTTGGGGATCGGGCCAGCCAGCGCGGCGTCGCCGCGCCAGGCTTCAGCAGGCACGTTCCTTCGCGAACGGATTGAGGCGGCGCACCCAGCTGTCGCCGCAATCGATGTCGACAGGTGCAGGCTCCACCGGCTTTGCGGGGGCGGACGCGGCCGCACGTGCGCGTTCGAACGCGGCGATCTTCTCGCGGATCTGCGGCATCGCCGCAAGCGCCGCGCGTTCGCCCTGCAGGATCGCCGCATTGCGCTGTTCGAAACTTGCCGGCCCGATGTCGCCGACCTGGGGACGGATCACCACGTCCGCGCGGGCCAGCTCCTGACGGCCCAGGTTCTGACCCATGATCGCGATCGACTGGTTGACGATGCCGAGCATGCTGCCGGGCATCGTGCCGCTGGCCTTGCTGGAAATGTCGACTGCGATGACGAGATCCGCGCCGAGCTGCCTGGCCGCATCGACCGGCACCGGGCTGACCACGCCGCCGTCGACGTAATGGCGGTCGCCGATCTTCACCGGCTCGAACACGCCCGGCACGCTGCTCGAGGCGCGTACCGCCTGCCCGGTATTGCCACGCACGAACACGATGCGGTCGCCGGTCTCCAGCCGCGTGGCGACGGCGGCAAAGGGGATGCGCATCCGATCGAGCGTGCGGTTGCCGACTTCCTGGTTGACGTAGTTCTGCAGCGCCACGCCCTGGACCAGACCGCCGGAGAACAGGCGCACGTCGCGGATGCTCGATTCGTCCAGCGCGACCGCGCGCTCCTGCATCTGGAACGGGTCCATGCCGCTGGCGTACAGCGCACCGACGACACTGCCGGCGCTGGTGCCGGCGACGACGTCGGCCTTGATGCCGTTCGCTTCGAGCATCTTGATCACGCCGATGTGGGCGAAGCCCTTGGCGGCGCCGCCGCCGAGCGCCAGGCCGATGCGTACCGGCTGCGGCCGTGGCGTGACCTGCGCCGGCGTGGCCGGCTGCCCGGCGACTGGTGGCGTCTGGCGTATGTCGTCACGACCACATGCGGTCAGCACGAGCAGGGCGGCGGTGATCAGCGCGGTGCGCGCGTGGCGATGGGCGGTGCGAAAACGCATGTGATGGCGGGCCGTTGCGGGACGCGCCGAGGATACGCGCGCTGCGCCTGTCGGCGGCTGAAGCACGCAGGGACGCGCGGGGTTCAGCGGGCGCTGCCGAAACGCGTGCCGAAGAAGTCGCCGTCGTTCCAGCGCGGCGCCGCTTCCGCATCGCCGACGATCCGGGCGAGCGCCGCGCTCACGCGCGCCATGCGCGCCGCGTCCGCGTACTGGATCGGCAGATCCGCCTGGTCGCAGGGCTGGTGGTAGCAGTTGCGCAGGAACCAGGTCGCCGCGATCTTCGGATTCTGGCTGTCGTTGGCCGGGCTCACGCCGGCGTCGAGATACAGGGCGGGAATGCCGGCGCGTATGAACGCGTACTGGTCGCTGCGCACGAAGGCGACCTCCTCGGGGAAGGGGTCGGGCGACACGTCGACACCGACCGCTTCCGCGGCCTGCGTGACCGCTGCCTGCAAGGTGGAATGCTCGCTGCCGATGGCGATGATGTCGCGCGTCGGCGCGGTCAGGACCGGCATGTCGATATTGATGTTGGCCACCAGCCTGCCTGCCGCCGCCGGCGGATGCGCGACCAGCCACTGCGCGCCAAGCAGGCCGTGCTCCTCGGCGGTGAGCGCGGCGAACAGCGTGCTGCGCGCCGGCGCGGCGTCGGCCTGCGCAAGCTCGCGCGCCGCTTCGATGAGGATCGCGACGCCCAGCGCGTTGTCGAGTGCGCCGTTGTAGATCGCATCGCCGTCGACCGGCGCGCCGTTGCCGAGATGGTCGAGGTGCGCGGTGTGCACGATGGACTGCGCGGCCCGTGCCGGATCGCTGCCGGGCAACATGCCCAGCACGTTGCGTGATTCGATGTGGTCGATATGGCTGCGCGTGCGCAGTGTCATCGTGCCCGGCAGCGCGAAGGGCGCCAGGCGGCCGGCCCGCGCGGCATCGAACAGTTCTGCCGCGGTACGCGGGCCGTCGGCGAAGACCAGGTCGGCCGCGGTCGCGGCGACGCGCACGCCCGCGCGCAACTGTGCAGGAGCATCGATCGGCCGGTCGTCGCCATCGCGCAGGCGCATCGCCGGCCGGCTGGCCTGGGCAACGCTGCGCGCCCAGGGCGAGCCGGCTTCGTCGTCGACGGTGTTGACCAGCACCAGGCCGACCGCGCCACGCGCGACGATCGC
>Ga0233369_1000633_pt1 | contig 13767 bp, 15 predicted proteins | sample ElkDunMinimDraft_26_FD_191537 | JGI IMG/M metagenome (GOLD analysis project Ga0233369, IMG submission 191537) | Fecal eukaryotic communites from dung pellets of Tule Elk in California, USA - Elk Dung D16 | ecosystem: Host-associated > Mammals > Digestive system > Large intestine > Fecal | place... | reverse complement strand
GGCCCGCGCAGCCGCCTCGTCCCCCATCCCGCGATCCAAGCACAGGCCCCGTCCGCGATTCGAAGACTTCCGCACCGTTTTCGGATGTCGAAACGGTGCGGAAGTCTTCAAATCGGGGACGGGGCGTCAGGGGAGGTTCGCGAAGTCCTCGGGGCCGAAGATCTTCACGACCCGGGCGCTGCCCTCCCATGCCGGCCAGAGCTCCTGATGGAGCTCGAGGAAGCGACGCGCCCACTCGACGGCTTCCTCCTTCGTACCGACGTCGTACAGCGCGTAGCTGATGAGCTCCTTCGCCTCGGTGAACGGGCCGTCGGTGATGCTGATCTCTCCGCCGGTGAGGTCGACACGGGCTCCGAAGGCGCTCGGGGCGAGCCCGGCGTTGTCGAGCAGCGCGCCAGAGGTGGTCGCTTCGGCGCCGAGGGCGGCGATCGCTTCCATCAGCCCGGGCGGAGGCGGGCCCTCGGGCGCGGTGCCGTCGAGCAGGACGAGGTAACGCATGGTGGTCTCCTTCGTTCGGACGTGGTCGGGTCAGGACGCGAGCGAGGCGTTGCGGTACCGGTCGACGGCGACGGCGGTCAGCCACCCGAAGACGGTGATGACAGCAGCGGTGAACGCGAGATTAGCGGCGGCGGCGCCCCCGCCCCCGGCAACCGCGCCGAACCCCGCGAGGAACAGCACACCCACGATCCGGGAGGCGATCGCCCATCCCCGGCGACCGTCGCTGCGGTAACGGCGGGCCATCACGAAGCACGCCACGGCGAGGCAGGTGAAGCCGACCGCCCCGGCGGCCAGGTGCAGCATCCCGTGCCACGAGACCGCTCCGGGCCCGTCGGGCGTCCCGACCGGGAACCCGAACGCCGCATCGGCGGGGAACGCGGCCGCGGCCACCATCGAGAGCCCGTACGCCGCCACGAGGCGCGGCGCCCAGCATGCGCCGCGACCGGGGCGCAGCGCACGGCGCAGGCCGACTCCGAAGGCGACGAGCATCAGCCCGGTCAGGGCGAGGTTCGCGACCTGGATCCACCCGTGCTCACCGAGCGCGAGCATGCTCCACGGGTGGACGGTCGGGTCGAAGCCGTCGCGCGTGAACGCCTGGGCGAGCGCGACGCTCACGTAGAACGGGCCGGCGAGGACGCCGTACCCGAGCAGGGACTTCGTCACGCTGGTGGCGGGGTCGCAGGCGGTGCGGGACGTGTTGCGCGTGGTGCCGATCATGGTCATGACGTGCTCCTGGCGGTTGTCGGCCGCCGCCCTCGCGACGGCCTCTCACCACCTCCACGAACGACTGCGGCCGACTTTGCGAAACCCGCAGAAGTTTTCTCGGCGACGACGTGCGACCTAGAGCGCGAGCCCCACGTACTTGACCTCGAGGTACTCGTCGATCCCCTCGGCACCACCCTCACGCCCGAAGCCGGACGCCTTCACTCCGCCGAAGGGCGCGGCGGGGTTGGAGACGACACCCTGGTTGATGCCGACCATCCCCGTCTCGAGCCCCTCATAGACCCGGACCGCCCGCTCGAGGCTCTCGGTGAACGCGTACGCGACGAGTCCGTACTCGGTGTCGTTGGCCATCCGCAGCGCCTCCTCGTCGGTCGAGAAGGTGAACACCGGTGCGACAGGGCCGAAGATCTCCTCGCGGAAGACCTGGGCGTCGAGGGACACGCCGGCGAGCACCGTCGGCGGGTAGAACCACCCCGGCCCGTCCGGCACCTCACCGCCGGTGAGCACCTCCGCTCCGGAGCCGACCGCGTCGGCCACCAGCTCGGTGACCTTGTCGCGAGCCTTCTTCTCGACGAGCGGACCGACCTGGACACCGTCCTCCGATCCGCGTCCGACCGTCATCGCCCCCATCCGCTCCGCGAGGCGACGCGAGAACTCGTCCGCGACCGACTCGTGGACGAGGAAGCGGTTGGCCGCGGTGCAGGCCTCACCGATGTTGCGCATCTTGGCGAGCATGGCGCCGTCGACCGCCCTGTCGAGGTCGGCGTCCTCGAAGACGAGGAACGGCGCATTGCCGCCCAGCTCCATCGACACGCGGAGGATGCCCTCGGCGCTCTGCTCGATCAGACGCCGCCCGACCCCGGTGGACCCGGTGAACGTCAGCTTGCGCAGCCTCGGGTCACGGATGAGCGGCTCCATCACCTCACCGGTGGACGTCGTGGTGACGACGTTGAGCACGCCCTCCGGCAGCCCAGCCTCCACGAGGAGGTCGGCCAGCGCGAGCATCGTGAGCGGGGTCAGGCTCGCCGGCTTCACGACCATCGTGCACCCGGCGGCGATCGCCGGACCGATCTTGCGGGTCCCCATCGCGAGTGGGAAGTTCCACGGCGTGATCATGAGGCACGGCCCCACGGGCTGCTTGAGGGTGAGCAGGCGGGTCGCCCCGTTCGGCGCGACCGCGTACCGGCCGTCGATGCGGACGGCCTCCTCGGAGAACCAGCGGAAGAACTCCGCTCCGTAGGCGATCTCCGCCTTCGACTCCGAGATCGGCTTGCCCATCTCGAGGGTCATCAGCAGTGCCAGGTCGTCAGCGCGCTCTGTGATCAGCTCGAACGCCTTGCGGAGGATCTCGCCGCGGTCGCGGGGAGGCGTCTTGGCCCAGTCGGCCTGCGCGGCGACGGCAGCGTCGAGCGCCGCCTTGCCGTCGGCGACCGACGCGTCCGCGACCTCGGCGATGGTCTCGCCGGTGGACGGGTCCTCGACGGAGAAGGTCTTCTGACCCTCGGCGTCGCGCCACTTCCCTCCGACGAAGAGCTGCTGATGCACCCCTGCGACGACCTCGGCCTCGCGACCCTTGAGCACTGCGCCTTCCGACGACATGACGACCTCCTCGTACGCGGCTGTGACTCGATCCTCGCGCGCCACGGCCACCCGCGCACGAACCGGGGGTGCCGTCCGCCCGACCTCGAGCGTTACACGTGGCCCGTACCCCACCGACGTTCCGCCCACACCAGGCAGAGGTGCGCGACCGCGCCGAGCAGCACGCCGACCGCGATCCCGTAGAGGTTGTCGCCGAGGTCCTCGCCCGACAGGCCGTCGCGCACGGTCGGCATCACCGCCTGCCACCACTCCGCGACGAACGGCGCGACGAGCACGACCAGCACAGGCCACCACCGCCGCAGGTCGAGGGCGAGGAGGACGGCCCCCACGCCGAGCAGGACGCCGATCCAGACGTTCAGCGAGCGCGAGTCGATGCCGGTCACGAAGGCGTCCCACCGCGGTGCGTCGAGGTGCAACCCGAGCGGGCTACGCCAGCGCCAGCCCTCCTCGAACGCCCCCGGCACCATCGTGATCGCGACGTACGACCCGAGCGCGGCGGCGTACCACCAGACCCGCAGGGGCGATGCCGCGCCCGTGCGCAGCGCCGCGGCCGCGAGCACCGTCGCCACCAGGAGTGCGAGCACGACGCCGACACCGGCCAGCGGGAACTCGCGGAAGTAGGCGTCGAGCACGCCTCCGAGTCAAGCAGGCGCGGGGTCAAGCAGGCGCGGGGTCAAGCAGGCGCGGGCGGCACGAACACCCACGGCGCACGGGGCAGCGTCGCCGGGTCGAACTCTGTGAGCATCCCCGCAGCGTCGCGCGCCGCCATGCCGAGCGAGTCCGCGATCGCCGCGACCACGTCGGCGGTGCTCCACCCGAGCGTGTGCAGGTCCGCCAACGTCACGGCGCCGTCGCGCTTGGCGAGCCGCGCGCCGGCGGCGTTCAGCGCCAACGGCACGTGGGCGTACACGGGCGGCGTGATCCCGAGGAGCGTGGCGAGGTACGCCTGCCGGGGTGCGGACCCGAGCAGGTCGTCACCGCGGACGACCTGGTCGACGCCCATCGCCCCGTCGTCCACCACGACAGCGAGGTTGTACGCGGGAACGCCGTCGTTGCGGACGAGCACAAGGTCGTCGACCGCTCCGGTGTACTCCCCGTGGAGGAGGTCGCGAACGGTGAACTCGACAGCCCCTGCCGCCAGCCGGAGCGCAGCGGGCCGTTCCTCGCGACGCGCGGCGCGCTCCTCGTCGGTCAGGTCCCGGCACGTCCCCGGGTAGAGGCCCGGGGTGCCGTGCGGCGCCGACGCGGCCTCGGCGATCTCACGGCGGGTGCAGAAGCACTCGTACGTCAGTCCGCGCGCGACGAGCCCTGACACCGCCGCCTCGTAGACGGCACGGCGCTCCGACTGCCGGACGAGCGGGGGGTCCCAGTCGATGCCCAGCGCCGCGAGGTCGTCGAGCTGGCGTCGTTCGGCCCCCTCCCGGACGCGGTCCAGGTCCTCGACCCGCATCCGGAAGTCCCGGCCGGACGAGCGGGCGAACATCCACGCGAGCAGCGCCGTACGGAGGTTGCCGATGTGCAGGTCGCCCGAGGGGCTCGGGGCGTACCGCCCGCTCACGCCACCCGCCGGACGCCGGGGTGCTCGGCCACGGCACCCTCGTGCAGGACCGACGCGAGCGCCTCGACCCCGTCGACGAGCCGGGGTCCCGGACGGACGACCAGCGCGTCGGCGTCGATCGCCCACACCGGCACAGGCCCGACGGTCTCGGCGACCCGCGCGACGACCTCCTCGGCCTGCTTGGCGGCGCCGTCGAGGTCGTACCCGCACGGCGCGACGACGACCATGTCGGGCCGCGCCGTCCGTAGCGTCTCCCAGCCCGTCGGGTGCGAGCGCTCACCCGGGTGGCCTCCTGCGCTGGTCCCGCCGGCGAGCGCGACCATGTCAGGGATCCAGTGTCCGCCCAGGTAGAGCGGGTCCGTCCACTCGACGACCGCGACGCGCGGCCGGTCACGGCCCTCCACGGCCAGGCACACCTCGGCCAGGCGGCCGCGCAGCTGCGCGACCAGCGCCTCGCCGCGCTGCGGGACACCGGCGCACTGCGCGACCTCGGTGATCCCGACGAGCACGTCGGCGAGCGTGTGCGGGTCGAGCGTGACCACGGTGGCGTCGCTGCCCAGACGCTCGAGGGCGAGCCCCACCTCCCCGGCCGGGACGGCGCAGACCGCGCACAGGTCCTGGGTGAGGATCAGGGCAGGCTCCAGGGCTGCCAGGGCGTCGACGTCGAGGACCGAGGACGTGTCGCCGGGACGGACGACGACCTGACGGCCCGTACGAGCGTCGGCGTCGCACTCGTGCGTCACCGCGACGAGGTCGTCGCCCAGCGCGAGGGCGAGGACGATGTCGGTGGCGGCCGGCAGCAGGGACGCGATCCCGCTCATGACGATCTCCTCATAGACCGCGCATCCTACGCACGCCTCGACCGTCGACGACAGCCCGCGCTGCGGCGCGTGACCCATCCCACAGCGGCGGCGTTGTCAGGTTCGCGTGCCACGATCGAAGGGTGAGCACGTCCGGCCCCCCGCGCCCCGACGCCTTCCGCGCCTGGCGTCCGGAGGCGCCGGTCGACGTGCGCCGGACCCTCGCTGTGCTCGCCAAGGGCGCGTACGACCCGGCCCATCACGTGGCACCCGACGGTGCGGTGTGGCGCGCGAGCCGGATGCCCGAGGGACCCGTCACGTACCGCGTCACCTCCGTGGCCGACGAGATCCACGTCGCCGCGTGGGGCCCGGGCGCAGAAGCGCTCACGACGGAGGCACCCGTCCTTCTCGGAGCGGACGACGACTGGACCGGCTTCGAGCCCCGTGTCCCCCTCGTCGCCCGCGCGCACCAGCGTCATCCCGGCCTGCGGTTCCCCTGCCAGCGGCGCGTGCTGGAGGTGCTCGTCCCGGCGATCGTGGAGCAGCGCGTGCCCAGCGTCGACGCGTTCGCCTCGTGGCGGCGCCTGCTCCGGACCCATGGCGAGGCAGCGCCCGGCCCCACCCCGCGGCCGATGTCCGTGCCGCTGTCGGCCGAGCAGTGGCGGATGCTGCCGTCGTGGGCGTGGCACCGCGCGGGCGTGGATCCCGGCCGGTCCCGCACGGTGGTGCGGGTCGCCGAGCGGGCCGCGGCGCTCGAGCGGCTCGTCGGCCGCCCGTACGCCGAGATCACGACCGCGCTGCGGAGCCTCCCGGGGGTCGGACTCTGGACCGCGGCTGAGGTGACCTTGCGGCTCGGCGACCCCGACGCGGTCTCCGTCGGCGACTACAACCTGGCCAAGGACGTCGGCACCGCCTTCGACGGCACGCCGGTCGACGACGCGCGGATGCTGGAGATCCTCGAGCCCTGGCGGGGTCATCGAGGCCGGGTCGTCCGTCTCCTCTACGCCGACGGGGCGCTGAGACGCCCTCGTCGCGGGCCGCGGATCACACGGATGGACCACCGCACGCGTTGACCGGCCCGTCCGCGGCCGCGACTCGGTCCACCGAGGTGGTCGCCGCCGACAGACCTGCCGCGCGCCCCGGGGAGGTGCATGATGACCGCATGCGACGTCTGGGGGACGTCGCGTGGAGGGTCGTCACCCTCACAGCGGTCTGGATCGTCCTCGGACGGGCGGTCGGGCTGCTCGCCGGTGACACCCCCGACGCGACCATCGCGTCCGCTGTCGCGACCACGGCGCTGTGGTACGCGACGGCGGGAGCCGTCGCGCTCCGCGACGGCCGCAGACGCCTGCTCCGCTCCCCGTACGTGACCTGGGTCGTCGTCGGGCTCGCCGCCTCCGTCCTGTGCGTGGCGTGGCAGTGGGCGGCCCGGGCACTCAGCGGCGGCGCAGCGGACGCGTTGGTCCTGCGCGACGACCTCGTGGTGCTCGCGCCGGGACTCGCCGCGGGCGTCTGGGTGTGCGCGGCGACGGGCCTCGCGCTGGGCCGGCACGACGTCGCGGTGCGGCAGCGGGCTGAGGACGACCGCGACGTCCAGACGGACGGGGATGCCGAGGCGGAGCGGGATGCCGAGGCGGACGGCGCCGCCGAGGCGGATCAGCGGCCGCTGACGACGTCGGCCGCCCGCGCGACCCACGAGGTGCCGCCCCCGCGCCTGTCCTCCCGCCGGTCAGCGGCGCGATAGGCCGCGTACATCGCCTGGACTCCCAGCCACCGTAACGGCTCCGGCTCCCACCGCCGGGCGCGGTGCCCCACCCACGGCAGCGCCGTCAGCGGGGTCGTGTCACCCAGCACCAGGTCGCGCAGCGTGCGGCCGGCGAGGTTCGCGGTCGTGACCCCGTGCCCGGTGTAGCCGCCCGCTGCCGCGAGGCCGGTCGTACGGTCGAGCGTCACCGCCGCGCACCAGTCGCGAGGGACGCCCAGCACCCCCGCCCAGGCGTGGTCGAGCCGCGCACCGGCGGCCTGGGGGAACCGTCGCGCAAGGACCGCCCTCAGGCTGTCGACCGTGGCCTGCTGCGTGGTGCCGTCGTGGTCGGTGCGTGAGCCGAAGCGGTACGGGACACCGCGGCCACCGAGCGCGATCCGGCCGTCGGCGGTCCGTTGGGCGTACATGTACGCGTGGGCCATGTCGCCGACCGTCTCGTACCCGCCCCAGCCGATCGTCTCCCAGACGTCGTCACCGAGCGGCTCGGTGACGACCATCGCGGAGTTCATCGGCAGCCAGGTCCGTCGTAGCCCGGGGAGACGTGCCGTGAACCCCTCGGTCGCCCGCACGACGAACGTCGCGTCGACGTCCGCACCGCGGAGACGGGCACGGCGCGGCTCGATCGCGACGACCTCGGTGCCCTCGTAGATCTCGACGCCGAGGGCCTCGACGGCGTCGGCGAGCCCGGTGACGAGCTTGGCCGGGTGGATCCTCGCGCAGTGCGGGGTCCAGGTGGCACTGACGGCGTCGGCGACGGTGATCCGCTCGGCGAGCACGGCCGCGTCGAGGAGCTCGAGGTCGTCCTCGCCCCACGACCGGGCGCGCGCGTGCTCGGCGCGCAGCCGCTCGTCCTGCGCCGGACTGCAGGCGACGGTGAGCTCGCCGCCCTTCACGACGTCGGCGTCGACCCCCTCGGAGGCGGCGACGCGGATGACCTCGTCGACGGACCCCTTCATGGCCTCCGCGAGCGCGACCACGGCGTCATGCCCGTGCGTGCGGGCGTACCGCTGGGGGGATCCCGCCATCGCCGCGGTCAGCCAACCGCCGTTGCGCCCGGACGCGCCGTAGCCGCACAGCTCCTTCTCGAGCACGGCGATCCGCAGGCTGGGGTCGGCCTTGGCGAGGTAGTACGCGGTCCACAGGCCGGTGAACCCACCACCCACGATCGCCACGTCGACACGGTGGTCATGGGTGAGCGGCGCGCGTGTCGGACGCGTGCGACCGAGACTGCTCATCCAGTACGAGAGGTGACCGTTGCGGGGAGGCGGCTGCCCACCGGCCACGGTCACAGGGCGACCGCCTTGCCGCTGACGCGTACGCGGGGCGAGTCCTCGCTCAGCGCCACCTGGATCAGGCTCGGGCGCCCCATGTCGACACCCTGCTCGATCGAGAACGAGGCGTCGGGCGCGACGAGCCCGTGGTGCGCGAGGTAGGCGCCGAGCGCTGCCGCGGCGGCACCGGTCGCAGGGTCCTCGAAGACGCCCCCGACCGGGAAGGGGTTGCGCGACTGGAACGTGCCGTAGTGGTCGGGCCAGACCAGCTGGAGCGTCGTCAGGCCTGCCGCACGCATGAGGTCGGCAAGCCGAGGCTGGTCGTACGACAGCTGCGCGAGTCGCTCGCGTGTGCGCGCGACGAGCACGAGGTGCCAGACGCCGGCGTTGGCGAGGGAGAGCGGGTAGGACGGGTCGAGGTCGTCGCGTGACCAGCCCAGAACCGCCAGGACGTCGTCGACGAGCGAGTCCTCGGCGGGCACGACCTGCGGCTCGACGCTGGTCAGCGTCGCCCAGAGCCGGCCGTTCCGGGCCGTCGTGTCGACCGCGATCTCACCGGCCGGGGTGTGGAACGTCAGCGGCCCCGCACCGAGCCGTTCGGCCAACGCCACGCCGCTCGCCACGGTCGCGTGGCCGCAGAAGGCGACCTCGGACTCGGGAGCGAAGTAGCGCACGTCGAACGTCCGGCCGTCGTCGTCGCGCGGGACGAGGAACGCCGTCTCGGAGTAGCCGACCGCCGCCGCAGTCGCGAGCATCTCCTCGGGACTCATCCCCGTCGCATCGAGGACGACGCCCGCCGGGTTGCCCCCGTGGGGGTCGTCAGAGAACGCGGTGTAGCGCAGGATCTCGGCCATGGAGCACACGTTAGCGGCGCGTACGAGCTAGGGGCGTCGCCCGAGAAAGGCCACGAGGCGTTCGGTCGGCGACGCGTCGGGGCCGACCTCGACCTCGGCACCGATCTGGCCGCTGGTCCGCATGAGGTCGCCCAGCTCGTCCGTTCGGCGGCGCACCCACGCGACGTCGGCGTCGGGGATCGTGTCGTCGACGCCGATCGCGTGGGCGAGGTCCCAGCCGTGGACGATGAAGTCGAAGCTCAGGAACCCGTCGACCATCGCCTCGAACGTCGTCGGACCGAAGATCGGGCTGTCGTACGGCGTCGCCGCGGCGTCGGGGTCGCGCAGGTCGGCGAGCACGACACCGGTCGCGTGGTCGTACGCGGCAGGGAGGTCGTCGGTCGGCCCCGGCGGGATCGCCCTCCCCACCATCGACTCGAACAGTCCCTGGGTGTCGACGACGTGCTGGACGAGCTCGTGCACGGTCCAGTCCTCGCACGGCGTCGGGCGTTGCCAGCCGTCGTCGGGGACGGCGGCCAGCGTGGCACCGAAGCGCTCACGCAGCCGGGCGTATCGGTCGGCAGGGGTCTCGTCGCTCATGCACGGCACCGTACGGTCGGGTGCTGACACTGCGCCACAGCGCGGACAGCCGGCCTCAGCGCGGGACGTGCGCCATCCAGTCCGGCGGCACACGGCCTGCCGGGCCCGGCGCCGGCTGGTCTGCCGGGTGCTCGTGCGGGGGCGCCAGCTCGGGCCCCGTCGCCAGCGTCTCGTCCTGGTAGTCGTAGAACCAGTCCTCCCCCGGCTCGAACGACTGCACGTACCGGTGGCCGGTCTCCTGCCAGTGGGCCGTCGCATGACGCCCGGGTGAGGAGTCGCAGCACCCGACGTGCCCGCACTGCGCGCAGCGCCGGAGGTGGAACCACCAGCCCCCCGGCTCGGCGCTCTCGCACTCGGCGCACCCGGGTCCGCTCGGCGGCACGTCCACGTCGATCCCGTCGGTCATCAGATCTCCCTCCCGTCGGCGCAGTCGCCAGGCTACGCCGGACGACGCCGACAGGCCCGCCGAAGGCGTGCCAGCATGGACTCATGGCACCGGAGCAGCCGCACGAGACCGATGAGACCGATGAGCCCCAGGTCGCGCATCCCTCAGCGCCGCACACCGTCGACGGGGACGGGATCGAGCCCGACGAGTTCGCCGAACGCTGGTCGTACGGCAACCCCGAGGCGCCGCACACGGTTGTGGAGTTCGGTGACTTCGAGTGCCCGTACTGCGGGGCCCTGAAGCCCGTCCTCCACGACCTCGTGGCGGGCTCCGACGGCGAGGTGCGCCTGGTCTGGCGGCACTTCCCGCTCTACACCGTGCACCCGTTCGCGCTCACCGCGGCGCTCGCCGCCGAGGCCGCCGGCCAGCAGGGGGCGTTCTGGCCCATGGCCGGGCTGCTCTTCAAGCACCAGGACCGGCTCGACGACGCCTCGATCCTCTCGTACGCCGAGCAGCTCGACCTCGACACGAGCATGCTCGTCGGTGATGCCGCCCAGATCTACTCCGACGCCGTGCGCCGCGACTACGCCGACGGGATCGAGCTCGGCGTGCACGGGACGCCGACGCTGTTCCTCGACGGCGAGCCGTACCTCGACGGCGTCAGCGTGCCCGACCTCCGCCAGGCGCTCGGTCTGTCACGCCGGGGCGCGCCACGGCCCCTCCGGTAGCGGCGGGGGCCCGTCCTCCTCGTCCGGGGTGCACAGCGGCAGGCGATCGCCGAAGTAGCGCAGGATGAGAGCGCCCGCGAGCGCCGAGGCCAGGGAGCCGATGAGGATGCCGATCTTCGCCTCGTTGCGCAGTGCCTCGTCGGCGAACGCGAGCTCGCTCACGAACAGCGCGATCGTGAACCCGATGCCGCACAGGAAGGCGCCTCCGAGCAGGTGGCCGTAACGGACGCGTCCCGGCAGCGTGCCGAGGCCCGTCTGGAGGGCGAGCGCCGCCCCGGCCATGACACCGACCGCCTTCCCGACGAAAAGGCCGAGGATCACGCCGAGCGTCACCGGGCTCCCGAAGGCGTCACTGATCGCGTCCCCGCTGAGGACGATCCCGGCGTTCGCGAGCCCGAAGGCGGGCACGACGAGGTACGAGCTGATCGGGTGGAGCCCGTCCTGGAGCCGGTCGGCCGTCGGCACCGCGGAGCGGGCGGCGCTCACCGCGAGGCGCGAACGCGTCGCGTCCCGGTCCTCGGCGAGGGCGCGCCCGTAGAAGAGCAGCCGAAGCCGCACCTCCTCGCGGCGCGAGGTGTGGCGGACGGGGACACAGAGGCCGACGGTGACTCCGGCGAGGGTCGGGTGGATCCCCGACTCGAGGACGGAGAGCCAGAGCGCGCCGCCGACGAACAGGTACGGCGTCACCTGCCAGATTCCGACCCACCGCATCGCGACGAGCACGGCGACCAGCGCGCCGCTGATCCCGAGAGCCGTCAACGAGACGTCCTCGGAGTAGAAGATGCCGAGCAGCGCGATCGCCCCGATGTCGTCGAAGATCGCCAGCGTCAGGAGGAACACGCGCAGCTGGTCCGGGCAGCGCGGACCGACGAGCGCCAGGACACCGACGACGAACGCGGTGTCGGTCGACATCGGCACACCCCAGCCCGAGAAGTCCTCGCCCGACGGGTTGAGCAGGATGAAGAGGCCGATCGGGACCGCGAGCCCGCCGATCGCTCCGAAGAGGGGGACCGACGCGGCGCGGAAGCTCCGCAGCTCCCCCACGGTGAGCTCGCGGTTGACCTCCAGCCCCACGACGAGGAAGAAGATCGCCATCGCCCCGTCGTTGATCCAGTGGTGCAGCGAGAGGTCGATGCTGCCGTCGCCGATCGCGATGCTGGCCGGTGTCGACCAGAACTCCTCGTACGAGTGGCCGGCCAGGTTGGCCCACAGCAGCGCGGCGGCCGACATCGCGAGGAGCAGGGTCGCTCCGCCCGACTCGGTCGAGAGGTAACGGCGCAGGCCCGGGGACAGCCGTGGGTACGGGACGACGACCCGGGGCTTCGGACCTGGCCTGGTAGGGACTCCGGTGGGGATCCGATCGGTCACGCGTCAAGACTGGCAGAGCGGGACAGGTCCTGCGGCTCCTGTCGCCCAGGATCCTGGCACGATCTGATCGCCGGGTCGGCGTTAATCGCGTGGCGCCGTGTCAGTCCCGTTCCGTAACGTCGCTCTGTGACCACCTCCAAGGACGACACCGCGATCCAGGCCCCGGTCGTACGCGACCTGTCCTTCGCCGCCCTGGGCCTGACTGTGCTTCTGTGGGCCTCGGCGTTCGTCGGCATCCGTGCGGTCGGTGAGACGTTCTCCCCGGGCGCGCTGTCGCTGGGCCGCCTGGCCGTCGCGGCGCTCGCGCTCTCGGTGCTCTTCATTCCCCGCCAGCTCGGCGCGCGACGCGAGCCGCTCCCCCGGGGGCGCACGGCGGCGCTGATCCTCGCGTACGGCGTCCTGTGGTTCGGGGCCTACAACGTCGCGCTCAACGCGGGCGAGCGCCACGTCGATGCCGGCACGGCCGCCATGCTCGTCCAGCTCGGACCGATCCTGATCGCCGTCATCGCCGGCCTCTTCCTCGGCGAGGGGTTCCCCGTGACGCTCGCGGCGGGCCTCGCGGTGGGCTTCTCCGGGGTCACGCTGATCGCGCTCGGCGGTGACGGCTCCGGCAACGACATCACGGGTGTCCTGCTCTGCGTGCTCGCCGCCGTCCTGTACGCGGCCGGCGTGCTCCTCCAGAAGCCGGTGATGGGGACGGTCTCCCCGCTCATGGTGACGTGGCTCGGCTGCGTGATCGGGGTGGTGACGTGTCTGCCGTTCGCCGGGCAGCTCGTGAGCGAGATCGGCGACGCCTCGACCGGGGCGATCCTCGGAGTGGTCTACCTCGGCGTGTTCCCGACGGCGCTCGCGTTCACCGTCTGGGCGTACGCCCTGCGGCGCGTGGGCGCGGGGCCGGCGAGCGCGACCACCTATCTGGTTCCGGCGATCGCGATCGTGCTGTCCTGGGCGTTCCTGTCGGAGGTGCCGACCGCGCTCGGTCTCGCGGGCGGTGTGCTCTGCCTGCTCGGCGTCGCGATCACCCGGATGCGGCGGCGCACCCCGCGCTGACCGACGTCAGACGAGGATGCCGCCCACGAGACGCGCCAGGACCTCCGCAGACTCGTCCTTGATGCGCGGCCGGTCCTCGGGCGCTGCGGCGGCGATCGCCATGCCGCAACCGCCGAGCATGCTGAACGTGACCGACGCCGTCGTCGCGATCGGCAGCGGCGGGAGTCGTCCGGCCGAGACCAGCGCGGTGACGATCTGCTCGATCAGGCCCGCGGCAAACTGCTCCTCGCACGCCTTCCACTCCTCCCACCCCAGCGCGATGGGTCCCTGGCGGAGCACGATCTCGGCGTAGTCGGAGTCCACGACGCGGTCGAGGTAGGCGTTCATCGCCGCCATGGCCCCCGCCACGGGGTCCTCGTGGGCGAGGTAGGCGTCGCGGATCGTCGCCATGCCGTCGGTCTCGGTGCGCTCGAGGACGGCGCGGTACAGGTCCTTCTTGTCCTTGAAGTGGTGGTAGACCGCTCCGCGCGTGACGTGGGCCGCCGAGGCGACCTCCGAGAGCGCGGTCTTGGCGAAGCCCCGCTCCGCGAACATCGACGTCGCCGTCGTGAGCAACGCCTCACGGGTCTCGTCGGAGTACTGCTCGCGT
>Ga0233369_1000632_pt1 | contig 13796 bp, 9 predicted proteins | sample ElkDunMinimDraft_26_FD_191537 | JGI IMG/M metagenome (GOLD analysis project Ga0233369, IMG submission 191537) | Fecal eukaryotic communites from dung pellets of Tule Elk in California, USA - Elk Dung D16 | ecosystem: Host-associated > Mammals > Digestive system > Large intestine > Fecal | place... | reverse complement strand
CCAACCCCAGGCTCGCGCACCTGCCGCCGCCGCATGGCCTGGGCGGCCTGGTGGAGGCCGTGCGCCTGCTGGCCGGGGCCATCGCGCGCGACGAGCGCATCCTGGTCGTGGGCGACTTCGATGCCGCAATATGAACATCAGAAACTAGGGCCTAACGACCTTTCAGCTAGTAGATTCGAACGCTCATGTTTAAATATTACGATGCAATATCATGTTCACTGATATAAGTAATATCTATTGACATCATATGGATATAGGATTTATAAGTTCATGTCAGGCCAGATGGCGCGGCTTGGGTCATGAACAGCGGTGTGTCAGTCCACATCACCAGGGGCTTTGCTGGCCTGAAAGAGGGGCAGCCAAGTTTGTTCTGGGAGGCAGACCAGCGGCTGTTCGAGGAAGGGACGGCGTTTCTTAACGACGAGTACTGCCAATCGGGATCCCGATCGTCACCGCGCACCTGGAAAAATGTGGCCAGCGCATTGGCGTTCTGGTTCAACTGGTGCCTAGAGGCCAACGTCGATTGGCGGACCGCATCCCAGGACGACCTGATTGATTTCCGAGATGGCTTGTCCACCGCCATCAGTCCTGTGACAGGCAATGAATACAGCAGCGGGACAATCGTTGCTTATATGCAGCCGGTCATTGCTTTCTATGACTACGCCAGAAAGCGCAACGCTTACTTCGGCGACATCTGTGGTGCTGACGCGTTGAAGTCCAGATCCGAGTCGGACGATTTGCTTGATGTGGCATCGGACGCCTCACGCTTGGTTCCATCCCGACGAGCGAAGAAGAACGCGATCCGGCCGTTCAAGACCGATGATCTGAGGAAATTTCTTGCTTCGTTGGGGCCCACTGCCTCGGACCGGGATGTTGGGGACTTGCGGCCATGCAGGGACAGGCTCATGGCGGATTGGGGTTGGGCGGTTGGTCTTCGCCTGTCCGAGATCATGACCCTCAACCCCTATCAATTCCTTGTCTTACATCCTGATGCGGAATCCCCCTTTTCCCAGCAGTCCATCGAGGTGATTGGCAAGGGCAATGTGGCGCGTAACGTCGCCGTGCCCAACTGGCTGATCGCTGACACGCAGGCCTACATGGAAGGGGAGAGAGCCCGGGTCTTGGAGTTGGGGCGAAAGACGGGAAGACAAACACCCAATGTTTTGTTTCTGGCGGGGGAGCGTTCGCCAGATCCGGGGGCTCCATTCACCCCGCGACGTTTCGAGACGATCGTGGAAGAGGCCTGCATTTCCGCAGGATTGATTCGGCTGAAGCAACGTATCGATTCTGGATCCGGCTTAGCCACACAGGTTTCGGTTGCCAATCACTGTGTACACGATCTGCGGCACACCTATGCCGTATACACCTATTGGATCGAAGTGAGGAATGGGAATTCCGAGCCGTGGAAGGTAATTCAGGCGCAACTCGGTCACGAGCGCCTGGAAACGACCATTCGCACTTACCTGAAATTCGTCCAACTTTTTGGTCCTCGTGGCCAACAGGACATCCGAACGCTCGCGGGCTTGACGAAGGGAAATGGCAAGTAAGCGATCCCCTACAAGTGCGGTTGCCAAGGCCTCGAAGGCTGCAAGGCCCGTGACAGTGGCCCCCGACACTCGGCCGGAATCCAATGCAGCCCTCTCTCAGAATAAGAAAGCCAAGCGCAAAACCGGTTCGGCCGCATCCGTCGCTGCCCAAGCTCGCAAGAAGACTGGGGAGAGTGAGAACGTTGAATCTCTGGACCAGGCCCGCCTGAAGCGGACCAAGCTCCATTTTAGTAAGGACCTGCGCGACATCCGTGTCGAATTTCCTGGTCCGGACCGGGAACCGTTCGTTCTGGATATTTCCTTCTTGGGGGCAGCGCCACGCTTGGCCAGGCCGCTAGCGGAGGGTTTCCGCATCTATGGAGTTGGCAAGCGACCGAAAACGATCATGGGACGCCGATCCGAACTTCAGGTCGGATTTCTGGCCTTCCTGAGGGAAAAGGAATTGCTCCAAATCGGTCTCGAAGAGATCGACCGATCCTTGTGGAATCAGTTCAAGCAGTGGTTGGACACAAAAATTGACTTGAAGAAGGGAGAGGTGATCCATCCGAAAACAAGAGCGACGACTTTCGGGGCATTGGTTGCCATGCTGGATGCGTTGAAGTCGGTTCCTGAATTCAGCCGTTCGGCACGAATTGTCTTTGATGCACGGCCGAGTGTTACTTGGGATAGCGTCCAGACACGAACCACGCAGCGGGAGCGATTGTCGTTTGATGCACTTCAGGCGATCGACAATGCGGTGGCAAAAGATATTGAGGCGCTCCGGGCGCGAGTCGAGAAGTCTGAACAATTGCTGCAGGCGGGGCGCGAAAGACTCGCTTCTCTTGATTTCGATCTTTTCGATCTTGCCACCTGCGCGGCTTACGTAGAGAAGAAATATCCTGAGGGCCTTCCGCCCTTATCCGTGATGAAAGAGCGCGATCCGGACCTTTATCGATACATTAATCCTAGTGGTAGCAGGAAGGCGCATGGGATCGTGCCCATCAAGGAAATTCTGTATCCGGAGACGCGTGATCTCGTGCCGCTGGTCGTTTTCCTAGCAATTGAATCCGCATTGAATCCGACCACGTTGTTTGAATTGGGCTGGCCGGATATCGATCCTGGCGAGCTGCTCGGTGAGCCGGTGATTCGGTTGGGCGGGGCCAAGTGGCGAGCGGACGAAGACCCATTGGTGCCGATTCCCGCCGCTCGTATTGAGCCGGTTCTGGAGCTGATCAAACGGTTGACGAAGCAAGTGCGTGTAACTGTCAGTGCGCCACTGAAGAACCGGCTATTCCTTTTTAATCGGCTTAACGGTACCAATCCCGCAGGGAGGGCGCTTGGTGGTGATGACCGAGGAATAGCGCATGGCGATATGTCTTGGCGCCGTGGCTTGATGGAGTTCTGTCAGGATCACGAGCTTGAGCCGTTCACACTTAGCCAGATCAGGGCAACAATCGGCGACGAGATTGCCTTCCGAGAAGGAATCGTGGTGTCCAGCCAGGTTCTTGGGCATCAAGATATTCAGACTACCGACAAACACTATGTCAGCGACGGTACACGGTGGCGTGAGGCTGAGCATCTCGGGAACGCCATGCTCTTCAGGGATCGCTGGTTTAGGACAAATGGAAAGATAGATCCGCGTCGACGCAGGCTTACTCCGCGTATGGATCGTGGTGCGGCCACGCCGGGCTTCTATTGCTTTGATCCCTATGATTCACCCTGGCCGATGCAACGTAAGGACCGACTGTGCACTGCCTATGGTCGGTGTCCTTCTTGCCCATTGGCGGCGGCCGATATTCACGACTCTGGGGCTGTTGCGTTGTACCTGTCCTTACGCACGGCAATCTTCAGCGCGCAAGGTCGGATTGCCGGGGAGGCATGGCTCGGGCGGTATAGCCAAGTGCTCGTCGATCTTGACGCATTGCTGAAGCATGTCCCTCTCGAGGTCATGGAGTCGGCCCAGCGCTTTCAAGTGAACCTGCCACCAGTGGAGTGACGACCATGTTGACTGCAGAAATCATCCGCTCAACTTCGCATGCTCCGTTCCACTTGCGCGCTGAAGACGATTTCGGTGATGTTTGGGTGTCCTCGAGGAGTTGCTGGCGGGATCCGATCTGGTGGTTGGACAATCCGAGCATCGGCCAACGCCCACTGGCAGCCAAAGTGACATGGGATATGGAGTTGCCAGATGGGCAAAACCTCCTTGATCCAGAACATGCTCAATTGCTTGGATGGCTGCGACGCTTTGTCTGGAGTCTGTTCGTCGATCCCCGGGATAAAGCAAAGGCCTACAAAACCGGTAACGGCTCTCAGCTGACGCAAGGACTTCGGGTCGTCGTGCCGTGGATGGTCGAGCGCGGACAGGTCATGCCGAAAGACGTGGACAAGGAATTTGTTGCTGCATTCATTGAAGACCTGCCGTCGATTATTGCCGTGGAAATCGACGACGAAGAGGTAATCAAGGAAGGGGCAGCCTATATGCCCTTGAAAATAATCGACTTGCTCTGGCGGCAGCGGAGTGCGCTGGAAGAAGCGGGAATTTCGCCGATGCCGGAACGTCCATGGGCGGACGAGAAGGGCGCCAATTCAGTTGCCAAGCGGATCATCACCGAGGCGCGGGGGTGGATCCGGCCTTTGCCGGACGAAGTGGCCATTCCGTTGGTGAACAAGGCTGCGTGGTTTCTGGGGGCGCCTGCCGACGACACCTTGCAATTGCGCGAGAAAATCGAGGAGGCCTATCACCGCATCGGGACGCATCCGAAGGGAACAGGCCAAACGCAGAATACCCGTCTAAGACGGATAAACACTGCTCTGCACGACCATGAATTCTCTGTCATCGACGGTGAATCCGGCGCGTGGCATGCCCCCTTAATCAACTACAAGGCCAAGAATGGTAGCAAGTCTGGCGCGATCGTGCGGGTGCGACAGCTAGTATCTGCTGTCTGCTCCGCCGCGTGTATCACGATCCAAGCTTCAAGTGGGATGCGTGCAAGTGAGATATGTGCGTTGCGTGCGGGAGTCGATCCAAAAACAGGTCTGCCGCATGGGGTCCGAATCGTGGAGACTTCGTCCGGGCTCAATGAGGCGTTTGTGCTTAAGTCCGAATTGACAAAGGAGGAAGAGACGCCACGCAATGTGGATTGGCTGCTTGGCATGCGCCCAAAAGGCAGCGACGAAATTCCACTTCCTGTCATAGCCATGCAGATCCTCGACAAGTTGTTCGTGCATGAGCGAGAGCTTGCCGGAACGGATCGGCTGCTGGTTTCCATCGATGCCGGGACGTCATTCGCCCGGAAGAAGGCAGGGATAACGCAGTTCCATAGTCTCTCGCTGAATGAACACGTCAAAAGATTCATTGAGCGATGGGTAGATCTGTCCGACTTGCCGGACGAATCCGCACACCGGATTTCCGAGAATGACCTCGTTCCCTGGTGCGAGTCGAAGGGTCGCATCATCCGACCGCATCAGTTCCGCAAGACCTATGCGCAGTTCGCGTTGTCCATCGATCCACGTCTGCTACCGGCCATCCAGCGCCAGTACCACCACGTCGCCATGGCGATCACCGAAGGCGGCTATTGGGGACGCAATCGAATCCAGATCGAACCGATCAACGCGATGGCGTCCCAACTCACGGCCATGCAGATGTACGAAATGGCGACCGGCCGGACAAAGGCCGCCGGGAAGATGGGCGTCCAACTTGAGCAAAGGATCGATGAGGTGCGCAAGTTGGTCGAAGGCGCGGGGCTGGAAGTGGGTTGGCGGCGCGTGATGCGCTTCGTTCGGGACAATAGCCTGCACATGTGGTTTTCTCCGCATGGCAACTGCTTCCCGATGAATCCGGACAGCATGAGCTGCCACAAGGCAGCGAGGACGCGACCCATCGGGCTGCCCACTCCCAACTTCACCACGCGCGAGCCGTCGCTCTGTGCGGGGTGTGACTGCTTCATTTTTGACCTGCGCCACGTCGGGTACTGGCAGGATCGGTATGTCACCAACACGGTGGCGCACAAGCAGGCCGAGGCGCGAGGGCAGGGCGGCATGTTCCGTGTGGCGGCTACGCGAGCCGCGGTTGCGAAGAAGTTTCTCGAACGACTAGGAGTCAATACCGGGTCGCTCGACGCTCGCGTGAAGCAGGGGCTTGCAGATGTCCGGAGCTAAGAAGCGGCCTCCGCGGGCAGTCGTCGAGAAGGATTTCGACGAAGCGATCGACCGGCTGGAAAAGAACAAGCCTAAGGACCCCATGTTGAAACGCCTGGCGGCGGAAGGGCGCCTGCAGATCAATTTCTCGACTGTCGCCAAGGAAGCAAAACACTCGCGTACTTTGATCGCCCTTGCCAGCTGTCAATATCAGGCACAAAGAGTCCGGGTGATGAAGTTGATGCATCCTGGCGAGGTGGCGGCTCCAAGGACTGCCAGCGAGGTGATCTCCCGCCTTCGGGAACACAAGGCAGACCTGATGGCAAAACTTCGTGCGGCACTGGACGGTCAGGCTGCCCACTTCCTGGCCCGCCAGCGGGCCGAGCGTGAAGCGGATCGGTGGCGAAAAGAAGCACAGCGGCGCGAGAAACTATTGAAGGAGCGTGACAAGTTGCATCTGGTCAACAAGGAAAGCGAGTAATGGCGGAAGAGGTTCGAATCAGCGACAGGCCTGTATCTCAAAGCGTTATGCAGGCCGCGATCACTGCTGGCTATACACGCCTCCAGTCACGGGTCATTGCAGGCCGTCTGGGTGACGGCGATGCGGGGAAGGTGTCTCTGCTCGTCCGTCCGCAGCTGAGCGCCATCGATGCGCCAGATCGACTTCCCGACATCGGTGTCGCGGCCGATGCCGTCGCGAATGCGGTGATGCAAGGAATTCCGCTGATTCTGCTGTCTGACTTCGACTGTGACGGCGCTTCGGGGCATTCGGTCCTGAAGTTCGCGCTGCGCGACTACTTCGGCGTGCCCGAAGACCACATCCACAGCTACATAGGCCACCGATTGCGAGAGGGTTACGGGGTTTCGGAGAGCGTGACCCAACGCATACTGGAGACGGCGCCTCGTCCTGCAGTCGTAATTACCGCAGACCAAGGCAGTTCGGACCATGCTCGCATCGAGAAGTTGCGGGACCACGGCTTCATGACTGTCGTGACGGATCACCATGGCGTTCCAGCGCAAGGTCCACCTTCGGCAGCGCTCGCCTGCGTCAATCCTGTTCGAGCGGATTCGACGTTTGCCGATCCCTATATTGCTGGCGTCCATGTGGCGTGGTTGCTCTGTTGCGCAGTTCGTCAGCGACTCATCGATAGGGGCCATCTCCCCGCTGATGCGCCGCGCCTGGGTGGACTGCTCGATCTGGTCGCCCTCGGGACGATGGCCGATTGTGTCGATCTGGCACGCTCGCCGAACAACCGTGCCGTACTGACACGTGGCCTTGCATTGATGAATGCGCCGGATGCGCGTCCTGTGTGGCGTGCCCTGTATCAGGTCTCCCGCTGTTCTGGATCTATCACGGCCGCGACCTTGGGCTTCACCTTCGGGCCAATCATTAATGCTCGCGGCAGGCTCGATTGCGCGCTTGGCGCCGTCGACCTGTTGATGTGCGATGACGAGGAAGAAGCGAAACGCCTGGCGAGTATCCTGGTAGAACACAACAACGAGCGCAAGCAGGTCCAGTCCCAGATGCTGCGCCGAATCCTTCCATTGGCAGAGCAACAGGCGATGGATGGATGCACGGCGATCACCGTGTTCGACTCGGAGGGACACCCTGGCGTGCATGGCGTTTGCGCCGCCCGGCTGGTAGAGGCCTATGGACGTCCAGCGGCCTATTTTTCTCCTAAGCAGGGGAGCGACTACATCACCGCCTCGCTACGCACAGTGCCCGGCTTTCATATACGAAACGCGCTTGCGCAGATCGCCGAGTCACACCCTGACGACCTGATTGCATGGGGCGGTCATGCTGGCGCCGGCGGTGTTACTTTGAAGCGGGAGGGGCTTGAGCGGTTCACGACTGCCTTCAATGCGATTGCCGCGCGCGCCTTGACAGCCTGGACCCTCGGACCTCGGGTTCTGACGGATGGGGAGCTCGATCAGATCCCAAGCCTAGAACTGTTCAACGAACTCGCCGTGTTAGAGCCATTCGGTCGGCAGTGGGAGTCGCCAGTCTTCCGAGCCGAAGGTCGAATCCTCACTCTACGCCCAGTCGGGGACGGAACCCACCTGAAATTGTTGCTTGGCATCGGCCCAAATAGATTCGACGCAATCTGGTTTGGCGCAGTCCGGGATGGTGTATGTCCGGTCGAAATGGGGCAAGTCGTCCGATTAGCTTTCGAACTGGACGCTAACACCTTCCGAGACGAGACGCGCTTGCAATTGCGCGTCCGACATGCGGTTGCCAGCCCATAATGGAGCGTGTCGATGGCCCAGCGATCCATCACTGCTGACTTGCTGGAAGCGCTGGAACCTTGGTTGGACGCGCAGATGGCGAAGTGGCTCGCGCAACCAGAGGCGTCACGCTCTCCCACGCTGCCGGTTACGGTTGAGAACAAGGTCAATGTTCGGGAAATAACGAAAGCATTGGGCTTGGCACAGAGCAAGGAACAGCACTTCTTCAAAAAGCCGGAATTGCGATCAGCGATCAATGCCGCTGCGGAACGGCAGGGGCTGCTCAGCATCGGCAGCCGAGTACAGATGGAAGCTGCCGAACAGGCAGTTGTCGATCGAATGGACCGGATCCAACGGGGCGCGGCGGATCTCAGTCGACAGCTTGCTGAGCGAGAGGCATTGATCGAGCGCCAGAGGGCGGAAATCACCGCCTTGAAGGAGCAACTTCGCTTGCGCAGCGAGACAGGGATGACACTGCGCATTTCCCCGCTTTCCGGTGTGAACGAGGATGACAGCTGAGCAGGGGGTCAATGTCCTGATCTTGTCGATCATCAGCGAGCGCGAGTTCGGGGTGATTGTTTCGGCGCGGATAGAAGGCGATCACCCATCGGCGGGGGAAATGATCCGGATCCGAGCCCTTAACAAGGCGTTGCTGGGGCGTCCTTCGCCTGGGGAGACATGGCAGGCTCATGGCGAGATTTCCGATACGCCGTGGGGACGCCAGATGGACGCGACTGGCGCCAGGCGCGTCATTCCCTCTGGCCGGCTCATCTGCGACTTCCTTGCTGCGAACGTGATTGGCGTTGGGCGAGAGCGCGCCGCGCGTCTGTGGGAGCGATACGGGGTTGGATTGGATGCTGTGCTCTCCGATGAGTCTAGGTCGGCCGAGCTAGCCCTGGTGCTGGCCCCGGATCGGCCATACCTGGCCCCCGCACTCGCGATTGCGTGCATCAAGGCCTGGCGCACCGCTAAGGCCTCCACGCAATTGTTGCTTTGGCTTTCGGATCGCGGGATCGAGGATGTCGCGGTGGTACGGCGGTTGCTGAAAATTCTGGGAGAACAAGCGGTTCCTCACCTCGAGCGCAATCCGTGCCTGTTGGTACCATTACTGCCTTGGGCGGCGGTTGATCGGCTCGGGACGAAATTGCTGGCCGAGCAGGGCGTGGAGAAACCGCGTGAGGACAGCCGTCGGCTTGTGGGCGCCGTCGACGCTGCAGTGAAGTCCTTGATCCAAGTCGGAAGTACCGCGTCTCAGGCAGAGGCTTTTACGGAGCTTGTCGCACAGAAGATCAGGCGGGACGCGAGCGCCAGCGTAGTGTCAATGGCGATGACAGAGGGTATTCGCCAGGGAGCGATCCTGACCGGGAACGGCCTTTACCGCGCCCCCGGGTGCGCCACGATGGAAGATGACGTCGCGCGCCGGTCTCGCACGGTCAATGGATTCAGATGATTCGCCGCAGATGCCAACCAAGAAGCCGCGCTCATGCGCTAGGACGAGTCCGTTCAATCACTGGCAAGGCATCGTGGAATAAGTCCCTGACAACCTGGTCGATTGGCGCAACATCAAGAAAAATCGCGATACGGTTAAAGGCTCCGGTATCCGAATCCACGAGCGCCTCCCAGGTCCTTCCTCGATTGGGGAGGCCAAGACTTTCTGGCGTGCGGAATAACACGCACGTCCCTTCAAGCCCGCTAAGCATTTCAAGCGTTGGATCATCACCAATGCGTGGCTGCGCATACTCCGCGAGCTTCATATAGAACTCCTCCGTTCTTGCCGGATCTGGAGTAGCCGCGGCGGAATCGGTCTGTTGGCCGATTCCGAACACCTTTTTCATGAATCCAAGCATTTTCGATCCCCTTGCAATGTCTAGCCCTGACCTGAAGAGGGCTAACGCTTCGTGATAGGCGGAGTTTAGCGTTCCCCGCCCGCAGGCCGCTACCAGCACGACCGTAAGAAATCTCCCCTGAGAATTCTTCTCCCCAAGCTTTGCCGCGCGGGATCTCGCCCTATGAGACACCCCGGCCTAGAATGGGGTCTATTAGGGGGAGGTTGCGTGCCATATCGAATGCAAGCCTTTGTTTTGCAAGGGACGTTTGGCGTTCTGATGACGCCTGCCTTAGCTTGCACTTACCAATAGCTAGCGCAATCCGGCCGGTCCGGCTGGATGGGGCGCTCGGCTATCCTGAACTTTGGAAGTAAGAACAATGGATTCCACCCAGCTCAGCTGGATCACCAACTTCATCTGGGGCATCGCTGACGACGTCCTGCGCGACCTGTACGTCCGCGGCAAGTACCGGGACGTCATCCTGCCAATGACGGTCCTGCGGCGTCTGGACGCCGTTCTGGAGGCCACCAAGCCTGCCGTCCTGCAGATGAAGGCAAACCTGGACAAGGCCGGCATCGCCAACCAGGACGCGGCCCTGCGCCAAGCCGCGGGGCAGGCGTTCTACAACACCTCACCCTTCACCCTGCGCGACCTGCGCAACCGGGCCAGCCAGGCCAAGCTGCGGGCAGATTTCGAGGCGTACCTCGACGGCTTCTCGCCCAACGTCCAGGACATCCTCGACAACTTCGAGTTCCGCAACCAGATCCCGCGGCTGTCCAAGGCCGATGCGCTGGGAACGTTGATCGAGAAGCTGCTGGATCCGGCCATCAACCTCGGCCCGGAACCCGTGCGCGACGCCGACGGCAACATCCGCCAGCCCGCCCTGGACAACCATGCCATGGGCACGGTGTTCGAGGAACTGGTCCGCCGCTTCAACGAAGAGAACAACGAAGAGGCCGGCGAGCACTGGACCCCGCGCGACGCGGTCAAGCTGATGGCCCGGCTGATCTTCGATCCCGTTGCCGACCAGGTCGAATCGGGTACCTATCTGCTCTACGACGGCGCCTGCGGCACCGGCGGCATGCTGACCGTCGCCGAAGAGACCCTGACCGAGCTGGCGGCCAACAACGGCAAGCAGGTCTCCGTGCACCTGTACGGCCAGGAGATCAACGCCGAGACCTACGCCATCTGCAAGGCGGACCTATTGCTGAAGGGGGAGGGCGACGCTGCCGACAACATTGTGGGCGGACCCGAACATTCGACGCTGTCGAACGACGCGTTTCCCGCACGCGAGTTCGATTTCATGCTTTCCAATCCGCCGTACGGCAAGAGCTGGAAAAGCGATGCCGAACGCATGGGAGGCAAGGGTGGCATCAAAGACCCCCGATTTCTGATTGAGCATGAAGAAGACCCCGAGTACTCGCTCCTGACCCGTTCCAGCGACGGCCAGATGCTGTTCATGGCCAACATGCTCAGCAAGATGAAACAAGGCTCCGCGCTGGGCAGCCGAATCGCCACTGTGCATAACGGCTCAAGTCTGTTCACCGGCGACGCGGGACAGGGCGAAAGCAATATCCGCCGCTGGATCATCGAGAATGACTGGCTCGAAGCGATCGTCGCCTTGCCGCTCAACATGTTCTACAACACCGGCATCGCGACCTACATTTGGGTGATGAGCAACCGCAAGCCCAGGCACCGCAAGGGCAAGGTGCAGCTGATCGATGCCTCTCAGTGGTATCGGCCGCTGCGCAAGAACCTGGGCAAGAAGAACTGCGAACTGTCCCCCGAGGACACCCAGCGCATCCTCGACGCCTTCCTGGGCTTCGAGGAAAGCGAGCAGTCGAAGATCTTCGAAGATCAGGCGCTTGGCTACTGGAAGGTTACGGTCGAGCGCCCGTTGCGACTGGTCGGCATCGACCCCGAACGCGCCTACAAGCCGGCCGAGATCAAGAAGCTTAAGGAAACTGCCGAACGCAGCGAGTCCGCGCCTCCGGTGATCCGCAAGGTGCACAAGAAGGGCGTCAAGGCCGATCCGTTGCGCGGACTGTTTGCGACCACCATCGACGGCAAGCCGGCCGTGGTCGAGTACGAGCCGGACCTGCGTGACACTGAGCAGGTGCCGCTATTGGAAGAGGGAGGCATCGAGGCCTTCCTCCAGCGTGAAGTACTGCCCTATGCAGCGGATGCCTGGTACGTGGCGGACAGCGTCAAGACCGGCTACGAGGTCAGCTTCACGCGCTATTTCTACAAGCCGGCGCCGCTGCGCACACTGGAGGAGATCCGCGCCGACATCGTGGCGTTGGAAAAGGAAAGTGAAGGCATCCTGGCGGACATTGTCGGGAGCGCCGCATGAGGCGGATCGAAGGCCACGCCAAGTCCGTGCGCGACGTCCTGTCCGGCAAGCGCTACTCCATCGACTACTACCAGCGCGAGTACCGCTGGCAGTACAAGCAGGTCAAGGAGCTGATGGAGGATCTCTCCGAGCAGTTCCTCAACCACTACGACAGTAACCACGAACGCGAAGCGGTGGCTCAGTACGGTCACTATTTTTTGGGTTCGATCATTCTCAGCCAGCGCGAATCGCAGTTGTTCATCGTCGATGGCCAGCAACGGCTGACCACGCTCACCTTGCTGCTAATGCTGCTGCAGGTGCGCCAGGGCGACCGGCCCGACCGGGTCAAGCTGGAGGACCTGATCTACGTCGAGAAGTACGGCAAGCGCAGTTTCAATATCGCCGTGCCCGAGCGCGCGGCAGCCATGGAAGCCTTGTTCAAGGGGGAGTCGCCAGGCGTCAGCGCCGCGTCCGAGTCGGTGCAGACCATCGTGGACCGCTTCACCAACCTCGGCGAGCTGCTGGACGAAACCGACATCGATGCCGCTGCGCTGCCGTTCTTCTGCGACTGGCTCATCGACAACGTGCATCTGGTGGAGATCACCGCCGCCAATGACGAGGATGCCTACACCATCTTCGAAACCATGAACGACCGTGGCCTGTCGCTCAGCCCGCTGGACATGCTCAAAGGCTACCTGCTCTCCAACATCACCGATACCGACAAGCGCAACCTGGCCGCCACTACATGGCGCGAGCGCATCGAGAGCCTCGGCAAGTTGGGCAAGGAAGAAGATGCCGACGCGGTCAAGGCCTGGTTGCGCGGGCGGCATGCGCAGTCCGTGCGTGAGCGCAAGCGCGGCTCGGAAAATCAGGACTTCGAAAAAATCGGCACCGAGTTCCACCGCTGGGTGGGCGATCACGAGCAGGCGCTCGGCATCGGCACCAGCGCGGGTTGTTTTGCGCTGACGCATGACGAAATGCCGTTCTACCTGCGCCACTACGAGCGGTTGCGCAAGGCGGCCCAGCAACCTACGCCGGGACTGGAGCCTGTCTATCACGTCGCCTGCTTCAACTTCACCCTGCAGTACCCGATGCTGCTGGCGGCGTTGGAGCGGGGCGACAGTCCGGCCGACATCGATCGCAAGATCCGCATCGTCGCGACATTCCTCGACATCCTGCTCGCCCGGCGTGCGGTCAACTACCTGTCACTGACCTTCAGCGCCCTCAATTACACCCTGTTCGGCATCATCAAGGAGATTCGTGGACGCTCGCCGCAGCAGTTGGCCGAGTTGCTGACCGGCAAGCTCGCGGATCTCGGTGCCGACTTCGATGGCGCAAAGGACGGCGCGCGCAAGGGCATGGAACAGTTCTCGCTGAACCAGTGGTCCAAGCGCTACATCAAGGTCCTGCTGGCGCGCATGACCGCCTGGGTCGAGCAGCAGTCCGGGCAGCACGTGTCGGTGGCGGACTATCTGGTGGAAGGCAAGGGCCGCTTCGAGGTGGAGCACATTTGGGCGGACAAGCCGCGCCGGCATACGGACGAGTTCGGCTCTCCGGCGGACTTTGCCGAGTACCGCAACCGCTTTGGCGGCTTGCTGCTGCTGCCCAAGAGCTTCAACGCCAGCTACGGCGCACTGGCCTACGAGAAAAAGCTGCCGCACTACCTATCGCAGAACCTGCTGGCGCGCTCACTCCACCCGCAGTGTTATTCGCACAACCCCGGATTCGTGCAGTTTGTGGCGAACAGCG
>Ga0233369_1000627_pt1 | contig 13840 bp, 9 predicted proteins | sample ElkDunMinimDraft_26_FD_191537 | JGI IMG/M metagenome (GOLD analysis project Ga0233369, IMG submission 191537) | Fecal eukaryotic communites from dung pellets of Tule Elk in California, USA - Elk Dung D16 | ecosystem: Host-associated > Mammals > Digestive system > Large intestine > Fecal | place... | reverse complement strand
GCCGAGTCAGGCATTTCATACGATGAACCGCAGCCAAATACATTTTCGTTCAACTCACCTTATGGGGCATGTCCCAAATGTGATGGATTGGGCTATATTTTTGAGATTGACAAAAACATTGTCATTCCAGATAAGAAATTAAGTATTCAAAAAGGTGCAATAGTCCCTTTGGGTTCGCTAAAAGAAAGTTGGAATAGCGCGATTATCAAGGCAGTAGCAAAGAAATTTGAGATTTCGCTTACGACTCCTGTCGATAAGTTGACAGAAGAACAAATAGATTTAATGCTTTTTGGTGCGGAAGAACCTATATCACTTACTGTTTCATACGGGTCTTATGGTGCAAGAGAATATAAAGTCACTTTTTCGGGCATCTTCAAAATGCTGGAAGAACAAAGTGGTAAATATTCGGACGATGCGCCTGCATTGGATGACTTTCGTACGCAAGTGGTATGTCCAACTTGCCATGGCGACAAATTGCGTAAGGAATCACTACATTTTAAAATAGCCGATAAAAACATCGCAGAATTGGCGTCAATGGACATTTCAGTTCTGGCAAAATGGTTGGGAAATGTAGAGGATAAAATGGATGAGCGTCAAAAAACCATTGCCGTCGAAATCTTGAAAGAAATAAGAACTCGTCTAGGATTTTTATTGGACGTAGGATTGAATTACTTGACATTGAATCGTTCGTCAAAAACATTATCAGGAGGTGAAGCACAGCGTATACGTTTGGCTACGCAAATCGGCTCGCAACTGGTAAATGTCTTGTATATTTTGGATGAGCCAAGTATTGGTTTGCATCAACGTGATAATGAGCGTTTGATTAATTCCCTGAAAAACCTTCGAGACATCGGAAACTCGGTTCTAGTTGTGGAGCACGACAAGGATATGATTCTGAATGCGGATTATGTAATCGACATGGGACCTGCAGCAGGTGTGAATGGCGGAGAAATTGTAGCAGAAGGTCTTCCAAAAGACATATTAAAAGCAGATTCACTTACCGCAGCCTATTTGAATGGCAAAAAAGAAGTAGCTATTCCTAAAGAACGCAGAAAAGGTACAGGCGAAGTATTATCACTAAAAGGTGCGACAGGCAATAACCTTAAAAATGTTTCTGTTGATTTTCCATTGGGAAAATTAATTTTAGTTACTGGAGTATCGGGCTCTGGAAAATCGAGTTTAATAACAGGTACGCTCTACCCTATTCTGAATAAACATTTTTTCCGAGCGAAAGCAACGCCAATGCCACACAAAAGCATTGAAGGCTTAAAAAATATTGATAAAGTTATCGAGATAGACCAAAGTCCGATTGGAAGAACACCACGTTCGAATCCATCGACCTACACAGGTGTGTTTTCGGATATTAGAACGCTTTATGTTCAACTTCCTGAAGCTAAAATCCGTGGTTATAAGCCAGGACAATTCTCTTTCAATGTAAAAGGAGGACGTTGTGAAACTTGTCAAGGTGCAGGCATGAAGATTATCGAAATGAACTTCTTACCGGATGTACAAGTCCCTTGTGAATCGTGTAATGGCAAACGCTATAACCGCGAAACATTAGAAGTGCGCTACAAAGGAAAGTCGATTTCGGATGTCTTGAACATGAGTATCAATGAAGCTGTAGATTTCTTCGAACATATTCCATCGATTTATCGTAAGATTAAAACATTACAAGATGTAGGTTTGGGTTATTTGACTTTAGGACAATCGTCCACTACCCTTTCAGGTGGTGAAGCACAACGCGTAAAATTAGCGACAGAACTATCGAAAAAAGATACAGGAAATACGTTTTATATCCTTGACGAACCAACCACAGGATTGCATTTTGAAGATGTTAATGTTTTGTTGGGAGTTATTAATCGTTTAGTCGACAGAGGAAATACAGTTTTGATTATTGAACACAATTTGGATGTAATCAAAACAGCGGATTGGATTATTGATATGGGACCAGAAGGAGGTCGCGAAGGTGGAAAATTACTTTTTGCAGGTACACCAGAAGATTTAATCAAAGTTAAAAACTCTGAAACCGCTCGATTCTTGAAAGAAGAGATGAAATGATAATTTCCTAAAAACTAATTCATTTGGTACATTTACTAATAGAGATGTACCAAATTCTTTTTATACCTAAAATATGCAAAAGCAGTTGTAGATTTTTGATTAAACAAATTTAAAAACTATGACTATAAGATTAATAATTCTAATTTTATTGATTACAACATTCAATAAGATATGTTGGTCCCAATCAATTATCCAAAATCGCATATACACAGCTGGTGCTTATGATAAGAAAGGAATAAGTATTGGTTTTGCTGTAGACTCCACAACTACTGTTTTATCTTACTTTCAAAACTTTAATAATCTTCCGAATACTTATTTCAATTTAATTGAAAATGCAAAACATATTCAATTTTCTGTATCTTACAAAACTGCTGCGCTGGCAAAGAATTACATGTATACTTTAGTAGACGAAAATGACCAACCTATTTCATCAGGCTGTTTTAGTGACTTACCATATGAAACCAACTCAATATTCGGAATAAGCTACTTACTGCCAGTTAACGAAATAAAAAACAAAATTATTTCCCTCATTATATTCAATAAAGAAAATCCCAAGATAGGTTTAACAACAACAGTTTACAATAAGCCGATTCAAAAGAACAAAACAAATGTTCTACTTTGGGGAACCATAGATAAAAATGGACAAAAAGGGTATTCTGTTACACCGATTGATAAAAAAAATAGAATTATCTATATCATCCGCACCATTAATTGTCTCAATGGATAAGACACCCTTTGAATATATTTACACGTTATTAGTAAAAGATTTAAATACCAACAAAACAGTCTACGAAGACCAAAATTGGAATTATAGTTATATCAATTCAGAAGATGGTAAATTACCATATATAGTAGTTAACAACACTATTTTCAAAAAATCGGGTAAATACGAATTAATTATTCAGCCCAAATTGAACTTTGTAAATGAAAAAAAACTAAGCCAATATTCCACATCAAAAATTATTAAAGTGGAATGGAAAAAAGAATATCATCTGACTGAAATATTAGTAGCGGTACTATCAACTACGACATTACTACTTCTAATTGGATTCCCATTATATAGAAATTGGGGTCGCAGAAAAATACTAAAAGAGAAATTCCAAAAAAGACTTGCTGAAACTGAACTTAAGGTTATTCGTTCACAATTAAATCCACATTTCTTATTTAATTCCCTAGCCTCAATCCAGACTTTAGTCAACACAAATGAGATTGAACAAGCCAATAAATACATCAGTCATTTTTCTAAATTGACAAGAAGTATTTTAGACAATCAGAACTATAACACTGTACAGACAGAAATAAATCTTTTGACAGATTATCTCGAGATGGAAAAACTAAGAGATATTTTTCATTTCCAAATTAACATATCTGAAAATTTAGATAGAGAAGTTGAAATCCCAAGTATGTTGCTTCAACCACTGTTAGAAAATGCTATCACACATGGATTATCAACATTAGAAAATGGTAAGATACTTGTACAATTCGGTAGAAGTAATGATGATTTGATTATATCTATAGAAGACAATGGAAAAGGATTTGATAATCAAAAAGATTTTCAGGGGTTCGGATTAAAACTCACAAAAGAAAGAATATCTTTATTAAACCAAATCCATAAGGAAACACCTATTCATATAACCATTGATTCGAATAATACAGGTACAAAAATATTTATCCATTTCAAAAACTGGCTAACGTGATTAAAAGTATCATAATAGATGACGAAATAGCAAACATAAAGAATCTTAATGTCCTATTAAATAAATATTGTCCTGAAATTACTATTGTAAATACGTCAGATAATATATATGACGCTGAAAAAATTATAAGAGCAGATAAACCAGACTTGATTTTTCTGGATATCCGTTTAAAAGAAAAAACTGCTTTTGATTTATTACCGAATATTCAAGATATCCTATTTGAAGTCATATTTGTAACTGCTTATGATGAATATGGAATTCAAGCCATTAAATTTGCTTCACTGGATTATATTTTGAAGCCTATAAATATTAAAGAACTACAAACAGCTGTTGCAAAAGCTGTTCTTAAAATCAAATCCAACCAGCAAAATTCTCAAATACAATTTTTGATAGATCAACTTCAACCAGCTCAGCCTAGTAGAAAAATAGCTCTACCCATGCAATCGGAGATTAGATATGTTAATATTGATGAAATTATACGCTGTAAAGCAGATAATACATATACAACATTTCATCTCACTAATGAGACTATAATAATATCAAAATCCCTCAAAGAATATACAGATTTGTTAACTCCATATGGATTTATTCGAACTCATCAAAGCCATCTTATAAATACGAAATATATTAAAAGTTGGCTAAAAGAAGATGGTGGTACAATTTTACTTGAGAACGGCAAGAAAATACCCGTCTCTAGACAGAAGAGAGATTTAGTAAAAAATATACTTTTTAAATAATCAAAATCTCCATTTGAAATTCAAATGGAGATTTTTCTACTAAACCCTAGCAAACTTTGCATACAACTTCCAAAAAGATTGCTTATTTTCTTCTGTAAAAACTGCTTCCTTCCAATCGTTTAATTTTAACTTTATTTGCTTGTCAGCTACATCGTATTGCCCAAAAAACATATCTTCTCCGCCTAAGTAAAAACCAATTTTTGAATCTAGAATATGCAGTATATCAATCTCTACATGCTCAAAAAACAGAATTGTCCCTTCTTCAAAAGGAAAATCAGCAGGATTTGAAATTATATCCGAATTTTCCACAGCCAGCATACTGTGTTTATTATATATTGGGAAATATATATGAGGCAGTTCTTTTAATTCAACCACTGAATTATTTTGTAAATATTCCCGATTCAAAAAAGGTATTTCTGTTAAAGCCTTTGAATCCACTTGAATTGACTTTTCAAAATGATCCTCAAAATTTAAAATTTCGTTAACCGTCAATTGCTTTTCGAGCAGCTCCGCTATTGGAATGCTAAAATATTTTGCAATCCGCAAAATTACTTCTATACGTGGTTCTGCACGAAATTCCTCATATGAGGAAATATTACCTCTAGTCAAGTTAAATAACTCTGCAAAAGCCTGCTGACTTAACCCTTTCACCTTTCTAAGCTTCTTAATATTATTACCAATTTGACTCATTGTAAAAAATAATTTAAAATTATTTTGCAAAAATATTTTGCATTTACTATCTTTATGCTAACATTATAAGCAAATATATAAAATAATTAGCCAATGAACTTCAAAACTGTTGAAAAATTTATTCTCGATTTGGATTACACCATTATCAGCAAGAATGAGAATGAAGGTTTTTTTCTGATTGAAAACAATTTTGATGGCATTAAGAATCTGATAGTAGGTGTTACACCTCCGATTATCATTTTCGAACAACATCTATTTTCGTTGCATTCGGACAACTTGCATATTTTCAAATCGCTATTGATTAAAAATAGAGATATCATTCATGGAGCATTTGCACTTACCGAAGATGGCAAGCGTGTGATTTTTAGGTACACTTTACAATTACACAACCTGGATCAAAATGAATTTGATGCGGCTATTAATTCGCTTTCTTTGTTGCTAGGCGAATACAAGGAACAACTTATAAAATTTTCTAAGAAATAAATCGTGTGATGAATATTTTTAAAAGACTTTTAAAAATCGGACAAGCAGAAATTCATGCTTTGGTCGATAAGATGGAAAATCCAATTCATTTGATTGAAAAAGGAATTGAAGAAATGAAACAACAGCTATCAGAATTGACGGAATCTTATATAACGAATCGAGCGCATTTAATACGAAGCGAGAATCTTGCTAAAAATAAGTTGAATGATGCAGCGAGTTATGAAGATAAAGCCATGTTGTTGTTACAGAAAGCCCATCAACAAGAAATTGACGCAGCAAAAGCTGATCAACTTGCATTGGAAGCGCTGAATATTAAGAAAAAATTAACATCTGAGGCAGCAGAAATCACAAACGAAGCGGCAATATATTCTGAAAAAAACAATTTACTTAACAGTAAAATTGATATATTAAAGTTCAATATTGCAAAGTGGGAAAAAGAGGTAAGTACGTTGAAAGCGAAACAATTAATAAATAAAGCTTCTGAATTTGCAAATAGACAAATGGCCAATATAGACAACAACAGCACAATTGAGCTTCTGGAAAAAATGAAGACCAAATTGGAACATCAAGAAGCGTATAATGAGGCATTGGAAGAATACAGTCAGCAGCATACAGAGAATGAAATAGACTATTTGCTCAGCAAATCGGATACGACCAACGAAGAATTAGAAGCATTAAAGCGTAAAATTAACAACACTTAAAGATGAACAATTTAGTATTTATAAATATCGGAACAGCCGAAATGTTTATGCTCGTCATTATGAGTTTTCTAGTATTGATTCCACTAATTATGGCTAGCGGAGCACTTTGGGATTTGCACAAAAGAGATTTTTCACATAAGACTACAGACAAGATATTGATCATACTTTTGATACTTTGTGCACCATTCATTGGCACATTAGTCTACATATTAATAATACGAAATCATTATCCAGTAAAATTAGCAGTATGAAAAGATTTGAATATAAAACGGTAAAAGTTGAGCCAAAAGGTTTTTGGGGAACCTTATTAGAACCAGAGGAAATAGACAAAATTCTTAACGAATTTGGCCGACAAGGATGGGAATTGGTAAGTGTGCAAGACCTTACCTTCGGGGGTAATTCTTGGACATTCCACTATACATTTAAAAGAGAAACAATTTAATTTTAACGACCCAAAATTATGTCCGAAGTCCTAAACATACTTTTTAATCCTCTGCCAAATGCAATTATGACGTTGTTGACAGGATTGTCTCTATTGTATTGGTTGTTTACGATGCTGATGGGTGATGGTTTTGATTTTGGCGGAACAGATGTTGATGCAAATTTTGAAGGAGCTGATGTACAAGATATAGAAGGTGATTCAACTATAGATGGAGATGCAGAACCATCGTTCATCACGAAAGCCATGGATTTTATCAATATTGGTAAAGCTCCTTTGATGGTAATCGTTACACTTTTCAAATTTATTGGATGGCTTATTACGATTGCGACGTCGATACTTTTTCATCTTGGTAGTTACGGATGGAAATCAGTATGGATATTAATCCCAATACTTGTTTTGACCTATTTTTTGATGCATTATGTAACAATACCTGTAGTGAAACTCTACCAAAAAGTAGGGTATTCTGGTGAAGAAGCTCTAGAATTTTTGGGCAGAACAGGAAAAATGCGTTCGAGCATCAAAGGTGAAAGTATTGGTGCTGTCGAATTATTGATTCAGCAAGATGTCATCCGACTAAATGTAAAAAGTGTGGATGGTTCAGAAATTCGCTATGATGATGAAGTCACCATTGTGGATGAGACTGCAGACAAAAAATACTATTATGTTCAGAAAAATATAAACCTAAATAACTTTTAAAAAATAAAACTTAAATATATCATGGTTACTAATCAATTATTATTTATCGATGGACTAACAGGGATTGTGCTCATAGCAGTTGGTGCTGTAGTCTTTATCATCATCGCATTTTTTGTGGTACTTAGTATGTTCTACAAAAAAATTCCTCAAGGAAAAGCGATTGTACGTACCGGTGTAGGAGGCTCGAATGTAGCTTTCAACAAAGGTATGTATGTCATTCCGGTATTCCATAAAATGGAAGTAATGGATATTTCTGTCAAGAAAATAGAAATCAACCGTATGCAAGGTGATGGCTTGATTTGTAAAGATAATATCCGAGCAGATATCAAAGTGGCGTTCTTCGTACGTGTCAACAAATCCGTCGACGACGTAATCAACGTAGCTCAAAACTTAGGTTGTGACCGTGCTAGTGAGCCAGAAACATTAAAAAATATCTTTGAGTCTAAATTTTCAGAAGCACTTAAGACTGTAGGTAAAAAATTCGATTTCATCGAATTGTACGAAGCGCGTCGTGAGTTTCGTGATGAGATTTTAAATATTATCGGTACGGATTTGAATGGTTATATCTTGGATGACTGCGCCATTGACTACCTGGAACAAACGGAACTGAAATTCTTGAGTCCTGACAACATTTTGGATTCTGAAGGTATCAAAAAAATCACGGAATTGACGGCTAAACAAAATATGAATGCGAACTTGATCCGTCGTGAAGAAGAAAAAGTAATCAAAAAACAAGATGTAGAAGCCCGTGAAGCTATTTTGGAATTAGAACGTCAATTGGCTGAAAAAGAAGAAAAGCAACATCGTGAAATCGAAAACATTAAATCTCGCGAAGGTGCAGAAATTATAAAAGTACGCGAAGAAGAACGTTTAAAAGCAGAGACTGTTCGTATCTCTACAGAAGAAGCTTTAGCGATTCAAGAAGAAAACAAGGCTCGTCAAATCATCATTGCAGAGAAAAATAAATTGCGTACGGAAGCAGTAGAAACAGAACGTGTAGAGAAAGATCGTGCATTGGAAGCGACAGAGCGTGAGCGTATCGTGACTTTGGCACAAATCGACAAACAACGTTCTGTAGAGACAGAGCAAAAAACTATTCAGAATGTCATCAAAGAGCGCGTTCAATTAGAAAAAGGCGTAATCGAAGAGCAACAAGCGGTGAAGGATTTGGAAGTATTTCGTGATGTAGAACGTAAGAAACAAGCTGGTGTTATCGCAGCATCTCAAGAAGCAGAAGAGCGCCTGATCGCAACAGTGAAAGCTGCTGAAGCAGCGAAAATAGCTGCCGAGCAAGAGGCAGAGAAAAAAGTAATCGATGCAGAAGCTTCACGTAAAATAGCGGAGAAGAAAGCACAAGAAATTTTAATCGAAGCAGAGGCGAAGAAAGAAGCTTCGGCTAAAGAGGCTGAAGCGCGTAAAATCATTGCGGAGGCAAAAGCCAAAGAAGAAGCGGCTATCGGATTGTCAGAAGCTGAGGTAATGGTTGCCAAAGCAGAAGCGGAAGAAATCCAAGGTACAAAAGAAGCTAATGTGATTGAGAAAAAAGCCGAAGCTATGCGAAAAGAAGGTTTGGCGCAAGCAGAAATTGTGCGTGAGAAAGCTTTAGCAGAAGCAAAAGGTATTGAGGAGAAAGCCGCAGCAATGAAGCAATTGGATGGTGTCGGGAAAGAACACGAGGAGTTCAAATTGCAATTGCAGAAAGAGCGCGACATCGAATTGGCGCATATCAATATTCAAAAAGATATCGCTGGTGCACAAGCTGCGGTATTGTCAGAAGCATTGAAATCTGCGAAAATTGATATCGTAGGTGGCGAAACGTTGTTCTTCGAGAATATTGTACGTCAAGTTTCTAATGCCAAAGGTTTTGACAAATTGATTGACAATTCGCAACATGCTACATCTATAAAGAACTCGTTACTAGGTCCAGATGGAAAAGGTGATTTGGCAGAAAAAGTTCGCGCGTTAGCAGACAAGTATGGCATCTCAACAAATGACATTAAGAACCTTACTGTTTCTGCTGCTTTAATCAAATTGCAACAAGCGGCTTCATCAGAAGATAACGAAGAAGATAAAGGATTCATCAATTCATTGTTCGGAATTGCTAAGAATTTAGGTATTTCGAATAAGAAGTTAAGTTAAAATTCTGACCAATAGTAATCCTGACAAGTCAGGATTACTACATTAATATAAAATAGCCTCAAAAACTATTATCCATGCAAGAAAACAAAGAGGTACCTATAAAACATGATTCGCTAGATACAGGCTCATACGAAATCATTCGCAAACGCCTGTTGACGCAACGTGATGATTTAGCAAAGCGTGTGAATGAGCTTAATTCAGCGCGCAAGGAAGTCTTCAATTCAACAAGCTTTGTATTGAAAGCTAACCAACGCATTACAACTGAGAATAACTGTGTTGCGCGTGGCATTATAGCACTTGACAATATTTGTATTTTCGGTTATAACGTACATTTTGGCCTTCGTACAGAGATTAAATTGGAGGATGTATTTAGTATTTATGCATTTGAAGATAATCACTTTAATCCTCTTTCTCTTGATTTAATCAACGATCCTAATTTTATTACAGACTACCAAAATCTTTATAAATATTACCGCGATTCCATATTTTCGAAATTCCGCAGAACGGAAAATTTTCTATATATGATATTCCAAACCAGCAAAAATGCGGAAGACAGAAAAGCGTTTAAATGGTTAATAAAAGGCGATAAACTTATCTATCAAGATGACCGTAGTATTCATGAGGTCAAATTACCTATACAGCATGAATTCTCTTGGACCAAAACGACTTTAGAAGATCGAAGGCTAGGTAAATTTCCACACATTTCAATTCTGGATAAAGTCTTTATCGAAGCATTGCATGGCGATATTACGTTCAAAATCGAGAATAACACAGATTCTGGACAGGGAATTTATTCGGAAAAGGTTGCTAATACGGATCAACAATTGGATGATGCGGATTACTATTATGCCGATTTAGGAAACTTAATTGCAGTTCGCGTAAAGCCTTATCAAGAAGATTTTAGAGCTTACATTTTCAATCAGCGTACCAAAGAGGTTGTCAACATCAAATCGTTGAATGAATCGGCTATTTTGCTACCTGATAATCAAGGTGTCATATTTTCGAATGGCTATTATTTACAGAACGGCACGTACAAAGTATTTGATAATACCTTTGAAGATGTTTCCTTCTTGCGCAGAATTGCCTCACCTAACGGAGAAGATTTCTTGTATGTATTTACGCAATCGGAGACCAACACTTATATCTTGATGTCTTATAACATCATTCAGCAAGCGGTTGAGACTCCTATTATCTGCAATGGTTTTACAGTATTCGATGATGGTTCGTTGATTTATTTCCGAACTGAAGCCGAGGCTACACGTCATCATCAGGTGCAGATTTGGGAAACGCCTTACATGGCAATCTTACAAGAAAACACCGAAAGACGCGATGATCCAGTGTACAAAGTAGGCAATAAGCAAATTGTACAAGCTATGGCCGAAGTCCAAGAAGTTGTGCAATTGGTCAACAAAGAAGACAGCTATGAAGGGCTTTATGAAGATATTCTGCGCAAAACCAATGGAATATTAGATAGCTATTTTTGGATTAATGATCCTGCATTAAAAAGTTTGGGTGAACCACTAAAGCAGATCTCGGAAGTTGCGAATACCGCAATAGATGAATTTGTGAAAGTGCAAGCGCTACGCAAACATGCTTTAGAAGTCGTAGAAAACACACATAAGAAATTAGAAAATCTCGTGTTCCAGATCAACAGCACAACTGTTGAAAAGCTGGATCAGTTGGTACATCAATTGGCAGATTCGCGTAAACTTCGAGGTGAAATTATTGATCTGAAAAATGTAAAATATACCGACGAAGCACAAATAACTGCACTTTCAGAGCAAATTGAAAAAATTGCCGTTGACCTTTCGGACAAGACTGTTACTTTTTTATTGAAAGATGATGCCCTCCTCTCCTACGAAGAACGTGTCATCGATCAGAAGAAAAAAGTAGAAGAAATTACCAAAGCTTTTGACGCCAAAGAAGTTGAAGAAAACAATACAGCCATTTCTTCTGAATTAGAATTGTTGATCGATATTCTCAATAGTCTTAAGATCGAAGATGCTACACAAACGACTAAAATCATTGAGAAAATATCGTTGATATTTTCATCGTTGAACGAGGTTCGTGCACAACTTACGCGTAAATTAAATTCTTTGCGAAGTAAAGAAGCTGTAGCGGAATTTTCGGCTCAATTGACTTTGTTGGAACAGTCGGTGACAAATTATTTGGAACTTTCTACTTCGGCTGATAAGGTAGACGAATATTACACAAAGATTGTTGTTCAGCTTGAAGAATTAGATAGCAAGTTTTCGGAATTCGATGATTTTGCGTTGAAAATCGCGGACAAGCGCGATGAAATTATCAAAGCTTTCAGTGCGAGACGTGAACAAATTGTGGAGCAGCTCAATAAAAGAAGTTCTTCTTTGGAGCAGATTGGCTTGCGTGTTCTCAAAAACATTGAGAATAAATCCAAAACCTTCAACACGCGTGAAGAAATTCTAAGTTTCTATGCTTCCGATTTGATGATTAACAAAATTCGTGAGCTTATCACCGAATTGAAGTCATTAAACGATGTTTCAAAGGCTGAAAACTTAGAAAATTTACTTAAAAAATCACAAGAAGATGCATTGCGTGTCTTACGCGACAAGACGGAGCTCTATGTCGATGGCGACAACATTATTGCCCTTGGCAAGCACAAATTCACCGTAAACAAACAACCGCTTAGTCTGACCTTGCTTCGTCGCAATGAAGAATTGTATTACCATTTGACAGGTACGAGTTTTTACCAAAAAGTAAAAAGTCAAGAAATTCTGTCGTTTCAAGATATTTGGGAGCAAGAATTAGTTTCGGAGAACAAGGCTGTTTACCGTGCTGAATATTTAGCCTTCAAAACATTTTTAGCTTCGCTAGATCAAGAACCTTTCAATGCAGAAGAATTTATCACACAAACGGTAGAACAAAGTTATTCGGAAAATTACATCAAAGGTGTTCACAATTACGATGCATTGTTGATTTATCAAGCTATCAAAACGATGGATGACAAAATGGAACTGCTTCGCTATTCGCCAAAACTACGAGTTACTGCACATCTTTTTTGGTTTTTGCTGCCAACTGAAATTCGCCAAAAACTCGAAGCGTTAATCCATTCCACAGCTGGCGTGATAAAAGCTTTTCCAAGTAGCAAACGCTATCAAAGTACCATAGATGAAATTGAAAAAGAATATCTCAATTGGAAAACAACGCTTGATGTTTTTGAAACATCTTCCAATCAGATTTCAACTTATCTTTTCCAGACTATTTCCCAAAACGGAAAAATGGTATTGAGCGAAAGCGCTGACCATTTGAAACAAGATTTTGTTCGTGCACTGGAAAACAAAAAATCATTAAAATCCTTACAAGACGATTTAGAAAACACACATTTCAGTCTGGAAGACAAGTATCATCTGCTACTCAATTGGTTGCATGCTTTCATCGATGAAAATGCAAATTATGAAACCTATAGACTATTGGTTGAGGAAGCCGCAGTGGAATTACTTTTTCCAAAACAAGCTTATCATTTGCATTTTGCCAACGACACGACATCTTTAGAAGGATTAAAAGGTAATCATGCTGTTTTGGAAGACGGCAAGTTGTCTATCCATTACCATGAATTTATGGATAAGCTCAATACTTTCACGAATCATGACGTCCCACGCTTTAATTCTTTCGCAGCAATGAAAGAGCAATTGGTAAAATCTTATGAGAAAGAGTTAAAAATCCATGAGTTTGAACCGAAAGTGTTAACTTCTTTTGTTCGTAATAAGCTTATAAATGAGGTGTATTTTCCACTCATCGGAAACAATTTAGCGAAACAATTGGGAGCAGCAGGAGATAATAAACGTACTGCACGTATGGGTATGTTGTTGTTGATATCTCCTCCAGGCTACGGTAAAACAACTTTGATGGAATACCTCGCGAAGACGATGGGTTTACATTTTGTGAAAGTCAATGGTCCTACTATTGGGCATTCTATTACGTCCATTGATCCCGTCGAAGCCAAAACTTCTGGCGAACGCGAAGAGTTAAAGAAGATCAACCTGTCTTTTGAAATGGCAGATAATGTGATGCTGTATCTCGATGATATTCAACATTTGAATCCAGAATTTCTCCAGAAATTCATTTCATTAGCGGATGGGCAGCGCAAAATCGATGGTATTTTTGATGGGGAAAGTAAAACTTATGACTTACGTGGCAAACGTTTTTGTATTGTGATGG
>Ga0233369_1000623_pt1 | contig 13878 bp, 8 predicted proteins | sample ElkDunMinimDraft_26_FD_191537 | JGI IMG/M metagenome (GOLD analysis project Ga0233369, IMG submission 191537) | Fecal eukaryotic communites from dung pellets of Tule Elk in California, USA - Elk Dung D16 | ecosystem: Host-associated > Mammals > Digestive system > Large intestine > Fecal | place... | reverse complement strand
CTCGAGAGCCTCGCCGAGGGGTTCGCGACGACGATCCACCGCGCGGCCGCCCTGTCGGGACGCAAGGTGCGCCGGATCCAGATCGTCGGTGGGGGAGCGCTCAACACGCTCCTGTGCCAGCTCACCGCTGACCGGTCGGGCCTCGAGGTGCTCGCCGGACCCGTGGAAGCCACCGCGCTCGGCAACGCGCTGGTCCAGGCCCGCACGCTCGGTGCCGTGTCCGGTGACCTCGACACCCTCCGCGCCCTGGTCGGCCGGACGCTCGAGCAGCAGCACTACCGGCCCCGCACCTCCCGCACCACTCCGCTCGCTTCTCGAAAGGTCTTCTGATGGAACGCCGCGCCCCCCGTCCGAGCGAGCTCCGGCCGCTTCTGAAGTTCAAGAAGCCCACGCTGTCGCCGAAGGAGCGCCGCCTGGCCGCTGCGCTGACCATCGAGGACCTGCGGGCGATCGCTAAGCGTCGCACGCCGAAGGCGGCGTTCGACTACACCGACGGAGCGGCCGAGGAGGAGCTGTCGCTGGCGCGCGCCCGCCAGGCGTTCCGTGACGTGACGTTCCACCCGCGGATCCTGCGCGACGTCTCCAAGGTCGACACCTCGCGCACCGTGCTCGGCACCCCGTCGGCCCTCCCGTTCGGGATCGCGCCGACCGGCTTCACGCGCATGATGCAGACCGAGGGCGAGTACGCCGGTGCGTCCGCGGCCGGCGCGGCGGGCATCCCGTACACGCTGTCGACGATGGGCACGGCCTCGATCGAGGACGTCCGCGACGCCAACCCGTCGGGTCGCAACTGGTTCCAGCTGTACATGTGGAAGGACCGCGAGCGGTCGATGGCGCTCGTCGACCGCGCTGCTGCTGCCGGGTACGAGGCGCTCGTCGTGACCGTCGACGTGCCGGTCGCCGGTGCGCGGCTGCGCGACACCCGCAACGGCATGACGATCCCGCCGACCCTGACGCCCCGTACGGTCGCGAACGCGATCCCGCGACCGGCGTGGTGGATCAACTTCCTCACCACCGAGCCGCTCGCGTTCGCCTCGCTCGACCGCTGGTCGGGCACGGTGGCCGAGCTGCTCGACACGATGTTCGACCCGACCGTCGACTACGCCGACCTGGCCTGGATCAAGGACCAGTGGAAGGGCAAGCTCGTCGTCAAGGGTGTGCAGAGCGTCGAGGACGCGTCGCGGCTCGCCGAGCTCGGTGTGGACGCGATCGTGCTCTCCAACCACGGAGGGCGACAGCTCGACCGGGCTCCCGTGCCGTTCCACCTCCTGCCGGAGGTCGCGCGCGAGGTCGGCGACGCGACCGAGATCCACCTCGACACCGGCATCATGTCCGGCGCCGACATCGTGGCCGCGCTCGCGCTCGGCGCCAGGTTCACGCTGATCGGCCGGGCGTACCTGTACGGACTGATGGCCGGTGGGCGCGAGGGGGTCGACAAGACCATCGAGATCCTCTCGACGCAGATCGAGCGGACCATGCGCCTCCTCGGCGTCAGCAGCCTCGACGAGCTGCGGCCGGACCACGTCACGCAGCTCGAACGGCTCGTGCCGAGGAGATAGCACCGCGATGAGGGGGACGGGGGGAACGATGACACGCGGCGGGCACCGGAGACGTACCGAACCACCGGCACCGCTCGAGCGCGACGACCTCGCGCTCCTCGCGCTCGTCGCACAGGGCCTGACCGTGGAGGCGGTCGGTCGCCGGATGCTCCTCTCGGAGCGGACGGTGCGCCGGCGTCTCCGTACGGTGTGCTCGGCCCTCGAGGTGGCGACGCCGATCGAGGCCGTCGTCTGGGCCGTCCGCCGCGACCTCATCTAGCTCGCGAGCCACTTTCCGCGCACCCGCGAGCCACTTCCCGCGCACTGGCGAGCCACTCTCCGCGCACTGGCGAGCCACTTCCCGCGCACTGGCGAGCCACTCTCGGCGGGTGGGAGGGCTGTGGCCCCGAGCGCTTCGCCCGGGGCCACAACGGCTCACCGTGGGACGGGAACGAACTGAGTCTTACCGGATCCGACCTCGAAGACCACGCGGTCCCCCACGGTTCCGACGAGGCGCGCGCCGGTGGTGCCGACGGCTCGGTACGACGCACCGGCGACCTTCGGCAGCTCGACGCGTGCGGTCACGTTCACCGGCACCTCGAGCGTCGCGCGAACTCCGTGGCGCTTGCGCTCCCACGACAGCGCGACCTCGCCGCGCTGTGTCGGCACCGATCCCGACGCCTTGGCCAGACCGGTCGCTGGCGGCACGATCCGTACGGATGAGCCGCCCACGCCGTCAGGCCGGATGCCGAGCAGCGTCTCAGTCACGTCTACGGCCGCCTGTGCGCTCCAACCGTGCGACTGGCTGTGGTTCGAGCCTGCGTCGAGCGTCCACGCCTCCCATGTGAACGTTCCGCCCTGGGCGAGGATGTTCGCGAACCCGAGGTCGTCGGGGTTCGTGAGCAGCCGCAGCACCGCGTCGGGGCGGTCGGCCTTGCCCAGCGCCTGCAGCAGGCGGTGCACCGTCATCGGGCCCTGCTTCATGCCCATCCCGGCGAGATGCTCCGCGAGCACCGGCAGATCGGCCTCGGGAGCGACGTCGAACGCGACCGCGAACGACGTGCTGTGCTGCCCCGCGTGATCGCTCTGCGCGCCGTCGGCCTTGAGCCCGTCGACGTAGATGCCGTCCGAACGACGCAGCTTGGTGTTCATCGCCTCGACGAGCTCACTCTCAGCCGCGCGGTACGAGGAAGCCTCGGTCTCCGGGCGGCCCAACGCCTCCGCCATGTCAGCCGTACGCCGCAGCACTCCCACGCCCAGCGCGTTGATGACTGTCCGCGCGGTGGTGTCCATGTCGTACCCGAAGCGTCCCGGCGCCGGCCAGTCGACGATGCCGTACTGGTAGGCGCCGGAGCCGCCCGAGAGATCGGTGACGAGGCCCGCGGTCGGGCCGGACTCGGGGATGTGCCGCTGGACGTAGGCGGCGGTCCGCCGGATCGCCGGGTACGCCTCCTCGAGAAGCGCGCGATCTCCGGTCACCTGGTAGTACCGCCAGACCCAGTCGACGAACATCTCGGTGTAGTCCGGGATGTCACGCTTCCCGTCCCCGTTGGGGTAGACAGCGTTGTACCGTCCCAGGTCGTTCGGGTTTCCGCTCCAGAACCGCATCTCGGATGCCAGGAACTCGCGGATCGCCTGCTGAGTGGCGTCGCGCTCGGCGAAACCCTGCATCGTCGCGTACGAGATGTTGACGGCGTCGCCGAGGAACTGGCCCTTCTCCCTGGTCGGGGTGTCGACGAACGCCTCCTGGACGGAGTACAGCGCCGAGCGCTGCATCATGTCCCACACCTCGTCGAGGGTGCGGTCGGAACTGTCGAACGTGGCCCCCTGTCCGTTGGGCACGTCGGTGTGAACCACGACGGCGGACACGTCGCGACGCTCGATCGCCTCACCGGCGTCGGGGATCTCGAGATAGCGGAACCCGAGGTGCGTGAACGCCTCGAACGACTGCCTCCCGTCGACCTGCGTGTACGGAAACGCCATGTTCGTGCCCTGCGTCTGCAGTGTCGACGTCGCGACCCTGCCCTGCTCGGTGAGCGTGTAGCCGGCGCGCATCTGAAGCACGCGTCCCTGGACCCCGTGGTCGAACTGGACCGCGGGACGCGCAGGGATCACCTTCCCGAAGTCTGCGACCACGGTGCCGTCCTCGGCCCTGAGCATCCGTACGGGCCGGGCGGTGGTCTCATCGAGGCGGGTCTCCTGGCCCTGCAGCTGCGTGAACGGTGCGACCGGGTGCGTGCCGAGCACGACGGCGTCACCCCAGGCGGAGTCGTCGAACCCTTCCTCGTCCCAGCCGTCGAGCGCGGCTGCCCGGACCCCGTCGAGGTGCTCGATCTGTTCGCCCTCACCGTTGCGTCGGCCGGCCTGGACGTACGGGCCCTCGGTGACTTTCCACGAGCCGTCGGTGACGACCGTCTGCGTGGAGCCGTCGGCGTACTCGACGACAACCCGAGCGAGAACACCTGGCACGCCCGCCGGGCGGCCCTGCCCGGAGCCGTACCAGTGTGCGATCAGACCGAGCCCGATCGCACGCTCGCCCTTGACGAGGTGCGTGACGTCGCTCGCCTGGTAGTAGCCCTCACCGGGGTACGAGAAGGACTGGCCGCGATCAGCGCGCTGTCCGTCGATCCAGAGCTCGTACGTGTGGCTGGCTGCGACGTACGCGCGGGCACGGACGACCTTGCGCCCTTCGAGCGGGACGTCCTTGCGGGCGAGCGTCCACTCGTCGGCCTGCCGGCCGGGCGGGGCGACGTCCCAGGCGGACAGGTCGCCGGAGAAGTCGTCGGCCAGCAGCACCGTGCCGTCCGGTGCCGTGACGCGTACGTCGTCGAACTCGGCGGTCTCGTTGGACGCTTCACGGAAGCCGACACCGCCGGTGGCGTGGGTGGTGTCCGTCCGTTGGTCGACCTGGACGCCGTCGACGAAGGTCGTGACCGTCGCTTCGTCGACCTCGATCCTCACGCGGTAGTCCTGGCCTGCGACGATCGCGAGCGGCTTCGTCGCGAGAACGGTGTGTGAGCCGTTGCGCTGCACATGGGCACGGAATCCGTTGGCAGGCGAGAGCTGCCACATGTAGCCGTTGCGGCGGTCGGCGTTGCGGAAGGCGATGCCGGCCCCGCCCGTATGCGGCCGGACGGTCGCCTCGATCGTGTAGTCGGTCCAGTCGGCGCTGCCCTTCGCGAGCGTGACGTCGCCGCCGGTGACACGGGCGCGCCCATCGACGACGGCCACCGGGGCCGTACCGCCTGGCGCGCGCTGGATCCACTGCGCGCCGTCCCAGTCGGCGTCCGAGATGCCGGTCTCGAAGGTCGCCGGCTTCGCCCACGGTGACGAGCGGTGCGTGCGGTCCCACGTCCGGACCGTCCACGTGTACACGGCGCCGCGGTCCAGCGAGGGTCCGTCGTACTCGATGTAGGCCTGCTGATCCGACTCGACCTTGCGGCTGTCCCAGACGAGCCGGCCGTCGTCGTCGCTGACCTTCAGCTGGTAGGCGCTCTGCACCTCGCCGGGGTCGCGGTCCTGCGGTATCCATCCGAAGGCGGGTACGCCCTCGACGTTGAGCGGCCGCGCGGAGTCGTCGACGGTCAGCGCCTTCGGGGCGCCGGGCGCGTGACCTCCACGGGCTTCGGCGGGTGCCGTGATCGCGGCAGATCCGGCGAGCAGGGCCGTTGCCGCAACGACCCCTGTGATGCGTCTCGTTCTCATCCTCGTCCTCTCATGACGACGGCGGGACTGCGTGTTTGAACGTTTCAATCGACCGTAAGGTGATCCACGTCACGCCGTGAAGAGGTCTGTCCGCATCCGGCCACACACCCCCGGATCTCGCGGGTGCGCAGAGAGTGGCTCGCGGGTACGCACAGGCTGGCTCGCGGGTACGCAGAGGGTGGCTCGCGAGCGTAGAAGGAGGGTCCCCGAGCCGGTGCGGCGCGGGGACCCTCCTCCGTACGACGCGTCAGGAGGCCGGCAGCGACCAGACGTCGGCGATCGACGGGTCGTAGTCGGCGCCTGTGTCCTGGAACCGGACACGCACCACGCCGTCGGCCGTCAGGTCGGGACGGTCGACGAGCACCTGGTACGTCTGCGCACCCTCGCCGCCCTCAGTCCGTCGGGCGTCGTGCGAGTACACGACTTCGCCGTCCACGACGATGTCGTACGTCTTGCGCCGTGCACCGTCGTACGTCTCGACGGCCCGCAGGACGAACGCCTCACCGGCCGGGACGGCGAGGTCCATCTCGAACCAGCCGCCCGGGTACGACGAGTGCGTGTAGCGACGCGTGAGACCGGCCTCGACGGTCGTGCCGGAGTGCTGCGACGCCGTCAGGCGGTGGGCCTGCTCCGATGCCGCCGACCCCACGTCGACGTGGTCGACGGCACCCGACGGCGGGGTCGCGAGGGTGACACCGAGCGTGGCCGCCGCCTTCTCCGCCTCCGTCGCGCCGGTCGACGCGGTGAGTGCGAGCGGTCCGGCGATCACCGTCGTCGGGACCACCACGGTCGCCGTGACCTCGGCCGTGGAACCCGCGGGCACCGAGTACGGCACCGGTGCGGGTGACTCGACCCCCGAGCCCGAGACGGTCAGCGAGCCCGACGCGGTCCGTGTGCTGTGGTTGCGCACGACCGCGGTCACCGTGACCTCCTCGCCGGCCGTCGCCGTCTCCGGCGCCACCGCTGCGGAGTCGAGCGTGAGAGTCGGGGAGACGACCACGTCCGCAGAGACGGGCAGCGTGGCCGTGCCCCAGCTCTGCCGGTACGACACCGTCCCCGTCAGCGCCTCGGTGCCGATCGGGGTGCCGGCGGGCACCGTGACGTCGTACAGGTGGGTGACCGTCTTGCCGGCGCCCACCGAACCGGGCCGTCCGCCGACCGGCTTCACCGTCCAGCCGGACGCCGACCTCAGCGTACTGGCGACGTTCGGCAGGGACTTCGTCCCGGTGTTCTCGAGCGTCACCGCGACCCGCACGGTGTCGCCCGCGAGGTGGACCGTGCCCTGCGGCTCGGCCTTGGCGACCGCGCCGACGATGAGGCCCGAGGCGGCCGACAGGTGTCCGTCGACCTTCGCGAGCGTCTCCTTCAGTGCCGTCGCGGTCGGCTTGTCGACCAGGCGGAGCACACGCTGCAGGTCCACCCACAGCTCGAGCGCCGACACGGTGGCGAGCGCCTGGTGGGTCCGAGATGCAGCGGTGCCGCGGTCACCTGCGGCGCGCGCCGCCCGTGCCTGCTCGACCTGCCCGTCCAGCGTCGCCACCTCGGACTGCAGGTGCCGCTTGAGCAGCGCCGTCAGGACGCCCTTCGTGGCGAGCGCATCGACCTGGCCGGCGAGCACGTCGACGTCGGCGGCGGCCTCACCCAGCTCGCCGAGTGCACGGTCGATGCTGAAGGTGTAGTCGCCCGACCCGACCTCGTACACGGCGTGCCCGTCCTCGAACGCGACGAACCGCACGCCGTCGGCCGACTCCGCGGCACGACCGCCCTCGGTGACCGCCCACCGGCTCGGTGCCGGGACCCGGACCTCCCCGGTGGCGTTCGCTGGGACGGACACCTCGAGCTCGAGACCGCCGGAGACCTTCTTCCAGGCGCTGCGGACCTTGCCGTAGCGCGTCTGGACTCCGAACGTCACGTGGTCGATGCCGTCGCCGGGCTCCGGCGCCACGAGCACCTTGCGGTAGCCCGGCTCGAGAGAGGAGACGCCCGCCATCGTGCGGTACATCCACTCGCCGACCGCCCCGTACGCGTAGTGGTTGAACGAGTTCATGCCCACGTCGTTGAACGATCCGTCGGGGTTGATGGAGTTCCACCGCTCCCAGATCGTGGTCGCGCCCTTGCCGATCTCGTACCCCCACGAGGGGTAGTCCTCGTTCTGGAGGAGGCGGTACGCGATGTCGGTTCGGCCGGCCTTCGTGAGTGCCGGGAGCAGACCGTCGACGCCCAGGAACCCGGTCGACAGGTGGTAGTCGCGCCGCTCCAAGGTCTCCACGAACTGGTCGATCACCGCGTCGCGCCGGTCGGCGGGCTCGAGGTCGTTGATCAGCGTGAGGATGTACGAGGTCTGGCTGTCGCCCTTGACGGTGCCGTCGGCGCCGATGAACGCGTCCTGGTACGCCGTGCGGATCGTCTCGTAGCGCTCCTGCAGCTCCGCGGCGTCGTCGTCCTTGCCGATCGCGGCGGCCATCTGCGCCAGCTCGCGGGTGCTCTTCGCGACGAAGGCCGTGTCGAGCACGTCGGCCGGCGTCGGGTCGTCGAGGTTGAGCCAGTCGAGGTAGCCCCCGGCCGAGCGGATGTGGTTCGTCGAGTCCGCCGCCAGGAAGTCGACGTACTTGCGCATCATCGTCCAGTTGTCGCGGATGATGTCCGTGTCGCCGTACGCGTGCCAGAGCGTCCACGGCACGTGCACGCCGGCGTCCATCCAGCCCGCCGACTCGTAGCCGCCGTCGAAGCGGCCGAGCACGACCGGCGCGACGCCCGGCAGCGAGCCGTTCGGGCGCTGGGTGTCACGCAGGTCCTGCAGCCACTTGTCCAGGAACGTCTGCGCATCCATGTCGTAGACGGCCGTGCGGGCGAACACGTTGATGTCGCCCGTCCATCCCATCCGCTCGTCGCGAGCCGGGGTGTCGGTCGGGATGGAGAGGAAGTTGCCGCGCATGCCCCACACGATGTTGCGGTGGAGCTGGTCGACCATGTCCGAGGACGTGTCGAGCTCGGAGGTGAGCTCACCGTCGGTGCCGACGACGACCCCCACGAGGTCCTCGGCGGCGGGCGCCTCGTCGACGCCGGTGATCTCGACGTACCGGAACCCGTGGAACGTGAACGCCGGCTCGTACGTCTCGGGACCGTCCGACCCGAGCGTGTAGTAGTCGGTGGCCTTCGCGCTGCGCAGGTTGGCGGTGTAGAGCGTGCCGTCGGGGTTGAGGACCTCGCCGTGGCGGATCCTCACGGTGTCACCCTTGCGGCCCTGGAGCGTGACGCGGACGTGCCCGACCATGTTCTGACCGAGGTCGTAGAGGTGGAGGCCCTCGGTCGGGGAGTCGATCCGCCGGGTGTCGGTGAGCTCCTGGGTGACGCGGACCGGGACGGTGGTCTGCGGCTCGAGGGTCGCCTTCGACTCGTTGCGGACCACGACGTCGCTCCAGCCGGTCGGCTCGTACGACGCGTCCAACCAGTCGCCGATCGCGTCGGCGCGGCGGCGGTCGTACGACTCGCCGTCGAGGAAGTCGGCCTCGCGGACGGGTCCGTCGGTGGTGCGCCACGAGCCGTCGGTGCCGACGACCGCGGAGGTCCCGTCGGTGTAGTCGACGCGCAGCTGCGCGATCAGCGAGGTGTCGGTCCCGTACGTGTTCGGTCCGAACATCGCGATCTTGCCGGTGTACCAGCCGCCGGCGACCTCGGCGCCGAACGCGTTGTCGCCCGCCCGAACGAGATCGGTGACGTCGTACGTCTGGGAGTCGATGCGCTTGTCGTAGGAGGTCCAGCCGGGCGCGAGCTCGTCGTCGCCGACCCGCTTCCCGTTGAGGTGCAGGCGGTAGACGCCACGCGCCGACGAGTACACGCGGGCGCGCGCGATCTCCTTGTCGGCGAGGGCGAACTCCTTGCGCAGCAGCGGTACGGGGTCGTCGCGGCGCAGCCACGCCTCGGGCCCGGCGGCGTCGACCGTGAGCGCGCCTCCGGAGACCGTGCCAGCGGCGAACGTCCGGTCACCGCTCGGGAACGTGGTGTCGACGAGGGTGTCGCCGCCCTTGGAGGTCACGACGACGTCGTGGACGCGACCCGTCTCCGGGCCGCTCGTCCGGAACCCCACCGACCCCGGCCCCGTGAAGGTCGCGTCGGTGCGCTCGTCGAGCAGCGTGCCGTCGACCGACGTACGGATCGTCGTGCCGTCGACCTCGATGCGGTAGCGGTGCTCGGCGGCGAAGTCGAAGCCCGCGGGGAACGGGGTGGCCGGCAGCACGCGGTACCCGCCGTCCTTCACGTGCGGGCGCAGCGCCTTCTCGGCCTGGCTGACCTGCCACATGTACGCGTGCTCCGTGTCGCGCCCTCGTACGTAGACGCCGAGCGCGCCCGAGATGCGTGAGGCGGTGAACTCGACGGCGTAGTCGGTCCACTCCGGGCCCAGCTGCTCGCGCGGCGCCCCGATCCACGACGCCGTCCACTCGTCGGCATCGAGCAGTCCGGTCTCGAAGGTCGCGGGCGCGCTCCACGCGGACGCGGCCCCGCTGTCGTCCCAGACCCGGACGGACCAGACATAGCGCGTCTGCGACGTGAGTGCGGGGCCGCCGTACGCGACCTCGACAGACTCGCGGGAGGCGACCTTGCCGCTGTCCCACACGTCGGGGTCGTCGAGGCGTGACTCCACGCTGGCGACCCGGACCTGGTAGGCGGACTGGGAGACGCCGCGGCGGGGCGCCTCGAGCTGCCACCCGAGGCGCGGGGCGGAGTCGTCGATCCCGAGCGGGTTCTCGGTGCTGTTCACCCGCAGCCCACCGACCGTCGGCGCGGTGTCGGAGACGCTCGCGGCGGAGGAGGGAGGGGAGTCGGGTGCGGCGGCGGCAGGGGCCTGGAGACCCGCGACCAGCGCCGCGGCGGCGAGGAGGAGGAGAGGGCGAGAACGAGCGACCACGGTGGCTCCTTCGAGGTGGAACGTTGGAACGTTTCAACGTCGACGGTAGAGTGATGCGGGTCACACCGCTACGTACCTGTCCGATATCGGTCACGGACCTCGGCCGCCCGCGGGGCCTCAAGATCGTTGTTCGCAGAACTGTCGGATGCTTACGGTTTGGTGGAGGGGCAGCGAGATCCGCTGCCACGTGCCGAGGGGGCGCCATGACGGCCGTCGCGACGACGGAGCTCGATCTCGAAGGACACCGACGCGAGCTCACCGGATACTGCTACCGCATGCTCGGCTCGGCGTTCGATGCCGAGGACGCCGTGCAGGAGACGATGGTCCGCGCCTGGCGGAGCCTCGACAAGTTCGAGGGCCGATCGTCCCTGCGCTCGTGGCTCTACCGGATCGCCACCAACGTCTGCATGGACCTGCTCGGCGCCGGCCAGCGCCGCGCGCGTCCGATGGACCTGTCCGCCACCTCGTGGCAGCCCTCGGTCGACTCCCTCGCCGCCCAGCGTGCGAACGAGGCGTGGATGGAACCGATGACCGACGACCGGATCCTGCCGCCGTCGGCCGATCCCGCCGAGGTCGCCGCCGGCCGGGAGTCGATCCGGCTGGCCTTCGTCGCCGCCCTCCAGTACCTCCCGCCCCGGCAGCGCGCCGTCCTCGTGCTCCGCGAGGTGCTCCGATGGAGGGCTGCCGAGGTCGCCGAGCTGCTCGACACGACCGTCGCCTCGGTCAACAGCGCTCTCCAGCGGGCGCGGGCCACGTTGGCCGAGGCGCAGGGTGACTCCGGGGACGCGTACGACCCGCTCGACCCCGCGCAGCAGGAGCTCCTCGACAAGTACGTCGCCGCGTTCGAGGCGTACGACATGGACGCCTTCGTCAGCCTCCTGCGCGAGGACGCGACTCAGAGCATGCCGCCGTACGAGATGTGGCTCCAGGGCCGCGACGACATCCGTGCCTGGATGCTCGGGCCGGGCTCGAAGTGCCGGGGCTCGCGGACGGTTCGTCTCAGCGTCAACGGGTCGCCGGGCCTCGCCCAGTGGCGTCCCATGCCGGAGGGTGGATTCGCGCCGTGGGCGATCTACGCCCTCGACATGCACGATGGGCAGGTCAGCAACATCTCCGCCTTTCTCGACACGCGTCTCTTCGCGCTCCTCGGCCTCCCGGAGACGCCGCCGGAGTGACCGGCACCGGCGAACCCCGTGATGTCACATCCCGGTCCGCCGCGTCGTCCCCACCGTGAGAGCACTTCACGACGGAAGGAATGACGATGAGGATCGCAGTCGTCGGAGGGACCGGCACGCTCGGCGCTCCCGTGGTCGCCGCCCTGCAGGCGCGCGGGCACGAGGTCCGGTCGTTGAGCCGGGGGAGCGCCGACCATCGCGTGGACCTGTCCACGGGTGCAGGTTTGCGGACGGCTCTCGACGGCTGCGAGGTCGTCGTGGACGCGAGCAACGGGGCCGGCGCCAAGGCGGCGCAGGCGGTGCTCGTCGACGGGTCCCGCCGGCTCCTCGAGGTGGAGGCGGCCGTGGGGGTGGCCCACCACGTCGCGGTCTCGATCGTCGGGTGCGAGAAGGTCCCCGGACTGGCTTACTACCGCGCCAAGGTCGCGCAGGAAGACGTCGTCCGCTCCGGGCCCGTCCCCTGGACCCTGGTCCGGGCCACCCAGTTCCACGATCTCCTGGACACCTGGTTCTCCGGTGCCGCCAAGCTCGGTCTGCGGCCCTCGCTCGCGGCGCCCGTGCAGCCGGTCGATGTCGGCGACGTCGCCGACGCGATCGCGGACGTCGTGGATGCGTTGCGCGGTCACGAGGCGGCCGACGGACGTACGCTGTCCGTCGCCGGCCCGCAGGTCGCGACGCTCGCCGAGCTCGCCCGCACGTGGAGCGAGGTCACCGGCCGTGGTCGCGTCCCCGTGCACGTCCCGATGTGGGGAGGGTTGCGCGCCGTCGCCGCGGGCGTGCTCGTCGACGAGTCGCCCGACGTGCGGGGGACGACGACCTTCGCGTCCTGGGTCAAGGGGGCGTACGCGTGAACGATGCCGAGGCGTTGGCGGCGCGTTTCGAGGAGCACCGCGCTCACCTCCAGCGGGTCGCGTACGCCGTGACCGGTTCTCGAGCGACCGCCGAGGACTGCGTGCAGGAGGCCTGGTTGCGACTGCAGCGGGTCGATCCGGAGACGGTCCGAGACCTGCGCGCATGGCTGACGACGACGGTCGGTCATCTGGCGCTCGACCAGCTCGGCAGCGCCAGAGCGCAGCGGGAGCGCTACGTCGGCACGTGGCTCCCGGAGCCGGTGGTCGAACCCCTCCCGCCGTTCGTCGCGACACCGCCGGCCGACCCGGCCGACCGCGTCACGCTCGACGAGTCGCTGAGCCTGGCGCTGCTCGTCGTGCTCGAGCGCCTGTCCCCGGCACAGCGGGTCGCCTACCTGCTGCACGACGTGTTCGGGATGTCCTTCGACGAGGTGGCCGGCGTGGTCGGGCGCTCACCCGCCGCCGTCCGGCAGCTCGCTGCACGGGCCCGCAAGGACGTACGCGAGCGGGCTCCGCGGGCGACGCCCTCGCTCCACGAGCAGCGTGAAGTCGTCAGCGCGTTCGTCGCGGCCTGTGCGGGCGGCGATCTCGCGGCGCTCGTGAGCCTGCTGGACCCGGACGTGGTGATGCGCTCCGACGGTGGCGGCAAGGTTCCTGCCGTACGTGACGTCCAGCGTGGTGCCGAACAGGTCGCGCGCGTCCTGCTCGGGTTCCTCCGGCGTCCGCCCCTCGAGGTGCGTCCGGCGCTCGTCAACGGGTCCTACGGCATCGTCATGCGCGACGTGATGGGCGCGTGGTCGGTGACATCGTTTGTGGTGGCTGACGGCCGGGTCGCGGTCGTCGACATCGTCCGCAACCCGGACAAGCTCGGCGCCGTCCGCTGACGTCATCCGTATCGCGGGTGCTGGGCCACGTTGCGTATGACGTCCGGGTCGGTGCAGGCGCAGCGTCAGTGCGGGAGCAGCGACAGGGCGCGACGTCGCCAGCTCCGGTGCGCGCCTGAGCGTACGAGAGTGGTCGACGACGTCCAGCGCGCCGGAAGGTCCGCGGCTATCGAGCGGCGGGTCCGCCGGGCGTGCTGGGCGTGGGCCTGGACGAGCGTGGGGTGGTCGGCGTACGCGTCGAGGACACGCGCCGTGCCGGGGAGCGCCCGGGTGGTCCGGGCCCACAGCGCGTCGACGGCCTCCTGGTCGCCGTACGCGCCGTTCTCCATCAGGGCGTCGAGGTGTGCGTCGAAGGTCCGCACCCACTGGGCGTGGAGCTCGAGCAGCACTGTCTCGAGCGACCCGAAGGTCTCTGTCCGCGCGCGGCGCACGGCGTCCTGCAGCGCGGTCGGGTCGTCCTCGACGGACGCGGTGAGGTCGTGAAGCGCGCGCTGGCGCTCGGTGGTCCGCTCCCAGGCGGAGCGGGTGGTGGTGGAGCTCGGCATCGGGCTCTCCTCCCATGGGATCTGGGTCCGACCGACGCAGTGACTGTGACCTGCGCCATGTCGGTGACATACACAGTGTATGTCTTATGCTGGGAGTATGTCACGTCCCCGCAGTCGACGCGAGCAGTACTCCGACGAGACCCGTGAGGCGTTGCTCACGACGGCGACGTCGATGTTCGCGGAGCGGGGCTTCGCCAAGACCGCGCTCTCGGAGGTCGCCTCGGCGGCCCACGTCACGCGCGGGGCGGTCTACCACCACTTCAAGGACAAGAAG
>Ga0233369_1000622_pt1 | contig 13883 bp, 14 predicted proteins | sample ElkDunMinimDraft_26_FD_191537 | JGI IMG/M metagenome (GOLD analysis project Ga0233369, IMG submission 191537) | Fecal eukaryotic communites from dung pellets of Tule Elk in California, USA - Elk Dung D16 | ecosystem: Host-associated > Mammals > Digestive system > Large intestine > Fecal | place... | reverse complement strand
GCGCCGGACCAGAACCGCTCCTCGAAGCGGTCCGCTTCCTTCTCGGCGCGGTCGAGCATGCGCTTCTTGCGGAAGATGATGACCCACGACGAGATCGACGCGAACAGCAGCAGCAGCATCACCAGCTGCACCGGGATCGAAGCGTGCAGGATCAGTTCGAGGATGCTCAGGTCGTTGGGCAGCGGGGCCGTCGCCGCAGCGGCGGCGCCAGTGGCCGACAGCTCGGTGGCGCTGGCAGCGGCCTCTTCTGGCAACGCCTGCACCTGGGCGGCGGCGGACTGCAACAACACGGGCATTGGGCTCATCCAGGATTACTCCGCTGACGTTTCGAGTGACTTGAGTTGTGTGTAGAGCGCATCGGGAATCGCCTGCGGCCGGAAATCGGCTGCCGACAATGCCGCTACGCGGACTTCCGCATCCAGCAGCAGCACGCCATCGCGGCGCACCTCCTGCACGAACACCGCGCTGGCGCGTCGGCAGTGGCGCAGGGCCACGCTGACGCTCAGCACGTCGTCGAGGCGCGCAGGCAGGCGGAAATCGATCCGCATCGCGCGCACCGCGAACACCGTGCCGTGACTGTCGCGCAGCGACGCCTGCCCATGGCCGTGCGCACGTAACCACTCGCTGCGTGCGCGCTCCATGAAAGCGACGTACTGCGCGTGATAGACGACGCCACCCGCGTCGGTATCTTCCCAATAGACGCGTGTCGGCCAACTGAATAGATCCACAGCCGGCGAGGTATCCAGGCTCTGCGTCACGCCGCACTCCCGAGGTGGTTCAAAACAGGTTGCCTGGCACGGCCGCCGCATCGCGGCGCGGCTCCAGACCGAGATGGCGCCAGGCCTTGGTGGTGGCCATGCGGCCGCGCGCCGTGCGCACCAGATAGCCCTGCTGGATCAGATACGGCTCGATGACGTCCTCGAGCGTGCCGCGCTCCTCGCTCAGCGCCGCGGCCATGGACTCGACGCCGACCGGGCCGCCGTCGAAATTCTCGATGATCAGGTGCAGCAGGCGCCGGTCGAGGTCGTCGAAACCTTCCGGGTCCACCTTGAGCATCTGCATGGCCGCGTTCGCGACCTCGCGGTCGATGCGTCCGTTGGCGCGCACCTGGGCATAGTCGCGCACCCGGCGCAGCAGGCGGTTGGCGATGCGCGGCGTACCCCGCGAGCGCCGTGCGATCTCGGACGCGCCGTCGCCTTCGCACGAAAGCCCGAGAATCTGCGCCGACCGTCGCACGATGCGCGTGAGCTCCTCGGCGCTGTAGAACTCCAGCCGCTGGACGATGCCGAAGCGGTCGCGCAGCGGCGCGGTCAACAGGCCCGCGCGCGTGGTCGCGCCGATCAGGGTGAAGGGCGGCAGGTCGATCTTGATCGAACGGGCGGCAGGCCCCTCGCCGATCATGATGTCGAGCTGGAAATCCTCCATCGCCGGATACAGCACTTCCTCGACCACCGGCGAAAGCCGGTGGATCTCGTCGATGAAAAGCACATCGTGCGGCTGCAGGTTGGTCAGCAGCGCCGCGAGATCGCCGGCCTTCTCGATGACGGGCCCCGAGGTCACGCGCAGCGCGACCCCGAGCTCGTTGGCGATGACGTGGCTCAGCGTGGTCTTGCCGAGGCCCGGCGGGCCGAAGATCAGCACGTGATCGAGCGCCTCGCGGCGCTGCTTGGCGGCCTCGATGAAGATCGCCATCTGCTCGCGAACCGGCTGCTGGCCGAGATAGTCGTCCAGCCGCTGCGGGCGGATGCTCGCCTCGATGGCGTCGTCCTCGCGGGTGGCGTCGGCGGCGATGATGCGGTCTGAGGTCATCCGCGCATGATCGCATGCCATGGCAGCGACGCCGCAGTGATCCCGCCAAACAGCACACGCGCCGGCGCATCGATCGGGCGGGCAGCGGCCCTCGCAAACCGCCGCCCTCCGGAATGCGCGCCATGCGAACGCACCCGGTCATGCGCTCACCCCGCTGACCCAGGCGCTGGCGCGCATGGCTGGGCAGCGCGGTCGGATCGACAGCCGTCTGGGCGAACTGTCCGCACAGCTCGCGCATGGCGACCCGCCGGTCGAGACGCTCGATCAACAGCGCCAGGTTGCGCTAGAGGCGCGCGTGCGCACCGAACGCGCGCTCGCGGATCAGCCGCGCATTGCCTCGGCCGCCAGCGCGAAGCTGTGCCGCCGCGCGCCGTGATCGAAGATGTTGGCCGTCAGGATCAGCTCGTCCGGGCGATGCCGCGCGACGAAGTCGGCGATGCCCTCGCGCACATCGCTTGCATCGCCCACCACCGAGCACGCCAGCGACTGGGCGACCATCGCCTTTTCGGCGGGCGTCCAGAATGCTTCGATGTCGTCGATCGGCGGGGGAATCAGCCCTGGTGCACCGCGACGCAGACGCACGAAACTCTGCTGCTGGGTGGTGAACAGCCGCTGCGCCTCGCTGCGGCTGTCGGCGGCGACGACGTTGAGCGCCAGCATCGCGTGCGGCTGGCGCAGATGCCTGGAGGGGCGGAAGTCGCGGTGGTACAGGGCCAGCGCTTCGGACATCGCGGCAGGCGCGAAGTGCGAGGCGAACGCATACGGCAGACCGAGCGTCGCGGCGAGTCCGGCCCCGAACAGGCTCGAGCCGAGAATCCACACCGGCACGTCCAGCCCGGCGCCGGGAACGGCCTGCACCGGTTGACCGGGCTGCGCAGGCTCGAAATAGCGCAGCAGTTCCATCACGTCCGAGGGGAACGCATCGGCGCCGGCGTAATAGCGACGCAGCGCCTTGGTGGTCGCCTGGTCGGTGCCCGGCGCCCGCCCCACTCCCAGGTCGATCCGTCCCGGATACAGGGCTGCCAGCGTGCCGAACTGTTCGGCCACCTGCAGGGGCGCGTGGTTGGGCAACATCACCCCGCCCGACCCGACCCGGATCGTCGAGGTACCGCCGGCGATATGGCCGATCAGCACCGCCGTCGCCGCGCTGGCGATGCCCGGCATGTTGTGGTGTTCGGCCAGCCAGTAGCGCGCGTAGCCGAGTGACTCGGCATGGCGGGCGAGATCCAGCGAACGGGCGAAGGACTCGGCCGGCGTACTGCCCTCGGTCACGGGGGCGAGGTCGAGGACGGAGAAGGGAATCTGCACAGGGGAGTTGGCCATGGCGGGTAGATGGGGTCGCCGGCGGCAAAAATCCACACTTGCGCTCAACGCTGCACCCGCCCGTACAGGCCCCCGTCGCACCGCCGGCCCGGCGGCCCACGCGCGGTGCATGTGCGACCTGCGAGGTCCGCTTCCACCCGGGTTGCATGCCCGCACCGGGATGAGCTCCGCCCTCGCCCACTCGGGGCGGCCAATGCTGCCGAACCACGATCCGGGCCCATCGGCTCCCGGGAGCGGCGGAGGGCGGCAGGCGCGCGCCTGCCTCCCCTGGCCGGGACGCACGCGATCGGACCATGGCGCAGCGCCGCAACGCGGCCAGCGCCGCGTCCCGCCCGGCGGGCCACTCAGCCCGCGGCCACCACCTGGTTGCGCCCGCCCGCCTTGGCCAGATACAGCCGCCTGTCGGCGTCGGCAAGCAGGCAGTGCAGGCTGTCATCGGGCGCGGCCAGGCGCACACCGATGCTCACCGTCATGCGCACTTCGCCCCCGGGCGTCTGGACGCACATCGCTTCGATCCGGGCGCGCAGGGTTTCGAAGTACGCCTGCATCGCGTCTTCGTCGAGGTCGGGCACGAGCAGACAGAACTCCTCGCCTCCGAACCGGGCCATCAGGTCGTCGGAACGCACGTGCCCCGAGAGCGCACCGGCCGCCGCGCGCAGTGCATGGTCGCCGGCCTCGTGACCCCAGCCATCATTGATGCGCTTGAAGTGGTCGATGTCGAGGATCGCCATCGCCAGCGGGCGCCGGGCGGCCCGCATCTGCGGGACCAGCCGTTCGGCCTGCTCGAGGAAATGCCGCCGGTTGGGCAGGCCGGTGAGGAAATCCCGGGTGGCGAGATCCTGCAGGCTGCCGATCAGTTCCAGCTGGTCGACGTTCTGCGACACACGGCAGAAGAACTCCTCGCGCGAATAGGGTTTGCGCAGGAAATCGTTGGCACCGCTCTTGAGGAAGCGCGCCACGAGGTCGGGATCGTCGCGCCCGGACACGCCGATCACCGCGACGCGGTCGCGCGCCCGCAGCGCGCGCAGCCGGCGGGTGAGTTCCACCCCCTGCATGCCCGGCATCTCCTGGTCGACCAGGGCCAGGCGGATCGTCGGATCGCGTTCGAGCGCGTGCAGCGCGGCCTCGCCGTCGGCTGCCTGGAGGACGCGATAACCGAAGGTTTCAAGCAGGCCCGCCGCGTGCAGCCGTGCCGAAGGCGAGTCGTCGACGACCAGCGCGGAGATACGCCGGTTGCGCTCCAGCCGCTTCACCAGCCAGACGATGTAGTCGAGACTGCCGGGGGTGCTCTTGAGCACGAAATCGATGACCCGGCGGCGCATCAGGCGCGCGCGCAGGTCCTCGTCGTAGACGCCCGTCACCACCACGGTCGCCAGGCCACGCTCCAGGAAGGCGTCGACGACCGTGTTGCGATCGCAGTCGGCCAGCACCAGTCCGGTGATCGCCAGGAACCAGTCGTCATGGCGCTGCAGCAGCGCCCGCGCTTCGGCAAGGGTCGAGGCGACCTCGACAGGCAGCTCCAGCTGCTGCTCGATGGCCTGCGCGAGCGCCTGCACGTAAGCGCGCGAGTTCTCGACCAGCAACACGCGCTGCGGCAGGGGTGCACTCGGGTCGATCGGCAGCAGCGCGGTCATCCGGGCGGTTTCGGAAGTATTGAAAGCGTTAGCGGCAGCGCGGCGGCGGACTTGAGCGGCCGGGAAGACCAGCAGCGCTGCGCCGATGGCTTCATGGGTGCGCGCCTTCCGCCAACGCCGGCACCGGTGCCTGACGGGCGCCCTCGTCGCTTTCGACCCGCGGTCGGCGGCGACTCAGATCTCGACGTGCGTGCCCAGTTCGACCAGCCGATTGCCGGGAATACGGAAGAACCCCGAGGCCGGCGCGGCATTGCGGTGCAGCAGCGCGAACAGCCGCTCGCGCCACAGCGCCATGCCCGGGCGGGCGGAGGCGACCACGGTCTCGCGACTGGTGAAGTAGGTCGTGTCCATCGGATCGATGCACACGCCCGAATCGCTGTCGGCGCTTTGCATCAGCGCCAGCGGCACGTCCGGCGTCTCCATGAAACCGAAGCGGATCACGATGCGGTGGAAGCCTTCGCCGATCCGCTCGATCTTCAGCCGCCGCTGCGCATACGGCACGGTCAGCGTTTCCACGGTCAGGAACACGTTGTGCTCGTGCAGCACCTTGTTGTGCTTGAGATTGTGCAACAGCGCCTGCGGCACCACGCCGCGATCGCTGGTCAGGAACACCGCCGTGCCCGGCACCCGCACCGGTGGTGCGAGCATCAATCCGGGGATGAAGCTGTCGGTGCGGATGCCGTGCTGCTGCACCTCCTCGTGCAACAGCTGCCGTCCGCGCCGCCAGGTGCGCAGCAGCGTGAACAGCGTGATGCCCAGCACCAGCGGGAACCAGGCACCCTGCAGCACCTTGGCGCCGTTGGCGATCACGAAGGCGATGTCGACGACGAAGAACACGCCGCACAGCGGCAGCACCCAGCTGCGCCAGCGCGGCCACAGGGTGCGCGCAACGACCGCCAGCAACAGCGTGTCGATCAGCATGGTCAGCGATACGGAAATACCGTAGGCCGCGGCCAGCGCCGAAGAGGTGCGGAAGGTCAGCACCAGCGCGATCACCACCACCGCCATCGACCAGTTGATGGCCGGGATGTAGATCTGGCCGATGGTGCTGCTGGAGGTGTGGCGCACCCGCATGCGCGGGATGTAACCCAGCTGCATCGCCTGGCGCGCCACCGAGAAGCCGCCGGTGATGACCGCCTGCGAGGCGATCACCGTGGCTGCGGTCGCCAGGACGATCATCGGCCAGCGCGCCCACTCGGGCACGCCGATGTAGAACGGGTTCTGGATCGCCGCGGGATCCTCCAGGATCAGTGCGCCCTGCCCCAGGTAGTTGAGCATCAGCGACGGCAGCACGAAGAAATACCAGGCGTAGCGGATCGGGCGGGCGCCGAAATGGCCCATGTCGGTATAGATCGCCTCGCCGCCCGTCACCGCCAGCACGACCGCGCCGAGGATGAAGACGCCGCCCCAGCTGTGGTCGATGAAGAAACGCGCCGCCCACCACGGATTGATCGCGTGGAGCACTTCCGGCTCGTGGATGATGTTGAAGACGCCCAGTGCCGCGAGCGCCAGGAACCACAGCACCGTGATGGGCCCGAAGATCCGCCCGACCTTGGCCGTGCCGAAGCGCTGGGTCGCGAACAGGGCGCCCAGCACCAGCACGGTGATCGGAATGATCCAGGCATGCAGCCTGGGTGCGACGACCTCCAGGCCCTCGACCGCGGACAGCACCGAGATCGCCGGCGTGATGACGCCGTCGCTGAAGAACAGCGAGGCACCGAACACGCCGAGGAGGCCGACCATATAACCGCTGCGCCCACCCTTGGGCAGGCAGCGCTGGGCCAGCGCCATCAGCGCCATGATCCCGCCCTCGCCGTCGTTGTCGGCGCGCAGGATGATGGTCACGTACTTGACCGTCACCACCAGCATCAGCGACCAGAAGATCATCGACAGCACGCCCAGCACGGTGTCGTGGTCGGCGATCAGGCCGTAGTGTTCGGAGAACGCTTCGCGCAGCGTGTACAGCGGGCTGGTGCCGATGTCGCCGAACACGACGCCGATCGCGCCGACGATCAGGCCGGCGAGGCCGATGTGACCGTGGCTGGACGCAGCGGGACGCGCGCCGGTAGCCGGCGAACTGGTGTGGGACATGACGTTTGGAACCCTGCCGACGGAGACGGGCGGTCAGCGAAGCGCGGACTGTAGCGCCTTTCGGATGATGAGCTCGGGGGTGTCGCCTTCGCTTGCGGCGGCCTTGGCCATCTTCTGGGCGTCGGCCGGCTTGTAGCCCAGCTGTTGCAGGGCGATGGTGGCCTCCGAGAGCGGGTCGGCCGGCATCGCGCTGCCTGAGACCGCACCACCGGCGCCGGCCAGATCCGCCGCCCGGTCGCGCAATTCGACGACCATGCGTTCGGCGGTCTTCTTGCCGATACCCGGGATCTTGGTCAGCGCGGTCACATCCCCGGCGTGCACCAGGCGCGCGAAGGTGTCGACGCTGACGCCCGACAGGATCGCCAGCGCGATCTTCGCGCCGATGCCGGTGACCTTCTGCACGTCACGGAACAGCCGCCGCTCCGCCTCGTGCAGGAAGCCGTACAGCGACACGCTGTCCTCCTTCTGCGCGTAGTGCGTGAACAGCGTGACCTCGCGGCCCACTTCGGGCAGGTCGTAGAACGTGCTCATCGGCGCCTCGAGCTCGTAGCCGACGCCGCCTACGTCGATCACCAGCCAGGGCGGGGCCTTGTGGGCAAGCGTGCCGCGCAGTCGTCCGATCATCGGCGTTGCCCCTCCGGGCGGGTGGAACGGAAGAAGGAAAACGGAATGCGCCGGCCGGGGCTGCGGCCGACGACGGGCGCCGGCCCCTGGACGAGGCTCATCCCTTGCGTCCCCAGGCCTGCTTCACGTCCACGCCCAGACGTCGCGCGGTGGCGCGGACGTGGGCATGGGTGATCGCGACCGCGAGCGCATCGGCAGCGTCGGCCTGCAGCTTGCCGCTCAGGCCGAGCATCAGCCCGACCATGTGCTGGATCTGCGCCTTTTCCGCGCCGCCGCGGCCGACCACGGCCAGCTTCACCTCGGTGGCGGCGTACTCGCTGACCGGCAGGTCGCGCAGCACCACCGCGCCGATCGCCGCGCCGCGCGCCTGGCCGAGCTTGAGCGCCGAGTCGGGATTGCGCGCCATGAAGACCTTCTCGATCGCGACCTCGTCGGGCCGGTATTCGATGATCAGCGCGGTCAGGCCGTCGAGCAGGCGACGCAGACGCGCCGGGAACTCGCCGGCCGTGACCAGCACCAGCGGCGCATGGAAGACGTGCGAGACCTTGCCCGCCGCATCGACATCGATGATGCCGACCCCGGTGCGCTGCGACCCGGGATCGATGCCGAGGATGCGGGTCATGCGACCGCCTGCGCCCGGCGGCCTGCGGAACGCGGCGCCAGGACCGATGCCACCCGGACAGGACGGAGAAGAAGAGTCCGCATCGGCGGCGGGCGCGACCGTCAGGCCCCGAACTGCGCGTTTGAATAGACCGCCTGCACATCGTCGAGATCCTCGAGCAGGTCGAGCATCTTGCGCACCTGGTCGGCGGTCTCGCCATCGACGGCGATGTCGTTGTCGGCGCGATAGGTCACCTCGGCATGGCCGGGGACAACCCCGGCGGCCGCCATCGCGTCGCGCACCGCCTCGAAAGCCTCGACGCTGGTGACCACGTCGATCGCGCCATCTTCCGGATACACCACCACGTCGTCGGCGCCGGCCTCGATCGCGGCCTCGGTCACCGTGTCCTCGTCCATGCCCTCGAAGCTCAACACACCGAGGCGCTTGAACATGAAGGCGACCGAGCCCTCGGTGCCCATGTTGCCGCCGCACTTGCCGAAAGCGTGACGCACTTCGGCGACCGTGCGCACGCGGTTGTCGGTGAGCGTGTCGACGATCACCGCGACCCCACCCGGGGCGTAGCCCTCGTAGCGGATCTCCTCGTACTCGACGCCTTCGAGTTCGCCGGTGGCCTTCTTGATCGCACGCTCGACCACGTCCTTGGACATGTTCTGCGCCATGCCCTTGTCGATCGCCGCGCGCAGTCGCGGGTTGTTCGCGGGATCACCGCCACCGGCGCGCGCCGCCACACCGATCTCGCGGATGATCTTGGTGAAGATCTTGCCGCGCTTGGCGTCGGTCGCGTTCTTGCGGGCTTCGATCGAAGGTCCTCGTCCCATGGCTGCTTGCGTCTGTGGCGTTGGAGGCCGGCGATATTACTCCAAGCGCCCGCCGCTACCGCGCATGCTCGAAATGTCCCTCGCGCAGGAAGGTCGCCGTCTGTCGGATCGCGTCGGCCGACAACAGCAGGCCGCTGTGGCTGGCGGGGACGACGATGTGGTCGGAGAGTTGCGGCGCCCGGGTCTCCTCGACCGAGACCGTGCCGTCGTGCGCATCCTCGAACCGGGCCAGCAGCGCGCCCAGCCCGCGCGGCTCGCTGCCGGCGACCATGCCGACCTCGACACCCGCCGGCCAGCGCGCGCAGCCGGCATGCAGGATTCCGGCGCTGCGGCCGAAATAGAACCGCGAAAGCGGCACCCGGGCCATCGCCTGCGCCGCGCGGCTGCCGCCTATCGGCGAACCCACGCAGACGATCCGGCCGATCGGCAGCGATGGCGTGGCGCAGACCGCCTGCAGCGCCGACAGGCCGCCGAGGCTGTGGCCGACGACATGCGCCGGCCCGCGTCCGAGCGCGCGGGTCAACCGCTCCACGGCGGCATCCGGACCGCCGGCGATGCTGGGGTAGCCGAGGATCTCCGGCTGGAATCCCGCCCGCGCCAGGCCACGGGCGTAGCGCTGCATGGTCAGGCCGACCATCCACAGGCCATGCAGCAGCAGCACGCGATCGGGTCCCGCCTTCATGCCACCACCCCGGCTTCGATGCGTGCGTGCCGCCAGGCCCGCGGCGACAGCCCGCTGTGTGCCTTGAACGCGCGCGACAAGGCCGCTTCGCTGCCATAGCCGACCTCGTCGGCAATCCGCTTCAGCGGCCGGCCCCGGCGCAGCGCGCGTTGCGCCAGTCCGATACGCCAGGCCTGCAGGTACTGCCCCGGTGTCTGTCCGAGGGCGCCGCGGAAGGCTTGCGCAAACGCGCTGCGCGACATGCCGGCGGTCTCGGCCAACGCCTCGAGAGACCAGGGCTGCGCCGGCGCCTCGTGCATCGCGACCAGGGCACGCCGCAGGCGCGGATGCGCCAGGCCGGCCAGCAGGCCACCCCGCAGCGCGCCGGTTTCCATCTGCTGGCGCAGCACCTGCACCAGCAGGGCTTCGACCAGGCGCTCGATCAGCGCGGTGCGGCCGCAACGACCGTCGAAGGCTTCCTCGAACAGCAGTGCAAGCAGCCCCTGCGAGCCGGGCAGATCGCCCGGCGCTACCCACAGCGCGTCCGGCAGTGCCGCGGCCAATGGACTGTCCGCGCCACCTTCGAACAGCAACCGCACGCACAGGCCGACCGCACCTGGGCCGGGCAAGGCCGCCGCACGGGTGCCGGCGCCTGCCAGCAGCAGGCCCGGCCCCGCCCATGCACCGGTTCCCGGCAGCGCGATCTCGCCCTCGCGCAGCACCCAGAGCGCGGCGCCCGGCCAGGCGGCGCCGGATGGATCCACGCGGGCAGCAATGGGGAAGCGATCGAGCAGCGCCGCAAGACGATCAACCATGCAGGACTCCAGGACAAATTTCATGGACTTTGTATCACCAATCGTCCCGCAATCGCAGGCACGATGCCCATCTCGCCGGACGGCCTCCTGCCGTCGGCTCAATCGGAGATATCCCATGTCTATCGAAACCGTGCTCTACACCGCGACCGCGACCGCCACCGGTGGCCGCGAGGGCCGCGCCACCTCGTCGGACAACGTCCTGGACGTCACCCTGTCGACCCCACGCGAACTGGGCGGGGCCGGCGGTCCGGGCACGAACCCCGAGCAGCTGTTCGCGGCCGGCTATTCGGCGTGTTTTCTCAGCGCGCTGAAGTTCGTGGCCGGCCAGCACAAGGTCGCGCTGCCGGCTGCGACCTCGGTCACCGGCAAGGTCGGCATCGGCAAGATCCCGACCGGCTTCGGTATCCAGGCCGATCTCGCCGTGTCGGCTCCGGGAGTGCCGCACGAGCAGTTGCAGACCCTGGTCGACGCCGCGCACATCGTGTGCCCGTATTCGAACGCGACCCGCGGCAACATCGACGTGACCCTGTCGATCGCCGAGTAAGTCGCAAGTGGGCGGGACGCGGCTGGCGCGTCCCGCTCAGCCCTGCGCCGGACGGCGCAGGATGAATTCCAGATCCTGGATGGACCCGACCGGGAAGATGTACTCGCCGACCTTCCCGAAGCCGTGACGCGCATAGAAGCGCTGCGCGCCGAGGTTCTCCGACCACGCGCCGACCCACAGCGTGCGCGGCCCGTCGCGCAGCAGCCACGCCATGACGGCCTCCATCATCCGCGTGCCGGCGCCACCGCCCTGATGCTCCCGCAACAGATAGAGACGCTTGATCTCGCCATCGCCGGGCGCGACCTGCGGATGCGGCAGGCCACACGGACCGGCAGCGGCGTGGCCGACCGCCTCGCCGGCGTGCTCCAGCAGCCAGACCGCGTAGTCCGGATGCGCGAGGATCGTGCGCTGCCTGTCGAGCGCATATGCCTCGGCCAGAAACGCCGCCAGATCGTGCGGCGGATACAGGTGTCCGAAGGTCTCGGTGAACGTGCGCGCGGCCAGCGCCGACAGCGTGGCCGCATCGTCGACGGTGGCGCGGCGGAGCCTCGCCACAGGGTTGGATGCAGCGTCAGCAGATGCTCCGGTCATGCGGAAATGCTCCGGCGTGAAGCCCCCCTCGAGTCAAGGGGGGCGCGGCGAAAGCCGCGGGGGGTCTGGAACACTGCGCCGGGGCCCGCGATTCCGCTCAGCGGAATCGTGGGGGTCACTGCGCAGCAGATGAGGCCCGCGGCCGGACCTGGACGTGGACCTCGGCCAGCTGCGCATCCGCGATCGGAGACGGCGCATCGGTCATCAGGCACTGCGCGCCGGTGGTCTTGGGGAACGCGATGACGTCGCGGATCGACTCCGTGCCAGCCATCAGCGCGGCGATGCGGTCGATGCCGAAGGCGATGCCGCCATGCGGTGGCGCGCCGTACTTGAGCGCATCGAGCAGGAAGCCGAACTTGGCCTGCGCTTCTTCGGCGCCGATGCCCAGCAGATCGAACACCGCCGACTGCATCGAGGCACGATGGATGCGGATCGAACCACCGCCGATCTCGTTGCCGTTGAGCACCATGTCGTAACCACGCGACACCGCCGTGGCGGCGTTCGCGCGCAGGTCGGCCTCATCGTCGACCGACGGCGCGGTGAAGGGGTGATGCAGGGCGACGTAACGCTGCGCCTCGTCGTCCCATTCGAACATCGGGAAGTCGGTGACCCACAGCGGCGCCCAGCCGTCGGCAACCAGATTGAAATCCTTGCCGGCCTTCAGGCGTACCGCGCCCATGAAATCGCTGACCGTCGAATACTTGCCGGCGCCGAAGAACACGATGTCGCCATTGCCGGCGCCGACGTGCGAGACCAGCGCGGCGAACGCGGCCTCGTCGAAGAACTTCTGGATCGGCGAGCTGATCTCGCCCGCCTCCGAAATCTTGATGTACGCCAGGCCCTTCGCGCCGTATTTGCCGGCATGCGCGGCGTACTCGTCGATCTGCTTGCGCGAGAGCGACGCGCCACCCGGAATGCGCAGCGCGCAAACGCGGCCGCCGGCTTCATTGGCCGGACCGGTGAACACGGCGAACTGGCTGTCCTTGACCAGGTCGGCGACGTCGACCAGTTCGAGCGCGATGCGCAGGTCCGGCTTGTCGGACCCAAAGCGACGCATCGCCTCGGCCCAGGTCATGCGCGGGAACTGCGCGGGGAGTTCGACGCCGGCCACATCGCGGAACACGTCGCGGATCATCGCCTCGACGAGATCCTGCACGTCGCGCTCCGACACCCACGCGAACTCCATGTCCAGCTGGGTGAATTCCAGCTGGCGATCGGCCCGCAGCGCCTCGTCGCGGAAGCAGCGCGCGATCTGGTAGTAGCGGTCGAAGCCGGCCATCATCAGGATCTGCTTGAACAGCTGCGGCGACTGCGGCAAGGCGTAGAACTCGCCCGGATGCATCCGCGCCGGCACCAGGAAGTCGCGCGCGCCCTCGGGCGTGGCCTTGGTCAGGATCGGCGTTTCGATGTCCTGGAAGCCGCGCGCGTCCAGCCAGTGGCGCAGCGCGCTGACCAGCTTCGTGCGCGTGCGCATCTTGCGCTGCATGTCGGGGCTGCGCAGGTCGAGATAGCGGTACTTCAGGCGCGTCTCCTCACCCGGATTCTCGTGGTGATGGAACGGCAGCGGCTCGGCCTTGTTCAACACTTCGATCTGCGTGGCGACGATCTCGACCTGGCCGGTGCGGATCTTGGCGTTGACCGAATGCCGCGCGCGCACCGTGCCGGTGATGCGCAGGCAATCCTCGTAGCCCACCTTCTCCGCGGTCGCGACGACCTCAGCATTGCCGTCGGCCTCCGACGCTTCCGCGACCACCTGCACGATGCCTTCGTGGTCGCGCAGGTCGATGAAACAGACACCGCCGAGATCGCGGGCGACATCGGCCCAGCCGCACAGGGTGACGGTCTGGCCGATCAGCGTCTCGTCGATCAGGCCGCAGAAATGGGTACGCATGGAGACTCCGGACACGGGGGACACCCGCCCGCGGGGACGCGGACCGGCGGCGCGGTACATCGCGCTGGTTTGACAGTCCGCTAGTTTAAGGCGTGATCGGACGCCGCGCCGGCCGGGTGGCGCGACTCAGTCGCCAGCAGCAGGCTTGGCGGCGGGCTTGGCCTCGGCGGCGGGCTTGCTCTCCGTCTTGGGCGCGGGCGCGTCGGTCGTCGCCGGCTTGTCGCCGCCAGACTTGGCACCGTCGCCGCCCTCGACCAGGTTGCGCTTCTTGTCCCCGTCCTTCTTGAAGTCGGTCTCGTACCAGCCACTGCCCGCCAGACGGAACGAGGGCGCAGTCACCTGGCGCCGGATCGCCGCGACGCCACAGGAGGGACACGTCTCCGGGTCGGGATCGGACAGTTTCTGCAGGCGGTCGAAGCTGTGGCCGCAGCTGGTGCACTGGAACGCGTAGATCGGCATG
>Ga0233369_1000619_pt1 | contig 13928 bp, 13 predicted proteins | sample ElkDunMinimDraft_26_FD_191537 | JGI IMG/M metagenome (GOLD analysis project Ga0233369, IMG submission 191537) | Fecal eukaryotic communites from dung pellets of Tule Elk in California, USA - Elk Dung D16 | ecosystem: Host-associated > Mammals > Digestive system > Large intestine > Fecal | place... | reverse complement strand
GTGCGCGGCAACCCGCTGGTCGGTTACGGGCTGGTGGTGGGCCTGGACGGCAGCGGCGACCGCACCAGCCAGACGCCCTTCACGGTGCAGAGCCTCAAGACCATGCTCGACCAGCTCGGCGTGACCATCCCGCCGGGCGTCAACCCGCAGCTGAAGAACGTCGCCGCGGTCGCGATCCAGGCCGAACTGCCGCCCTTCGCCAAGCCCGGCCAGACCATCGACGTCACCGTGTCCTCGATCGGCAACGCCGGCTCGCTGCGCGGCGGCAGCCTGCTGATGGCGCCGCTCAAGGGCGCCGACGGGCAGGTCTATGCGATCGCCCAGGGCACCCTCGTGGTCAGCGGCTTCGGCGCCTCCGGCCGCGACGGCTCGCGCATCTCCACCAACGCCCCCAACGGCGGCAGCATCCCCAACGGCGCCATCGTCGAGCGCGCCGTGCCGGGCGCGGCGCCGAGCGATGTCGTCACCCTGAACCTGCGCCAGTCCGATTTCACCACCGCCTCGCGCATCGTCTCGGCGATCGACGGGGCCTTCGGCGCGGGCCGTGCGCGCGCGCTCGATGGCGTCACCATCGAGATCACGCCGCCGCCGGGCGACCGCGTCGGTTTCCTGGCGCGGCTGGAGACGCTGGACGTCACGCCGGGCACGGCCACGGCCAAGGTCATCGTCAATGCCCGCACCGGCACCGTGGTGATGGGCGGCGAGGTGTCGGTGCTGCCGGCGGCGGTCTCGCACGGTTCGCTCACCGTCTCGGTCACCGAGGGCGTGCAGGTCAGCCAGCCGGGCGCATTCGGTCGCGGCGGCACCGTGGTCGCGCCGCAGTCCACGCTCGAGGTGAGCCAGGACGGCGGCCGCATGTTCCTGTTCGAGGGCGGTTCGTCGCTGGAGGCGATCGTGCGCGCGGTCAATGCCGTGGGCGCGGCGCCGGGCGACATCGTCGCCATCCTCGAGGCGCTCAAGCGCGCCGGCGCGCTGCGCGCCGAACTCGAGGTGATCTGAGCACGCCATGCGCCTGCCCGCGGCCAACCCCATCGCTCTCGCACCCGCGCAGGCCACGCCGCGCGCGGACGTGGAGAAGGCCGCGCGCGAGCTGGAGACGCAGTTCGCGCAGATGCTGATCAAGTCCATGCGCAGCGCCTCGCTGGGCGATGGCATGGGCGGCGACACCCGCTACCGCGACATGTACGACCAGCAGCTGGCGCGCGAGCTGGGCAAGGGCCGCGGCCTCGGGCTGGCGCCGATGATCATGCGCCAGCTCGAGCGAGGCAGCAGCACGCCGGCCGCAGGCGGCGCGGGCGCGATCCCGCTGCCGGGGGCCGGCAGCGGCGCCGCGCCGATGCCACTGGCGGCACCGGGCGCCGCAGCGGCGATGCTGCCGCTGGCGCCCTCGCGCTCGGGTGTGTCGATGCCCGGCCTGGACCTGCCGGCGCGGACGACCCCCGCCCCGGCGCCGCACGCGCCCGGCGCGGACGCCGGCCGCGGCGCGGACGGCACGGCGATCGATGCCAGTTCGCCGGAGGCCTTCGTGCAGTCGATCTGGCCGCAGGCGCAGAAGGCCGCGGCCGAGCTGGGCGTCTCGCCCAAGGCGCTGGTTGCCCAGGCCGCGCTCGAGACCGGCTGGGGCCGGCGCCTGGCCGGCGGCAAGGACGCGTCCTCGCTCAACCTGTTCGGCATCAAGGCCAGCGGCAACTGGAAGGGCGAGCGCGTGAATGCGCGCACGCATGAATTCGTCGGCGGCAAGCGCGTGGACGAGCAGGCCCAGTTCCGTGCCTACGGCTCGGTCGCCGAGAGCTTCACCGACTACGCGCGGCTGATCGGCAAGCCGCGCTACGCCGCCGCACGCGGTGCCGGCCAGGACGTGCAGCGTTTCGCCAGCGCCCTGCAGCAGGCCGGCTATGCCACCGACCCGTCCTACGCCGCCAAGATCACCGCCATCGCCAATGGCGACACCCTCAACCGCGCGCTGACCGCGATGCGGGCCGGCGCGCCCGCGGCGACGCAGTACGCGGCCGCGCCGGCCGCCGCCACCTCCACTTCCGTCGCGGCGCTCGCCGTCGCTCCCAGGGGATAAGCCATGACCGGCATGCTCAGCTCCGGCACCTCCGCGCTGCTCGCCTTCCAGCGCGCGCTGGGCACCGTCAGCCACAACGTCGCCAACGCATCCACGCCCGGCTACAGCCGCCAGCGCGTGGACCTGGCCGCGCGTCCGGACCATCCGGCCGGCAATGCCGGCTGGGTGGGCCAGGGCGTGAACGTGGCCGCGCTGCAGCGCCTGGCCGACGGCCTGGTGTTCGCGCGCCAGGTCGACAGCAGCGGCGAACTGGGCCGGCTCTCGCAGCTGTCGGCCCTGGCCGGCCGCGCCGATGCCCTGGTCTCCGACCCGGCCACCGGCCTGGGCACGCAGTGGTCGGCCTTCTTCAACGCCGCCGACGCGCTCGCCGCCGAACCCGGCTCGACCGTGGCGCGCAACCAGCTGCTGGCGACCGGCGAGCAGCTGGCCGGCCGCTGGCGGTCGCTCGACAGCCAGCTCGCCGCGCTCGACCAGGAATCGGGCCAGCGCCTGCAGTCCACCATCGCCGATGCCAACCAGCTGGCGCAGGAGATCGCCGGACTCAACCGCGAGATCCACGCCGGCGGCCGCAACGTGGCACCCGACCTGCTCGATGCCCGCGCGCTGCGGATCGAGCGCCTGGCCGGCCTGGTCGGCGCCGAGGCGATCGCCCAGGACGACGGCTCGCTCAATGTGTTCACCCTGGGCGGGCAGCCGCTGGTGCTGGGCGGCCAGGCGATGCAGCTGTCCACCGTGCCCGACCCGTACCGGCCCGACCGCCAGCTGCTGGCGGTGGACGCGCCGGGCGGCAAGACCCGCCTGTCCTCGGCCGGGGTGTCCGGCGAACTGGGCGGCGTGCTCGAATTCCGCGAGCGCGTGCTGGATCCGGCCCGTGCCGAACTGGGCCGCCTGGCCTCGGCGTTCGCCAGCGCGTTCAACCAGGCGCACCGCGCCGGCGTGGACTACAACGGCGCGCCCGGCGCCGACTTCTTCAGCCTCTCGCCGCCGCGGGCGGACGCGCATGCCGGCAACACCGGCAGCGCCAGCATCGCGGCGCGCGTCACCGACCCGGCCGCACTCAAGGCCCAGGACCTGGTGCTGCGCTTCGACGGCGCCTGGTCCGCCACCCGCGCCGATACCGGCGAGGCGGTGGCGCTGGCCGGCAGCGGCACTGCCGCCGATCCCTTCCGCGTGGCCGGCATGGCCTTCGAGGTCGCCGGCACCCCGGCGAATGGCGACCGTTTCATGCTGCGTCCCGCCGCCGACGCGGCCGCCAGCCTGCGCGTGGCGCTGACCGACGGCGCGCAGATCGCCGCGGCTTCGCCGCTGCAGGGCGCGGCCGACCCGGCCAACCTCGGCACCGCGCGCGCCGCCCAGGCCCAGGTGACCAATGCCGGCGCGTTCGCCGGATTCGCCGGCGCCACCATCGAGTTCATCGACGATGGCCAGTACACCATCGACGGCAATGGTCCCTTCGCATGGACGCCGGGGACCGCGATCTCGGATCCGGCCGCGGGCTGGTCGCTGACCCTCGAAGGCGCACCGGCCGCCGGCGACCGCTTCAGCCTCGCCCCCACGCCGCCGCGCTCGACCGACAACGGCAATGCGCGCGCGCTCGGCGGCCTGGACCAGCGTGGCGTGCTCGACGGCGGCAGCCAGTCGCTGACCGCCGGCCTGACCCAGCTGACCGCGCGCGTGGGCACCGATGCGCGCCATGCGAACCTGGGCCGCGAGGCGCAGACCGCGATCCATGCGCAGGCCGCCGCCGAGCGCGAATCGGTCAGCGGCGTGAACCTGGACGAGGAGGCGGCCGACCTGATGCGCTTCCAGCAGGCCTACCAGGCCGCCGCCCAGATCATCGCCACCGCCGACACGATGTTCCAGACCCTGCTGTCGGCCGTGCGCCGCTAAGGACCGACCATGAGCGTACTCCGCATGTCCACCGCCGCCCTGCACGCCCAGGGCCTGCAGGGCCTGTTGCAGCAGCAGCAGAACGTCGCGCGCACCCAGCAGGAACTGGTCAGCAGGACCAAGCTGCTGCGCGGCGCCGACGACCCCTCGGGCATGGCCCGCGCGCAGGGCCTGGACCATGCGCTGGCCTCGCTGCAGCAGCAGGACCGCAACGCGAGCCTGGTCCAGCACCGGCTGCGGTCGCAGGAAGCGGCGATGGCCGACGCCGGCAGCCAGCTCGACCGCGCGCGCGAGCTCGCCGTGCAGGCCAACAGCGGCGCGCTGTCGGCGGAGGACCGTGCGTCGATCGCGGCCGAACTGCGCTTCGTCCGCAGCGAACTGCTCGCCATCGCCAACCGCGAGGACGGCAACGGGCGGCGCCTGTTCTCGGGCACCCGCGACGGCGTGATTCCCTTCGCCGACAACGCCGGGCTGGTGACCTATGCCGGCGACGACGGACGCAACCAGGTCGAGGTGGGCCCCGACCAGTGGGTGGCCGACGGCAATCCGGGCAGCGAGGTGTTCCTGCGCGTGCGCACCGGCGACGGCATCGTCCGCGGCAGCGCGGCACCGGGCAACGCCGGCACCGGCGTGCTGGGGTCGAGCGGCGTCACCGACCACGCGGCCTGGGGCGGCCAGGCACTGCGGGTGGAGTTCACCGACGCCGAGACCTGGCGCGTGGTCGATGGCGCGGGCACGCAGCTGGCGACAGGCAGCTACGCTCCCGGCGCGACCATCAGCGCCGGCGGCCTGCAGCTCGCCATCTCCGGCGTGCCTGGGGCCGGCGACAGCTTCACCATCGAGCCGGCGTCCACCCGCGACGTGTTCGCCACGCTGCAAGGGCTGGCCGACGCGCTGGAGGCGCCCGCCGCCAGCCCCGTTGAGCAGGCGCGGCGCGACAACCTGCTCGGCGCGGCGCTGGGCGATATCGCCACCGCCCAGAACCACATGCTGGGCGTGCGCTCGGGCGTGGGTACGCGCCTGGCGGCAATCGACAGCGCCGAGAACGTGCGCGGCGCCACCGACCTGACCCTGCAGGCGTCGCTGTCCGACCTGCGCGACGTGGATTTCGCCGAAGCCGCCAGCCGCCTGGCGCTGCAGCTGACCGCGCTGGAAGCGGCGCAGAAGACGATGCTGCGCGTCCAGGGCCTGTCGCTGTTCGACCGCCTCTAGAAATTCTTCACCGGGGACGCCGGCTGCCCTAAAGCTTGACAGCCACAGGCCGTTACCCAGATCAGCAGCGGCGAGGACCAATTCCGGTCACACCCTGCGAACGCCGGCCCCGCCTCTCGTCGCCGCCGGACCCAACTTCCAGGAGATGTTCGAATGTCCTCTGTCATCAACACCAACGTGATGTCGCTCAACGCGCAGCGCAACCTGACCACGTCCAGCGCGCAGCTCGCCACCAGCCTGCAGCGCCTGTCCTCGGGCATGCGCATCAACAGCGCCAAGGACGACGCCGCCGGCCTCGCCATCTCGCAGCGCTTCACCACCCAGATCCGCGGCATGGACCAGGCGGCGCGCAACGCCAACGACGGCATCTCGCTGTCGCAGACCGCCGAAGGCGCGATGGCCGAGATCGGCAACAACCTGCAGCGCATCCGCGAGCTGGCCGTGCAGTCGCGCAACGCCACCAACTCGGCCTCCGACCGCGCCGCGCTCAACGCCGAAGCGCAGCAGCTCAAGGCCGAAATCGACCGCGTCGCCGGCACCACCAACTTCAACGACGTCAAGCTGCTCGACGGTTCGTTCCAGAACCAGAGCTTCCAGGTCGGCGCCAACCAGGGCGAGACCATCGACATCTCCGCCATCGTCAACGCGACCTCGGCCGCGCTGGGCGAATGGAATTCGGTCGGCACCACGAGCTATACCCAGACCACGGCTGCAGCGACCGCGACGGCGCCGGCCGCCGCTGCGTCGTTCACCATCAATGGCGTGACCATCAGCGTGGACGCAGCGGCCGACCGCGACGCGGCTGGCTTCGCCACTGCGCTGGTTGCCGCCTTCACGACGGCCAAGGGCAACGCCGCCAATACCGGGCTGGCCAACGTGACCATGGCCGCCAGCGGCGCGATCACCTCGACCGACGAGACCCTGGTCCTGGGCGATCTGACCAACGTCGCCGGCATCACGGCCGGCACCACCACCGGTACCGCGACCGAGGTGGCCGGCGCCGCGCAGACCGGCTTCGCCGACCTCAACATCTCCACCGCGGAAGGTGCCGACAACGCCATGCTCGCCATGGACGCCGCGCTGAAGGCGATCAATACGGCGCGTGCCGACATGGGCGCGATCCAGAACCGCTTCACCTCGGTCGTGGCCAACCTGTCGACCTCGTCGGAAAACCTGTCGGCTGCGCGCAGCCGGATCCAGGACGCGGACTTCGCCAAGGAATCGGCGCAGCTCTCGCGCAACCAGATCCTGCAGCAGGCCGGCACCGCGATGCTGGCCCAGGCCAACCAGGCCACCTCGGGCGTGCTCAGCCTGCTGCGCTGAGCCCGGCGGGGACGCGGCCCGCGCCGCGTCCCCACTGCGGTTGGAGCGGCGCGGCGCGTGCAACGCGTCGCGCCTGGCTCCAACCGGCTTTGAGACCTTCATTGCAGCAATGCGGGCGCTGCGCAAGCCGCGGACACCGTCCTCGCGCGGCTTGCGCAGCCCCTGCCACATCACGCCACGCCACCGTCGCGTTCCATCCCCGTCCCCCGAGGAGTCCGCCATGCATCGCCAGCGCCATGAACGCCCGGCCCATGCCCGTCCGGCCCGCACGCGGGGAGGCCCGGCGCGATGAGCACCAACATCGGCAGCGCCGGCAAGCTCGACGTGATCACCATGGTGGCGCAGCTGGTCGCCGCCGACCGGGCGCAGCCGGAGGCACGGATCGCCCGCAACGAGCGCCAGGTCAACGCCCAGATCTCGGCGATCGGCACCTTGCGCAGCGCTTTCTCCGCACTGGGCACCGCCATCGGCGCGCTGACCTCGAACGACAACCTCCAGGCGCGCAAGGCGATCCTGCCGCCGGAGGCCAACTTCGCCGCGACCACCAGCGCCGGCGCCGCCGCCGGCCGCCACCAGATCGAGGTGCTGGCGCTGGCCAGCGCACAGAAGCTCACCTCCGGCGCGTTTTCCGCCGACGCGGCCGTTGGCAGCGGGACGCTCACCATCAGCGCGGGCGAGACCACGCTGACCATCGAGATCGCCGGGCCGGACAACACGCTGGCCGACATCCGCGACGCGATCAATGCCGCGGCCGGTGGCAAGACCGTCAGCGCCAGCATCGTGACCGGCGACGATGGCCCGCACCTGGTCCTCAACGCGGTCGACAGCGGCAGCGCCGGCGCGCTGCGGATCAGCGCCAGCGGCGGCGACGGCGGGCTGTCGGCGCTGACCTGGGATCCGGACGGCCCGTCCGGCCTGAGCCAGCTGCTGCCCGCGGCGGACGCGCGCATCCGCGTCGACGGCATCGAGCGCACCAGTTCCTCCAACACCATCGCCGATGCGATCGACAAGATCAGCCTGACCCTGACCAAGGCCGAGCCGGGCGTCGTCCGCGAGCTGCGCATCGAAGGCGACGCCAGCCTGCAGCGCACCGCCGCCAAGAACTTCGTCGGCGCCTACAACGCCGCGCTGGGCGCGATCGGACAGGTCTCGTCCTACAACCTGGAGGCCCGGACCGCGGCCGCGCTCAACGGCGATGCGATGGTGCGCAACACCAGCCGCGAGCTGCGCGACATCGTCAGCGACAATGTCGCCGAACTCAAGGCGATGGGCATCACCATCAACAAGGACGGCACGCTCAAGCTCGACGAGGCGGTCTTCGACAAGGGCATGGCCGCCGACCCGGCGATGGCCGCGCGCCTGTTCTCGGCCGATGGCATGGCCGGCAAGGTGGGCGGCGTGGTCGAGCGCATGGTCGGCAGCGACGGCCTGCTCGAAGGACGCAGCAAGAACCTGGCCGACCGCAACAAGGCACTGGCCAGTCAGCGCAGCGCGCTCGACTTCCGCATGAGCCAGGCCGAATCGCGCTACCGCGCGCAGTTCACCGCCCTCGACGTGTTGCTGTCCTCGCTCCAGACCAGCAGCGACTTCCTCACCCAGCAACTGGCCACCCGCAAATCGGATTGACATGAACGCCCGCACCCTCGCCAACCACTACCGGCAGACCGACGTGGCCAGCGCGACGCTGGAAGCCAGTCCGCACCAGCTGATCGCACTGCTGCTCGCCGGCGCGCGCGAGCGCGCACGGCTGGCCGCCGCCTGCCTGGAACGCGGCGACCTGCCGCGCAAGTCCAAGGCGATCAGCGACGCCAGCGCGATCATCGGCGGCCTCAACGGCGCGCTGAACCTGGAGGCGGGCGGCGAGATCGCCGACGGCCTGCAGGCGCTCTACGACTACGCGCAGCGGCGCCTGGTCGCGGCCAACGCCGGCAACGATCCGGCGCCGCTGCTGGAGGTCGATGACCTGCTCGGCGACATCGAGTCGGCCTGGCTGGCGATCGGTCCGGGCGGGACCGGCGGATGACGCCGGCCCTGCCCGTGGACGCGGTGCGCGCGGCGATCGGGGGCGAGGACTGGACCTGCGCGGCGGAACTGCTGCACGCGCACGGCCAGGCGGTGCTCGCGGCATTTCCGCGCCAGGGCGCGACCGACGCCTCGGCCGCGCCCTGGCGCGAACTGCTGGCGCAGCAGCAGGCGCTTGCCGAGGAGATCCGCCAGGCCCGCGACGCGGCCGGCCAGGCGCTGGCCAAGCTCGGCCAGGACCAGCGCGGCGCGCGCGCCTGGGCCAGGGCCCTGGCATGACACCCGCCGCCGCGGACGCGCTGCTGTTCGGCGACACCCTGGCCTGCGAGGAGCAGCGCCCGGCCGCCTTCGTGCCCGGTGCGGCCCAGGCCGGCGCGGCGCTGTGGGCCAGCGGCGAGGCCTTGCTGCGCGCACTGGCGGTCGTCGAGGACGGGCCCAGGGCCGAAGAGCCCGAGTCCGGCGACCACGCGCTGCCCCGCATCGAAGCCAAGCTCGACCTGCTCACCACCCTGGTGGCCGGCCTGTTCCGGCAGGACGAGGACCCGCTGCGCGCCCTGCGCTGGTCGGCGCGTGGCGCCTGCCTGCTGCTGGACGACAGCCTCGCCCCGGGAAGCAGCGGCCTGTTCCGCGTGCGCCCTGCCGACTGGCTGCCCTCGACCCTGCTGCTGCCGGCCACCGAGATCGCGCGCGAGCCGGCCGCCGGGGGCCTGCGGGTGTGGCTGCGCTTCGGGGCACTGCCGCCGGCCCTGGAGGCCGCGCTGGAGCGCCACCTGTTCCGCATCCATCGCCGCGCCGTGGCGGAAAGCCGTCGCCCGCGCCCGGGCTTCTGAGTACCCTGTCACACATCCGCGCGCGTTGCGCGCCAGTGCCGGGGCCGGGCCGCTATGGTGGCGACGCTGTGGCGGGGGGTTTGATGCGTTGCTGAAAGTCCTGATCTGCGATGACCACACGCTGGTGCGTGCCGGCCTGCGCCGGCTGCTGGACTCGTTCGGCGACATCGAAGTGGTCGCCGAGGCCAGCACCGCCGACGAAGCGGTGGTCCGCACCCGCGAGACCCTGCCCGATATCGTCCTGCTCGACCTGTCCATGCCCGGCCGCAGCGGCTTCGACGCGCTGGCCGAACTGCGCCAGAGCTGCCCGGAATCGGCCGTGGTGATCATGTCGATGCACGACGACGCCCTGCATGTGCGCGAGGCCCTGGCGCGCGGCGCGATCGGCTTCGTGGTCAAGGAGGCGGCCCCGGCCGAACTGGAGATCGCGGTCCGCGCCGCCGCCGCCGGCCGCACCTACCTCAGCCCCCAGGTCTCGGCACCGCAATTGCAGGGCTACCGCAACGGCAGCCGCGGCGAGAGCAATGTCGACGCCCTGCCGCGACGCCAGCGCGAGATCCTCGGCGCGCTCGGCGCCGGTCGCACCACCAAGCAGATCGCCGGCGACCTGGGCATCAGCGTCAAGACCGTGGAAACCCATCGGGCACGGATCATGGAGGCGCTGGGTTGCCGCAATGCCGGAGAACTGCTGCGCATCGCCATGCGCCTGTACGACCGCCCCTGAGGCGTCGGCACAAACCGTCGCTCCGCGTCACTTGCAGGCAGCGCCACGTCGGAAACACGACACGATGTCGGGGATTCCCCGACATCGGGACAGGATTGCCCTGATCCGGACCCGGGTCTGCCCTGATTCGAGTTCCGTCACGTGGCGATCACGATGACCTCCATGCCGGCAGCAGGCCGGCGCGGGGAATCGATCATGAAAGCCAACATGCATGTCGGGATGGCCCAGGGCGTCAACCTGACGCCGCAGCTGCTGCAGTCGATCCGGCTGCTGCAGCTGACCGCACCGCAGCTGGAACAGGAACTGCGCCAGGCGCTGGAGCGCAATCCGCTGCTCGAACAGGACGACGTGGCCGAGGAAGCCGGCGAGGACGCCGCGGCCGAAGCCGCCGCCCTCGAGGCCGCCGCCTGGGACGAGCTGCCCGAGCCGGCCTTCCTGTCCGGCGGCAGCGCCGGCGGCGGCGGCGACGAGGACGCGACCCTGCGCATCGCCGACGGCGAATCCAGCGATCCGCGCCTGCGCCTGCTGCGCCTGCTGTCGCTGCACTGGGAGGCCCGCGACCTGGAAGTCGCCGCTTGGTGGCTCGACCACTGCGACGACCGCGGCTACCTGGAGCAGCCGCTCGACGCCCTGCTCGCCGCGGCCCGCGACGCGTTTCCGGCGCGCGACGTCGGCGTGCTGCGCCTGCGCCTGTTGCACGGCGACTGGCCTGGCATGGCGGCCGCCGATCCGGCCGAATGCCTGTCCGCCCAGCTGCGCGCCCTGCCCGCCGACGACACCCGCGCCCTGGCCCTGCGCGTCCTGGCCTCGCACCTGGACCTGCTCGCGGCCGGCGATCGCGCGGCGATCGCCAGCGCCACCGGCGCCGCCGCGGCGGCCGTGGACGCGGCGCTGTCGATGATCCGCGGCCTGCGTCCGCACCCGGTGCAGGCGCCGGCGCTGGACACCGGTTCGCACATCGTCCCGGACGTGGTCGCCTGGCGCGCCGGCGGCGCCTGGCGCGTCGCGCTCAACCGCCGCGGCGCGCCGCAGCTGCGCATCGCCGCCCATTGCGAGCGCGCGCTCGCCGGCGGCCAGCATCCCGCGCTGCGTGGCCTGCTCGAAGAGGCGCGCTGGCTGGTCCGCGGCGTGGCCATGCGCAACGACACCCTGCTGCGCACCGCCCAGGTGCTGGTCGAACGCCAGTGCGGGTTCCTCGACCAGGGCCCGGAGGCGATCGTGCCGCTGACCCTGCGCGAGGTCGCCGACGCCATCGGCGTGCACGAGTCCACCGTCTCGCGCATCGTCAGCGGCAAGTACATCCAGACCCCGCGCGGCACCTTCGAACTCAAGCGCATGTTCGCCGTGCGCCTGGAAGGCGCGGGCGTGGCCGGCAGCGCGGTCAAGGCCATGGTCAAGCGCCTGATCGATGCGGAACCGGCCACCGCCCCGCTCGCCGACGACGTGATCGCCGGCCTGCTGGCCCGCCAGGGCGTGCGCATCGCGCGCCGCACGGTGGCCAAGTACCGCGACCAGCTGGCGATCGGCCCGGCCCGCGCGCGCCAGCGCCAGGCCCCGCGCCAGGCCCGGCAGGAGTGCGTGTGATGCGGACGATTTCCGTGCTGCTGGTGGACGACCATGCCGGCTTCATCTCCGCGGCCGTGCGCCACCTGCGCCGCCTGCCCTGGCTGACCGTGGCCGGCACCGCCGGCAACGGTGTGGAAGCCATCGCCCAGTGCGAGGTGCTGCGTCCGGACGTGGTGCTGATGGACCTGGCCATGCCCGAGATGGGCGGCCTGCAGGCCACGCGCCTGATCAAGGCGCAGGACAACCCGCCCTACATCGTCATCGCCAGCCATTTCGACGACGGCGAGCACCGCGAGCACGCCCTGCGCGCCGGCGCCGACGCCTTCGTCAGCAAGCTGGCCTACATCCACGAGGTGCTGCCGCTGCTCGAAGCCCTGGCCGGCGCCGGCAGCGACACCGGGGTGGCGTCATGAGCGAATCGCGCATCCTGGTGGTCGACCGCGACGAGGCGCGCGCCGAGCGCGTGGCGACGCTGCTGGAGTTCATGGACTTTTCGCCGCGCATCGTCGACGACGCCGCCGACATCGACCTGTCGCGCGCGCGCGGCAGCGACTGGGTCGCGATCGTGGCCGGCGACGTGGGCGACGGCGCGGCCTGGCACACCTTCGCCGCCTGGCTGGCGACCCAGGCGCTGCATCCGCCGGTGCTGGAGCTGCCCGGCCACGCGGCCGACGCCGCCTGGCGCGCCAGCCTGCATCCGCAGGCGGTGTGGCCGCTGGCCTACCCGATCCGCCGCACCCAGCTGCAGGAGTCCCTGCGCCGCGCCAGCCTCAAGCGCCTGGACGAGGACGTGCGCCGCGAGGTGCCCAGCTTCGGCCCGACCGGGCGCAGCGCCGGGGTGCTGCAGCTCAACCGCATGATCGACCAGGTCGCCCCCCACGACACCACGGTGCTGGTGCTGGGCGAATCGGGCACCGGCAAGGAGGTCGCCGCGCGCGCACTGCATGCGCGCTCGTCGCGCCGCGACAAGCCGTTCGTGGCGATCAACTGCGGCGCGATCCCGCCCGACCTGCTGGAAAGCGAACTGTTCGGCCACGAGAAGGGCGCGTTCACCGGCGCGCTGACCCAGCGCAAGGGCCGTTTCGAAATGGCCGAGGGCGGCACCCTGCTGCTCGACGAGATCGGCGACATGAGCCTGCCGATGCAGGTCAAGCTGCTGCGCGTGCTGCAGGAACGCTGCTTCGAGCGCGTCGGCGGCACCACCACCATCAAGTGCGACGTGCGCGTGATCGCGGCCACCCATCGCAACCTGGAGGAGCGCATCGCCGGCGGCGAGTTCCGCGAGGACCTGTTCTACCGCCTCAACGTGTTCCCGATCGAGATGCCGGCGCTGCGCGAGCGCAGCGAGGACCTGGCCGACCTGGTCGCGGACATCGCCCGCCAGCTGGCCGAGTCCGGCCGTGGCCAGGTGCGGCTGGCGTCCGACGCGATCGCCGCGCTGCGCCACTACCCGTGGCCGGGCAACGTGCGCGAGCTGAGCAACCTGCTCGAGCGCCTGGCGGTGCTGCATCCGGGCGGCACCGTGCGCGCGGCCGACCTGCCGGCGCGCTACCGTGCCGCGGCCGCGGCCGCCGGCGAAGTCTTCGACCCGCCGCAGGCGTCCGCGCCCGCCGCGCCCGCCGCGCCCGCCGTGGCGCCGGCGCCGGACCCGGCCGGGCTGTCGCCGACGACCACGCTGCCGCCGCAGGGCATCGACCTGCGCGGGCACATGGCCGGCATCGAACTCGAACTGCTGCGTGCCGCGCTGGAGCAGTCCGGTGGCGTGGTCGCGCATGCCGCGCCATTGCTGGGCCTGCGCCGCACCACCCTGGTGGAGAAGCTGCGCAAGTACGGCATCGATCGCGACAACCCGGCCGGCGCGACCGGGGAGGCGGCGGCTTTCTGACGCGTGCGTGGCACGGGAATTGCCTGAGTCCGTTCAGACCCACGCCCAGACCACGCAATGACCGAAGCCATCTCCTCGATCCTGTCCCAGATCCGCGCGTACGAGATGCGCTCGGGCGCGGTGCGCGCCGACATCGCGCCGTCGAACGCGATCGATGTGGGCGGCGCCAAGGCGCAGGCGCCGGGTTTCGTGCAGACGCTGTCGGCCACGATCGACAAGGTCAGCGCCGCGCAGGCCAACGCCGGCGCCCTGCAGCAGGCCTTCGAACTGGGCGACCCGCGCGCCGACCTGGCGCGGGTGATGGTGGCGATGCAGCAGTCGCAGGTGGCGTTCCGCGCCACCGTCGAGGTCCGCAACCGCCTCGTCCAGGCCTACCAGGACGTGATGAACATGCCGATCTGACCG
>Ga0233369_1000615_pt1 | contig 14011 bp, 16 predicted proteins | sample ElkDunMinimDraft_26_FD_191537 | JGI IMG/M metagenome (GOLD analysis project Ga0233369, IMG submission 191537) | Fecal eukaryotic communites from dung pellets of Tule Elk in California, USA - Elk Dung D16 | ecosystem: Host-associated > Mammals > Digestive system > Large intestine > Fecal | place... | reverse complement strand
TGACTACGTTGATAGGCTACAGGTGTAAAGGTTGAGAGACCAAAGCTGAGTAGTACTAATAGCCCGAAGCTTTCCAAGCGGATAGTAACTGTTGTCTTCTTCTTAAGTTCTATTTTTTCTTTCAATAGTATGTCAATGTTATTAGCAGTAAGCTATAAGCACTAAGCTTAAGGCGTATAGCCTAGAGCCTACCGCAATAACAAAAGATTTTTGGGTGCCTATATCGGCGGTGTTCACCTCTTCCCATTCCGAACAGAGAAGTTAAGCCCGCCCGAGCCGATGGTATTGCCGTAACAGGTGGGAGAGTAGGTCGGTGCCTTTTTTTATACAAAGCCTTATCACGAAAGTGATAAGGCTTTTTTGTGTTTAAACTTTTCATTTATATCATATTTAGTTAAAATTTATTCCAAATTGTTCTTGAAGCTACAGTTACATCTTTTGGAAAATAGATTTTCCAGTTCAAGCTTATAGTATAATAGGCCGTGTCAAAGTGGTGCAAAGCATCGTAATCAATAATCAACTTTATTTGTCTTTTGATTAATTATAACTGGAATTTCAGAATCACAAACAAAGTATTAATACCATCTATTAACCTCGCTCACTGATTTAGTTTTGGATATTAATGGAATTTTACCACTTATAAGAATGTTGTGAAAGCATTAATTGATGCCTTTAACTATCTTTAATCCAACTTTTGTTGTAATCTTCATCGTGCTATATTCAAATCATGTTATTTTAAGATATATAATTCAATTATAGGGATTAGGTTTAGCGTTGTCTTAATATCTCATCACACTTACAAGCTGTTCGTCTTCTTTCGAGAGTTTGCTGAGCATATAATGTTTGATACCGGCAGACCTAATCTCATCGAAACTGTCTATTATACTTTTGGTATTTGCTTCAGTTGTGGGTTTTATGAGTACAACAGCTTTCTTTCCGTTAGTTAGCGTATAAACGGATTGACTTATTTCGTTTAGCTTAGCTTTTAGACTTTTATTTGTTGCTGTAATATTGTTTACAGTTTGAATAGGGTTTCGTATATCTCCATGAATCAATTTGTATGAATTATCCTGGACTATGAGATTGATTATTCTCCTTTCATCCATATCTACTTGTGCATGTAAATTTTTATAGGGCACAACCACATCTAATGAATTTGGTTTATTAAGTGATGTTGTTAACATAAAGAAAGTTATTAGAAGAAAAGCTAAATCAACCATCGCTGTTAAATCTACTTTGGGCGCAATTTTTCTACTTCTGCCTCTTTTGTTGGAAATTGCATTATTAGTGTTGTTTAATTCAGCCATAATGTATGATTATAATTGTATTCAAATGAGTTATCACTTTAATGATGAGTTTATATGCCAGTTTCCATAAATTAGATTTTTAAGTTTTAATAGATCGAGTCTTCAATATCTTATTTTAATACAAAGAGCGGAGTAAGGACACTCCGCTAACACACACACTATTATTGGGCAAATAATATTTAAAAAGTAATGCTCGCCAATGAACTATTCACATATCGTAAAACTATGGCTTTTTAGTAGAGGGCGATTTTTTTGTCTTATTTAAATTTTTATTAATTAAATCACGCAATGCATAAATAATTATCTTGAGATGGTTAGGTTTGTAATGTTGCCACACAACATCCTTAAAGATAAATATATAATTAATAATTAAAAACATATTTTTAGTTTTTAATATGTTATTTTCGGTATAACACTAAAGATAGGTTTTAAACCCACTAATTTTTGTTTTCTAATTTAATAGTGTATCTCGATAAATATAGTTTCGATAATTTCGTTTAAACTTTTTTTATTAAAAAATCCTTATTTTGTTGTCTAATTATAAACGTATGGAATTCATAAAGACGCACATTGAAGATCATATTTATCATATTCTTTTAGATCGTGGTAAATCAAATGCTTTGCATTTTGAAATGGTTGAAGAGCTTATTATGGCCATTGATGCAGCTGCTGAAGATCCAGCTGTAGAAGGTCTGATTTTGAGCGGAAAGGAAAATTTTTTCACATCAGGTCTGGATCTAATTACACTTTATCAATATGATGAAGTTCAGATGAAATCTTTTTGGAATTCATTTATAGTATTACTTCATAAGTTAGTATCATTTCCAAAACCAGCAGTATCTGCTATTACCGGACATAGTCCTGCAGGCGGTTGTGTAATGGCGATATGCTGCGATTATAGGGTGATGGCGGATGGCGATTTTATTATTGGGTTGAATGAACTACCTGTAGGAATTGTTGTTCCAGAAAGTATATTCAAACTGTATAGCATTTGGCTTGGAGAAGGCAATGCATACAGAAGCTTATTAGAAGGCAAGTTATTCAATCCTTCGGAAGCGAAAGAAATTGGGTTAGTAGATGAAGTCGTGCAATTTAACCGAATTCAAAGTGCGGCAATGCGTAAGATTAAATCTGTAACACAATACGAAAAAAATGCATGGCGTATATCCAAATTGAATTTTAGAAAGAATTTGATAGCTGAATTTGATAAAGAGCAAACAGAAACTATAAACCAAGTGTTAGAGCAGTGGTGGAGACCGAGCACACGCGCTATACTAAAGACAATCATTGAAAATTTGACGCAAAAAAAAGTATAACTATGGTACAGGGAGCGTTGCGCGAAGATGCGCTTTTGGGCAAAACAATTGTAGTTACAGGTGGAGGAACGGGTTTAGGAAAAGCGATGGCAAATTATTTTTCTGAACTAGGTGCTAATGTGGTAATCACTAGTCGCAAGCTGGAAGTTTTGAGTCAAACGGCTAATGAAATTGAATCTAAAACAAAAAATTCGGTTTTAGCTGTCAGTTGTGATGTTAGAAAAATTGAAGAAGTCGAGCGATTATATAAAGAGACGGTCGACAACTTTGGTGCTGTAGATGTACTTGTAAATAATGCAGCTGGAAATTTTATATCACCGACGGAAAGACTGTCAGCAAATGCGTTTTCAACCATTATAGATATTGTACTTAAAGGAACGGCAAATTGTACATTGACTTTTGGTAAAAAGTGGATTGAAAGCAAGCAAACCGCGAATATTTTGAATATTATTACCACCTATGCTTTTACAGGTTCGGGATATGTCGTACCTTCGGCTGTGGCAAAAGGAGGTGTGCTTACGATGACAAGATCATTGGCCGCTGAATGGGGAAAATATGGCATTCGAAGCAATGCAATTGCACCAGGACCATTTCCGACCAAGGGAGCTTGGGATCGTCTGTTGCCAGGAGAATTGGCTGCAAAATTTGACTTCAAAAATCGTGTACCATTAAAACGTGTTGGTGAGCACCAAGAGTTAGCGAATCTAGCCGCTTTTCTTGTTTCTGATTTTGCAGGATATATCAACGGAGAAATCATTACGATTGATGGCGGAGAATGGTTGCAAGGTGCTGGTCAGATGAATGGAATGGAAGCCATCGCTCCGGAAATGTGGGATTATATTGAAAAAGCTATCCGTGAAAACAATAAATAATATGTATAAACACTGTATAAGCTTGGTGCTTTTATTTGCTTTGATTATCAGTTGTAATCGAAGGAATAAGTCGGAAAAAGAGACAAATCAAGATTCCGTAGTTACAGTAGTTCCAACTACTTCGGAAGAGCAGAATCAATTATCTGAAGTAATTACACGTTTTGCACGAGCATATGCGAGTAAAGATAATCTAAAAGCAAATACTTTGATACATCCAGATTTGGGGATATATATAATCTACCGTCCAGGTGCTGCTGACACTTTTGTCAAAATAGATTCTTTGAATTTCAGTCAGCCAATACCCGAAGTATTCGCCTATCCAGATTTGAGCTTTGATTTTGCATTAACATATGAAAAACTTCCTGCTTTTGATTGTGGTTCAGAAAAATGGGATAAAATGGGTTTTGTATGTGATACAGCTTCTCATCCTAACCAATTATCAAATATCGCAGCATTTGAAGATGAGTTTGATGAAGATAAATTTTCAGAAGATGACTTGATTCAAATTGAACGTGCTGAAAAAGAAAGTTATAGAATTATACTCACTTCCGAATACCCTTTAGTTTTTCATGTTCGAAAGTATAAAGGAGGTTGGTATGTTACTACGTTAGATAGAGTATATGCGGGATGTGATGCCTAATTGAAATAGTTATATATTACTGGATTATACATCTCTGTAATATGAATTATTTTTAATAAATTGTTAATAAATTATAGATTACAGAAAAGAAAATATATGAGCACACTAGACCAACAAACCAAATCAAGAATTGACCAGTGGCTATCAGCTGAATATGATGCTGAAACAGTTGCACAAGTACAGCAATTGGTTGATAATAATGAAGAAACAGAACTTTTGGATTCTTTTTATAAGGAACTAGAATTTGGTACAGGAGGCTTACGTGGTATTATGGGCGTAGGATCTAATCGTATCAATAAATATACATTAGGTAAGGCAACACAGGGATTGGCAAACTATTTGAAGAAGCAATTCCCGGATCAACAAATCAAAGTTGCTGTATCCTACGATAGCCGTAATAATTCACAAACATTAGGACATCTTGTTGCGGATGTTTTTTCTGCTAATGATATTCATGTATTTTTATTTGAGCAATTGCGTCCTACACCAATGTTGTCATTTGCCGTAAGGCATTTCAATTGCCAAAGTGGTGTAATGTTGACGGCTTCGCACAATCCAAAAGAATACAATGGCTACAAAGCCTATTGGAATGATGGCGGTCAATTAGTTGCTCCGCATGATGAAAATGTAATCACTGAAGTGAATGCAATCGCATCTGTTAAAGACATAAAATTTGAACGCAATAGCGATAATATCACAATCGTTGGAGCGGACTTTGATGACATTTATGTGCAAGCAAATAAGCGCTTAAGTATTCATCCTGAAGCTGTAGAGGCTCAGAAAGATTTGAAAATTGTCTTTTCTCCGATTCACGGCACAGGTATTACGGTAGTTCCTAAGATGTTAGAAGCATGGGGTTTTACGAATGTTTCAGTCGTAGAAGAGCAAGCTAAACCTGACGGAAATTTCCCAACAGTAGTATATCCGAATCCTGAAGAAGAGGATGCGATGTCCATGGCAAAGAAACGTGGCGAAGAATTGGGTGCTGATGTTGTTATGGCAACAGACCCTGATGCGGATCGTGTTGGTGTCGCTGTGCGCAATAGCAAAGGTGAATATCAATTATTGAATGGTAACCAAATTGGAAGTTTATTGACCTATTACGTCCTTTCTTCAAAGAAAGACAAAGGCGAGCTTAAGGAAAACGATTATATTGTTAAAACTATCGTTACTACAAATCTAATCTCAGATATTGGTATAGATTACGGTGTCAAATATTACGATACACTTACAGGGTTCAAATACATTGGTGAGGTAATTACACGTGAATTAGGCAAAGAGAATTACCTTGTAGGTGGAGAAGAAAGTTATGGTTTCTTGGTAGGCGACTTAGTGCGTGACAAAGATGCAGTAAACTCATGTGCATTCATCGCAGAAATGGCGGCTTATTTCAAAACTCAAGGTAAATCCCTTTATGAGGTTCTCTTAGAACTTTATGTAAACTATGGATTTTACAAGGAAAAGCTAATTTCTTTGACTAAAAAAGGAAAAGCTGGAGCCGATGAAATAAAGCAAATGATGGTGGATTTGCGTGCCGATGCACCTAAAACATTAGGTGGTGTGCAGGTAAAAGAAATTCGTGATTACGAGAATCAGGTTGCTACAAATTTTATTTCGGGAGACACTTCTGTAATCGATTTGCCAAAATCTGATGTTTTGCAATTTATCACAGTAGATGGCGATGTTATTTCGGCGAGACCTTCTGGTACAGAGCCGAAAATAAAATTCTATTGCTCAGTAAAAGAAACGTTGATTGATGCGTCAAACTATGAAGCTATTTCAGCAAAGCTGGAACAAAAAGTAGAAAACATCATGGCTGATATTGTAAAAGGCTAATATGCAAAAGTGGAAATTATTAGAATCTAAATATATCATCCAAAGACCTTGGGCAACGCTACGTGTAGATAAGCTAGAATTGCCCAATGGTAATATAAAAGATGAATATTACGTATTAGAATATCCAACTTGGGTGAATATGGTGGCTATCACGGAGGACGGAAATGTTCTTTTTGTGAAACAATATCGTCATGGAGCAGATCAGATTATGGTAGAATTACCTGCTGGAGTAGTCGAAGATGACGAAGAACCCGAAGTTGCGGCACGTAGGGAGTTGTTGGAGGAAACAGGATATGCATTTGATAAGATAGAATACATCTGCGAATTATTTGCCAATCCGGCTACTAGTGGAAATCTAACGTACACCTATTTGCTCACAGGAGGAAAGAAAGTACAAGAACAAGACTTGGACAGTTCTGAGGATATAGAAGTGGTAGAAATGACAATTGAAGAAGCTAAGAAGTTCTTATTTGATAATAAAATAGGACAAGCCTTACACAGTTCGGCGCTATTCTACACATTTAAAAAAATGGGCTTACTGTAAAAAGTAAGCCCATTTTTGCATAGTCATTGTTTATCTAACTAATTAAACGCATTTTTTTATCTTTGCATTATGGCAAGAGAGATATTCGAAACAAAGCGCAAGGCTTTGAAAATTAACCTCGATCCAGCTATCTATGGGACGTTTGCGGAGATTGGGGCTGGACAGGAAGTTGCACGTAATTTCTTTGAAGCGGGTGCCGCATCAGGAACTATTGCAAAAACTATGTCGGCCTACGATATGGCTTTTTCAGACGCTATCTATGGCGCGGAAGATTCGGGAAGATATGTGAGTAGAACACGATTACGCAAAATGTTAGCGCATGAGTTTACGCTTTTAACAGAAAGACTTCACACCGAAAAATACGACAATAAAAAATTCTTTGCCTTTGCAGATACGGTTACTACACTAAATTTTACCAAAACAAATGAACCACACGGTTGGTTGGGAATTCGCTTTCAATCCGAAGTCGATGGACCTACAAACGATATCATTATGCACGTGCGCTTGTTGGATTCGGATAACCGTCTTCAATCTAAAGTTTTGGGGATTTTAGGTGTAAACTTAGTTTTTGCAGCTTATTATTATGCGCATGATCCGCAAGTGATGATCGAATCTTTGGTTGACAATCTGTCGGTAGGTGCTGTAGAAATTGACTTAATTAAAGTTACAGGTCCTGTTTTCGAAAATGTAAACGAACGTTTGGTCAATTTGTATTTGATAGCTAAAGGATTCTCCAATGCTGCAATTTTTAAACCAGATGGTAAAGCAGCACAAATTAAAGACTTTTTGTATAGAAAAGATATTATCGTACTTCGTACAAAATACCGTCAAAAATCACTACCAAACTTTGATTTATTCAACCAAGCTGTCGAGCAATTCAAGAAAAACACGAACGCTAAGCCCGAAAATACAGTTGTATTGATTGAGGTACTGATGGGAAATGTGTTGGATGAAGATTCGGATTTGACGATCGAAGACTTGCAATATTTTGCAGATCGTGCCGAAGAACTGTGTGCTACGGGCAATAATATTTTGGTGTCTAACTTCAGACGTAATAATCACCTAGCGGAATTTTTCAAAAACTTCAAACCTGCCAATGTAGGTATCGCGACCAACGTTTCGAACTTGCGCAATATCTTCAATTCTGATAATTATAATAAAGAGAACTACACGAATGAATTGTTGTCGTATATCTCTGGGATGTTTAGTAAGAATGTGAAATTGTACGCTTATCCTTATTTGAATAAGAAAGAAAATCAAATTATTACCACGCAAAATCTTAAAGTATCGGAAGAGGCGAAACCTTTATACGACTTCTTGATTCAAAATCGATATATTATCGACATTGAAAATTACGATGAGAAATACGTGAAAACTGTATAAATCTTAATCCCGAAAGCCTCACTTTCGGGATTCGATTTGTCAAATCTTCGCTATAATTGATTGTTGCCCTTTTCCTTTTTGCAATTTTCTGTAAATTGTATACCTAATAACTATACATTTGTCGTGAAATAATTCTTCTTAATGAAAGCAACCTATATTGATTATAAAGATACGAACAGCTTTTCTAGAACCTTGTTGGCATATTTAGCTGGAAATGAAGAGTTAACTTCATTTTATGGCAATCAACCCACTTATGAGGGATTCGAAAAGCAAATTCAAATGAAATCATCCTTCGCGCATCGCGAAATTCTAGTAGAATCTTTAAAAAATCAATACGGCGATTTACTCAATGACGCGCCCGAAGTTGCTCGTCAAATTGACTTACTAGCGCAATCTAATACGTATACAATTACGACTGGTCACCAGTTAAATATCTTTACAGGTCCGCTTTATTTTCTTTTCAAGATTGCTTGCGCCATTCGTTTAGCAAAAGATTTGAAAGTAAAGTTTCCAGATCAAAACTTTGTTCCTGTGTATTGGATGGCTTCAGAAGATCACGATTTTGCTGAAATCAACAATACACGTGTATACGGCAAAAAAATCGTTTGGGATGTTCCGGGAATTTCGGGTACAGGAAAAATGGATACATCTTCCATGGAGGCTGTTGTGCGTCAATATATTGGGATGTTGGGGCTTTCTGAAAACTCCTCGAAATTGGCAGAGATTGTCGAAGAAGCATATTTGCAAGGTCGTAATCTCGCGGATGCAACGCGTGTATTGGTGAATGCATTATTTAAAGAATACGGTTTAGTCATCGTAGATGCGGATCGCAAAGAGCTAAAAGAAGTATTTGTGCCAATTATTCAAGAAGATATTCTCGAAGAGAAAAGTTTCCAAGCAATTTCAAATACTACAAAAGAATTAGAAGAAAAGGGTTTTTCAACGCAAGTGCATGCACGGGAGTGTAATTTCTTTTATTTGACGGATGAATATCGAGAGCGTATAGTGAAAAATGAGGATGGAAGATTTGAAGTTTTGCATCAAGATGTATTTTTTTCGGTAGAAGAATTAAAGCAAGAAATTTCAACAAATCCGGAGCGCTTCAGTCCTAATGTGGTGATGCGACCATTGTATCAAGAAGTAATATTACCAAATCTAGCCTATATTGGTGGAGGTGCTGAGATTGTGTATTGGTTGCAGTTCAAAGCCAATTTCGATCAATTCGGGATCCCTTATCCGATTCTTATACCTCGTAATTCGGCTATGATTACGGATGATGTTGTAGCAAGTAAGATTTACCGATTAGACTTGACCTTTAAATCTATTTTCAAATCTACTACTGCATTGCAGAATGAGTATGTAAGAAGACATACAACCCATAGGCTCAATCTACGTGATGAATGGATGGAATTCAATGCGATTTTTGGAAAGATAAAATTGCGTGCACACAAGATTGATGCTAGTCTAGCACCGAGTACGGAAGCTGTACAAGCACGATTGAAAAAGGCAATCGATAATTTGGAAAAGAAATTGTTGAAGGCTGATAAGCACAATCACGAAGAAGCCTTAATCCAAATAGAGCGTGTAAAAGAAAAATTATTCCCCAGTGGAGGTTTGCAGGAGCGATCGGAAAACTTTGCAACGTTATATGTCAAATATGGGGATGATTTAATCAAAGAATTGATAAAGCATTTTAATCCCTTGGATTTTAAGTTTACGATATTGTATTAGCCGAAGATAGCTTAAGCTATCTTCGATTATTTCTATATTTTTGATAATATTTATCATATTCATTTGGTAGATATTGATTTTTATCGCCAAATTCTTGCAATTCATTATTCAAAAAGAAAAGCCAATTATAGCGTGAATCCAATTGTTCAGAAGTAATTTTGTCAACTTTATATTCTAGAATTTCTAACAAGCCATCATCATATTTTTGTGCACCAACCACGCGCTGTGGTTTTCCAATAAGACTAATTACTTCTTGCTTAGACATGTCTAAAGTGATCAGAGAGAAGTCTGGGTTTTTGAATGCAGCGCAGCCATTTATTGATGCGGTGATAATAAGCAGAACAAGGGCTTTAATAATTTTCATAATTTATGTTTAAGTATAATTATCTGTTATTTCTTCTATATTTATGATAGTACCTGTCATAGTCAGAAGGGGCGTATTGTTCCTTAGGTCCCCATTCTTCTAATTTATTGTCAATAAAATGATACCAATTTAATAAGGTATCTGTTCTAAGTGGACGACTTGGGTATTCATAGATTTCTAAAATTCCATCGTCATATTTTTTTGCTGCAACTATTTGAATTGGTTTTCCAGCTATAGCAATGACTTCCTCTGTAGTCATACCAATTTTGATTAAAGTATAGTCTTGTGAATAATAGACACCACAGCTGGAAAGAATTGCAAGAGTAATCAACACGAAAGAGGCTTTTAGTAATTTCATAATATTGTTTTTAGTCGATAAATATGACTTTTAAATATTACGTAGGTTTAGTGCAGATTCAATTGATTTGAAATTTATTTTTTAGAAAATAGAAATTTTTTATCGAGAAGGTAGCACGCAAATGCCCCGATGCTGTAGGCAATTAAATCTGACCAAAGAAAACCTTGACCTAAAACTAATCTTAATAAGGAATGATTTCTTGCTTCGATAAGGAATGGTATTTGGACAAGTTGTAAGAACTCGATACTAAAACAAAATACAATTGATAATAAGAGCGCGTAATATAAAGGTCTCTTGGTAAACAAAAACCGAAATCCCCAATATACCATCACTGCATATAGCGCATCTCCCGTTGCTAATGGGATAAAGTCTATATTTCTAGATAATAGTCCAAATATAATGGTAAGTAGAAAAAGGATAAGATAACTAATCTTGGTTCTTTTCATTGATGTAATTATACCGAATAATATTTAATTGTCAACTTCGAATTGTCACAAAAAAACCTCCAAAATGCTTTAGAGTAGCAAGTTGGAGGCGCCAAAGTTGTAATTAGAGGAAAAAAAATTTTATTGATTAGGGCAAATCGTTTATGGCATCGATGACCTGTTGGATAGTTCCATTTTGTAATTCTGAAATATTAAAAATTACAGTAGGATTTGCCGTCAGTGTCATAGCAGGTTTTACAGCATATTTAAATCCATTATTATATTCTGCGACTAAAATATAATACACCTCGGCTCCGATTGGCATTCTAGTACTTGCATAAGCTAGTGAATTTGGTCGTGTCTTTGTCGCCATGAAAATATAACTGTTGCTGTTGTTGAAACCAGCTGGGCTTTGAAACGATACGCTAGTGAAACCTTGCCCCAAATCCACAAATTTATCGAAATTGAACCAATCAAAATCATTGACAAATGCGTTATAGGCTTCTGCATTTGTAGCTTGGTTAAATCCTGTCCACATCTCTGTCGTCTGTGTAATATCTTCCCAAGACAAATCCCCATTCGCATCTATTGTTCCAGCAAAAGCACCCATATCTTGATCTGTACCACCTGTAATACTTGTAGGAGCATGAATAGAATACCCACATTCCGTAGTTAATTCTTCTCCATTCTGCGTGATTTTGATTAAGAATTCACCACCAGAAGTTAGTAATCTAGGTTCTCCGCCTTGCATTGCTACAGTTGGTTTATTGGTCGCGAGCATGGTCCCTCTATCAAATATTTCCACGTAAGAAAAGTCAACTTCCCCGACTACAGGATCACCGTTTTGTTTTTTGAGACACGAACCATTGATCATGACTTTTACACCTTTTTCTGAAGTAAACATAAAAACATCAGAAGCGTCAAAAGAGTCATGTTGTGTAATAGCATCTAGGTTACTAGCAAATAAGTTTTTTAGCGCTACTCCATTTGGGGCAAATAAGGGCTCGTAAACTGTTTCATTTGAACAAGAAATTGAGCTAATAATTAATGCTCCTATTCCGAATAATTGTATAAGCTTTTTCATAATTTTAAAATTTAATGGGTTATTTATTCTGTTCTTTTCATTATATCAGCAAAATGAATAGAATGTTACCCCTTAATTTTAAAATTATAGTTTTTAAGTGTGAAATACTTCGGCGATCATGCAGCGTATGGAACCTCCGCCAAATTTTTCAATTGTATAAATTGGCATATAAACGAGTTGCCCAAAGTTTGATAGCTGCTGTTTTTGTTCTTCTGAAAATGCTTTGTACGACTGTTCACTCATGACAATTAATGTTTCGTCATCTTTGTTTTTCAGTTCTAAGATATTACCGCAAAAACGGTGTATTTGGGCTTCGGATATTGGAATAATTGTTTTCTGGGTAGATTCTAAGGATTGGATGAGTTGATTTTGTTCTTCCGTATTTTGAATGCTATTCAAACAAATCACACAAAATTTAGATCCTAATGCCATCATGACATTTGTATGGTAGATTGGAAGACGCTGCTGTTCGACTTCTTGTGTAGCATGGAAAATAATAGGTTGGTAGCCATTATCTTCACAATACAATTGAACGAGCGATTCATTGGCGCGTTCGGAAATAGAACAATAAGCGATTTTATTCTCTCTGTCCAAAATTAGTATACCCGTTCCTTCTAAGAATATTTCTTGATCTGCATATAGGGAATAATCTTTGATGGTTTTAAATTTTATTCCATGTTTTTCCAATATTCCCAAATGCCCTAAGAAAATCTCACGTCGCCTATTCGCAGCAAACATGGGATAAAGAATCGCCTTGTCATCATGAAAAGAAATGACATTATTTGGAAAGATACTGTCAGGTGTATCAAACTTCCCAGAATCTTCGACTACTATAACTTGTACGCCTGCTGCTTCCAACGTTTTTACAGCATTGTCAAATTCAGCTTTCGCCAATAAATTGGTGTCTTTGTTTACAGTTTCGGTGTCTTGAAAATAATTATTCACTGCGGTCTCTTCATTGGCACGAAAATCAGCAGGGCGAACCATCAATATAGTGTTTGTAGACTGTGTCATTATTCGCGAATTAGGGGTAAGGTGGAGCAACGTAATAAACCTTCTTGTTTGCCGATTTCATGGTATGGAATTCGTTCAACTGTAAAACTTTGTTCCTCCAGCCAAATATTCAACTTATCAAATCGTTGTTCGGAAACAATGATTTCGGGTGAAATAGAAAAGACATTGGAAATCATTTCATACATGCCGTCTGCATCAATATGGAACAGGTTTTCTTTGCCAAAAATCTCCACAATGCGGTGGTAATCATTTGGATTGCGGAAACCACCTTTAAAGATAATTCCTTTGTCTAGTCCTATGGGTTGAAAACAACAATCTAAATGCAACGCATTGGCTCGCGGATTGGTCATTGATTTTATCAAATCGCAATCTATAACTGTTTTATTGGGGAATAATTCTTTCAGAAAATCGACGCCATGACGATTGGTGCGTGCGGTATTGATTTCTGAATAGTCTACACCATAATACGTGCCGACAAAAAGATAATCGTTCCAAACTATCACATCACCTCCTTCAATATGGACTACTTGGGGAGGAACAACGAGTTTATCTTTTTCGATTTGTGCTACGATAAAATCAATAGCTTCCCACTCTTCTGCGCGGTTTGGTAAAATGTTAGATTTTATAAATTTATCTTCAATTACAAAGCCAATATCCCGGGTGAAAATCTGATTTAAACTGGGTATTAATCGGGGACGTAAAACCTCAACATCATGCCTTTTTAATATCTTTTCGAAAGCTGACATTTCTTCGAGCATATCTGACTCATTGGGGTAAGTTCCAGCAAGAATGTGTTCGAGAGATTTTGGGTCATATGCTTCTTCGAGAAGGGGCGTTGGTCCATTGCTGTCGGCTCTTCCCAAGATTACAGATTTTAATTTTGCAGTCTCATTTTTAACATTTAGTTTCAGCATATAAATTAGGCTTGTACTTGCTTGTAATTTAGCAAATTGTATTGTAATAAATTGATTGATAGAAACTTTTGAGAGTTTTGTCAGGCTATGCCCATAAGACTGAATATTTTTGAATTTTAAATTGTTTTATCTGATTTTTTAATAATAAAATCGAACAAACGTTTGCATGACGATAAAATTTTTTGGAAGGCTGTATTCGTTCAAAAAGTATTCAAAATTCCGT